>Ga0208274_1000169_pt1 | contig 36070 bp, 35 predicted proteins | sample ETNtaG_22_FD_185755 | JGI IMG/M metagenome (GOLD analysis project Ga0208274, IMG submission 185755) | Marine microbial and viral communities from oxygen minimum zone, Eastern Pacific Ocean - ETNP201306SV43 (SPAdes) (version 2) | ecosystem: Environmental > Aquatic > Marine > Oceanic ... | reverse complement strand
CAGTCGCTGGTGGCGGGTCGACTGGTTCGGTGCTGATCGGTGACGGCCCGATCGTGTCAGACATCACCAAGGACCAGACCTATGAGGGTGCCTGCTTCGTCGCAGGATGACCCCCTGACAACAACACGCAACTGATGGCACGAGGGGGTGGCTGAGAGGCCACCCCCTCGAACCATCGACTTGAACAAACCAACCAACAAGAAACGATTCCATGCTCGAAGTCGCAAACCTCGAGGTTGTCTACAACGAGGTGGTTCTGGTCCTGCGAGGCCTGTCCATCGAGGTTGGCGACGGTCAGATCGTTGCCCTGCTGGGCGCCAACGGTGCTGGCAAGACAACAACCACCCGTGCCATCTCGGGCCTGCTCGACGTCCACGACGGAGAGATCACCAAGGGTTCGGTCACCTTTGACGGCGAGCGTATTGACGGTAGGGAACCGTCCGCGATCGTGCGGTCCGGGCTCACCCAGGTACTGGAGGGTCGGCGGGTGTTTGCCGAGTTGACGGTTGACGAGAACCTGATTACCGGCGGTATTACGAATACCGACAGGGCCTCGATAGCCGAGGCCTACGAGCGTGTTATGACTATGTTCCCATTCCTAGCTGATCGTCGGAAGGCCACCGCCGGCTATCTGTCCGGAGGCGAACAGCAGATGCTCGCCATCGGCCGTGCCCTGATGGTCAACCCAAAGCTCCTTATCCTGGATGAGCCGTCCTTGGGGCTGGCCCCAAAGCTGGTGGCCCAGATCCGCGACATCATCGTTGACATCAACAAGGCAGGGACCAGCGTCCTCCTGATCGAACAGAACGCGGTGATGGCGCTCTCAATCGCCGACTACGGATACATCATGGAGACCGGAAAGGTTGTAATGGACGGACCAGCCGTCAAGTTGTTGGGTGATGAGGACGTCCAGGAGTTCTACCTCGGCCTCCACGGAGACGAGGGCGAACGCAAGTCCTTCAGGGACGTCAAGCACTACAAGCGGCGCAAGCGGTGGTTGTCATGAACGAAGCAGCACCTGTCCTGCAGGTTGACGACATCAGCCTCTCGTTCAAGGGCGTAAGGGCCATTGCCAACGTGTCCTTCGACGTGGCCGATGGAGAGTTGTTTGCCATTATCGGACCCAACGGTGCCGGCAAGACCTCGATCTTCAACTCGATCAGCCAGGTGTACCGCCCCCAGGAGGGCGACATCAGTTGGAAGGGTGAGAGCATCATGGGCTCCCGTCCGGATCTGGTCGCCGAGTTGGGTATCGCACGGACATTCCAGAATATCGAACTGTTCCCGCACATGACCGTCCTCGAAAACATCCTTCTGGGGCGCCATGTGAGAATGGAGCGGTCGTGGTTGGCGGGCTCGCTGTGGTTCGGTGCGGCCCGACGCGAGGAGATGGAGCATCGCCTGGCGGTCGAGGACATCATCGACTTCCTCGAGATCGAGGAGTGGCGCAAGCACCCAGTGGCTTTACTGCCCTACGGATTCCAGAAGCGTGTCGAGTTGGGGCGTGCCCTGGCGATGCAGCCTGAACTGCTGTTACTCGACGAACCGGTTGCGGGAATGAACCTGGAGGAGACCGAGGACATGGCCCGGTTCATCCTCGACATTCGCCAGGAACTCGGCATTTCGATAGTCCTGGTCGAACACGACATGGGCCTGGTGATGGACATCGCCGACCGTGTGATGGTGCTGGACTTCGGCGAGATGATCGCGACCGGTCCGCCCGCAGAGGTTCAGCGCGACCCTGCCGTGATTGCCGCCTACCTGGGTGACGAGGCAGGCTTCACAGCAGCAGTCGACTGATGGTCGGCCCTGTGGAGGCTGATTCGAACCGCTTCGGTGAGCTGGCAGCGGCGCGCGTTGGTGCTGAGGTCAGTGGCATCGACCTTGACCTGTTCCGTCTTTCCTTTGCACTCTCGCGTACGGCAACGAGGTTCGTGCGGCGCGTCGAGTCGACCGTGCACAGGCCGGTTGGCCTGACCTGGGCCGGGTTCCGTGTTCTCTTCACGGTCTGGGCATGCGGGAGCATGGAGTCCCATCGGATAGCACACCTGTCGGGCCTGTCGAGGGCGTCGGTCTCAAGCGCGGTCAACACCCTTGAGCGCGATGGCATGGTCGGCAGGTCACGCGAGAGCACCGACAGGCGTCTTGTGACCGTGTCGCTGACCGGTCGGGGGTACGATCTCGTCCGCGACGCCTATGAAAGCCAGCACGGGCAGGAGCAAGTTCTCTTCGCGGGGCTCGAGGAAGAAGAGGTTGTGACGCTGACCAGCATGCTCGAACGCGTACTGGCCACTCCGTGGCCAATCGAAGAGGTGTGATCAGGCCCTGATCCGCTCGCTGCCGGGGTCGTAGAACGGTCGGTATGACGCGGTGGCCGGCACCCTGGTGCCGTTGACGTCGATCTCGAAGTCGGCTCCGATGACCTCGTCGCGGGGAGCGCCGCGATCGTGGGAGACGTAGCCCATTCCGAGGGCGGCACCGACTGTGTGCCCGTACATACCTGAGGTGATCCGGCCAACCAGCAGGCCGTTGCGCAGGATCGGCTCGTCGTGGTAGAGGAGTGGCTCGGGGTCATCGAGTCGGAACTGCACGAGGCGTCTCGTCAGGCCCGCGTCCCTCTGGGCCAACAGGGCGTCACGTCCGATGAAGCCGCCGGGCTTGTCCCAGTCAACCCCCCATGAGAGGCCAGCCTCGAGCGGGGTGTCCTCGTCGGCGATGTCGTCGCCCCAGTGGCGGTAGGCCTTCTCCATTCTGAGGGAGTTCATGGCGTGCATGCCTGCTGGTACCAACCCGACGGGCTGGCCGGCGGCCCAGACCTCGTCGAACACCCCCAGCGAGAATTCGGTCGGAATGTAGAGTTCCCAGCCCAGTTCGCCCATGTAGGTGCGCCTGACCGCCGTGACCCTGGCGTAGGCCAGGTCGATCTCCTGGATTGTCCCGAACGGAAAGGACTCGTTGCCCAGGTTGGCGTCGGTGAGGGGGCTGAGCACGCTGCGGCTCTCAGGGCCGAAGATACCGAGTACCGAATAGCCCGAGGTCACGTCCGACAGGGTGAGCCTGGCGTCGTCGGGTGTGTTCCGGCTGATCCAGTCGGCGTCACGTACCTGTGTGGAGAAGGCGGTGATCACGAGGAACCTCTCTTCGTCAAGGCGGTTCACCGTGAGGTCAGCCTCGATGCCACCACGCTCGTTCAGCCATGTTGTGTAGACCGACGTGCCTGGTTCGACGTTGATGTCGGCCGAGGAGATGCGGTTCAGCACGGAAGCGGCGTCAGGTCCCTGGATGAGCAGTTTGGCGAGCGAGGACTGGTCGAACATGGCGACCCCCTCCCTGCAGGCACGGTGTTCGGTGGCGGAGTGGTCGAACCAGTTCTGTCGGCCGTACGAGTACTCGTAAACGGGCTCGACCCCGACAGGGGCGTACCAGTTGGGTCGTTCCCAGCCGCCTGCCTCGCCGTTGCAGGCACCGAGGGCGGTGAGACGGTCGTGGAAGGGTGAGCGTCGGACACCGCGGGCCGTCTCCACCTGCCTGAACGGCCAGTGCATGGCGTAGAGGAGCCCGAGTGCCTCGACCGAGCGGTCGTGGAGGTAGCGGCGGTTCGTCTGGAAGCCCTGCATCCGGCGGATGTCCACGTCCCAGAGGTCCATGGGTGGGTGCCCCTTGACGATCCAGTCGGCGAGAACCTTCCCTGCGCCACCGGCCGACTGGATTCCGACGGAGTTGAACCCGGTTGCAACGAAGTGGTTTGCAAGGTCGGGTGTCTCGCCGAGCAGGTAGCGGTCGTCGGGGGTGAAGGCCTCGGGGCCGTTGAAGAAGAGCCGGATACCTATTTCGCCGAGGACGGGCACCCGCTGACATGCACGTTCGTAGACGGGTGCCAGGTGGTCCCAGTCCTCGCCCAACTGCATGAACGGCCGGTCTGTCGGTGGGCCGCCCGCTCCGAAGGGCTTGGCTACCGGTTCAAAGGCCCCGACCAGGAGGCGTCCGGCGTCCTCCTTGACGTAGATGCAGTTGTCTGTGTCTCGGAGTGTGGGGAGGCCTGACGGGAGGTCGGGGATGGGTTCGGTCACCAGGTAGAAGTGCTCGCAGGCGTGAAGGGGAATGTTCGCCCCGGCCTGTCTGCCCAACTCATGGGACCACATGCCGGCGCAGGTCACCACGTATTCGGACTCGATTGTCCCCTGGTCGGTTTCCACCCCGACCGCGCGACCGTTCTGAGTCAGGATCCGTTCGACAGAGATACCCTCGATGACCGTGGCGCCCCGTTCCCTGGCCACTGCGGCAAGGGCCATTGTCGTTTCGACAGGCGAGGCCTGCGCATCCCCCGGGATCCAGACGCCTCCCAGTACCCCTGTGGGGTCCATGAGTGGCCATCGCTCAACGAGTTGGCCGACGTCCACAACGTCTACCTCGACTCCGAAGCTCCTGGCCATTCCGGCACCGCGGACCAGTTCCTCCATTCGGCCGGGGTTGTCTGCGAGGCTCACGGATCCGACCGGTCGGTATCCGGTGGGATGGCCCATTTCGTTTTCGAGCCGGTCGTAGAGGTCTGCTGTGTAGGCGGCGAGCCGGGTCATGTTGTGGGTTGCCCGTAGCCGGCCAACCAGGCCGGCGGCGTGCCAGGTCGTGCCGCTCGTGAGCGTGTGCCGTTCAAGTAGGACGACGTCGGTCCAGCCCAGCTCGGTCAGGTGGTAGGCGACGCTGGCGCCGACGATTCCACCACCGATCACAACCACCTGTGCACGTGGGGGGATGACCTTTGCCATGTCGACCCGGTTCCGTTTCTTCGGTCGGGGCGGCCATGAAGTGCCGACCCCTTGTGGTTAGCAAACTTAGCGATTATGTTACTGTCTATAACCTCAGTGACGTCGGTCACCTTGCCCGTTTGGAGCAGGGCACGGCGTAGTTCTGGTCGCTGGAGTGTAGGTCCGCGCCGACCGGCGTGAAAGAGGCTGCAAGGAGGGGGAGATGAGCCGACAGCGTGACATGGCGCAACGCCACCTGATGCCCCACTTCACCAAGGGAGCAGTCTGGCGTGATGCTTCCCTGCCGATCATCGAACGCGGCGACGGCTGCTACCTGTGGGACACCGACGGCAACCGGTACCTGGATGGACTGGCGGGCCTGTTCTGCGTCAACATCGGCCACGGCCGCACCGACCTTGCCACCGCAGCCGCCAAGCAGATGGAGACCCTCGCCTACTCGACTAACTGGGGTACGGCACATCCACCGGCGATCGAGGCCGCCTCGATGATCGCCGAGGTGGCACCCGGCGACCTGAACGAGGTGTTCTTCGTGAGTTCAGGTTCTGAGGCCGTCGAGTCAGCCCTCAAGTTTGCACGCAACTACCACCTGGCCCGTGGAGACGTCGACCGGTACAAGGTGATCTCACGGAACTGGGCATACCACGGCACAACCCTCGGCGCCCTCGCCGTAACCGGCATTCCCAAGTTCCGCGACCCCTATCTCCCCATGCTCTGGGACGGCGTTCGCCACGTCGCCAACACCTACCAGTGCGCTTCACCTCCGGCCACGGCGGCGGCTGACCTCTCGTGCGTGAATGCCATCGAGGACATGATCGTTACCGAAGGACCTGAAACGGTCGCCATGGTCATTGCCGAACCCGTGCAGAACGGCGGTGGTGCCCTCGTACCGCCCGATGGGTACTGGCAGGAACTGCGTCGAATCTGTGACCGGTACGGCGTCCTCCTGTGTGCAGACGAGGTGATCTGTTCATTCGGCCGCTTCGGGCACTGGTTCGCCAGCGAGCGCTTCGGCGTGGTGCCCGACATGATCACCTTTGCCAAGGGCGTCACCTCGGCCTACCAGCCACTAGGAGGCCTCGTGGTTCGGGGGCCACTTGTCGACGAGGTGTTCGACTCTGAGATGGGCTCCTACGTACACGGTTCCACCTTCGGTGGGCACCCCGTGGCGACCGCAGTAGCGGTCGCCAACATGTCGGCTATGCGGGCTGACGGCCTCATGCAGCATGTTCTCGACACGGAGGGCTACTTTGCCGACCGTCTCAACGACCTCACGGCCGGTCACCCGTGCGCCCGTGAGGTGCGCGGAACAGGCTTCTTCTATGCGATCGACATCTGTGCCGACCGCGACGCTGCACTGGACCTGAGCGCCAGCCAGCAGGCCGGCCTTCAAGGAGGTGTTCTCGGTGGCTTCGTCCGTGGAGAAAAGATGACCATTCGTCCCGATGACCGCGGATACACGGGCCTCACGATCTCGCCACCCCTCGTCGCCGACACCGAGGTGATCGACGACCTGGCAGAAAGGGTCGACCGGGTGCTCACCCGGGTAGACGCCTGGCTGGGTGGGAACCGGTGAACGAAAGATCGCGTCTGATTCGCCATGGGCCTCTCGAACCGGCTGTGCGGCTTCTTTGATCCGATCGTGGAGCTACTCCGGCCGGTGCCACCCCTTGCACTCCTGCCGCTCTTCATTGTGTGGTTCGGAATCGGCGAGTCCTCGAAGGTGAACCTGCTCTTCTTCGCCGCCAGCTGGATCATGATCATCGCCGCCAGGGCTGGCGTGCTCGGAGTCAAGGGGTCCAAGGTCCATGCCGCCTACTCCCTGGGTGCCAACAAGTGGCAGATTCTGCGCTACGTGATCCTGCCCAATGCCCTGCCAGACATCTTCACCGGTGTCACGGTGGCCCTCGGTGTCTGCTGGGGGACCCTCGTGGCGGCCGAGTTGACCAGAACTACGACCGGCCTTGGAGCCACGATCTTCGCTGCCAGCAAGTTCTTCAGGATGGACATCGTGGTCGTCGCCATCATTATCATCGGCGTGATCGGTGTCGCAATGGACCTGGTCATGCGCTTCCTTGAGGCCAGGCTCATCCCGTGGCGGGGTAAGGGCTGAATTCCCTGGTACAAATCGTTCCATGACGGGCCTGTTCAACACCTGGTATTTACGGGCTGGCGAGGCACAGGCGAGGGTGGTCCTGGCCGACCTGGGTGATCCTCGGGCCGATGAGGCTGCAGGCCGACTGACCGCTGAGGGCTTGGCGGTGGTGGTCGAACCCATTGTTGATGGCGATGATCCAATGGTGGCTCCGGTGGTCGCCGCTGCACGCTCCGCCGGCTTGGATCCCGACGATCCGGTTGTGGCTGCTGCCGTCCTGGTCAGGGCCGGCCTGGCCGATGCGGCCGTCGCCGGTGCAGCCAGGCCGACAGCCGATGTCCTGCGTGCCGGCCTCAGGGTGGTGGGCGTTGCAGCCGGGGTGTCGCTTGTGAGCAGCAGCATGCTCATGGTCCTCCCTGATGGTCAGGCAGTCGTCTTCGCTGACTGCGGGGTGGTCCCGGACCCGGACGCAGCGCAGATGGCGTCGATTGCGGTTTCGAGCGCCCGGACCTTCGAGCAGTTGACCGGGGAGCAGGCCCGGGTGGCGATGCTCTCCTACTCCACCATGGGTAGCGCCGAGGGCGCACGTGTCGACAAGGTGCGGGAGGCGACCAGGCTGGCTACAGGCCTGGCTCCGGGTCTGCCCGTTGACGGCGAGTTGCAGTTCGACGCTGCCTGGATTCCCGAGGTCGCCGCGGCAAAGGCCCCGGACTCGGCTGTAGCGGGTCGGGCCAACGTATTCGTGTTCCCGGACCTCGACTCGGGGAACATCGCCTACAAGGTCGCAGAGCGGATGGGTGGTGCCAGGGCGATCGGCCCCCTTCTCCAGGGCCTCGACGGGGTGCTCCACGACCTGTCGCGTGGCTGTACAGCCGACGAGATCGTCGACGTCGCGGTGGTTGCAGGGATACAGGCACTGGGCTGAGAGCCCTTCCCGGGCAGCAGCAGAGGTGTCAGCGCGCATTCACTAAAAGTTATTTGACCATAACTTGGTCGTGAGTGCACCTAACGCTAATGTGAACCCATGCAACGCCAGACCCTCGATACAACACAGGTTGTCGACTGCGCAGCCCGACTGGTCGACACCGAGGGGTTCGAGGCTCTCACCCTCACGAGGGTTGCCGCAGAGCTGGGTGTGCGCCAACCCGCCCTCTACCGCCACGTCGACGGTTATGACGCCCTTGTCAGGGCCCTTGGCCTGAAGGGTCGCGAGATCATCGCCGGCCGCCTCGCCGACGCAGCAGTCGGCCTTGCTGGCGATGATGCGGTGCGCGCAATGGGCACCGCATGGCGCGGTGTGGTCAGGGACCACCCCGGTCAGTACGCCGCCACCGACCGTTACCCGTGTGCCGGCGACCCGGAACTGGAGGCTGCCGTGGAGCGTGTGGTGCACGTGCTGGCCCAGGCCCTTGCCGCCTACGGCCTCAGCGACGACGAGAAGGTGCACGTGGCCCGCTCCCTCCGCAGCGCCTTCCACGGCTTCGCCCACCTTGAATCCGGTGACGGCCACCCGCATCCCCTGGATCTCGATGATACCTTCGACCACCTGCTTGACCTGCTCTGCGCCGGTATCCACGCCCTGCGCGGTACCACGGTCTGAGCGACAAAGGGCAGGTAGACACGGTGACCCGTCTGGGATTCGTGCTGGACTCAGGCACCTGCATCGGCTGTCACGCCTGCACCGTGGCCTGCAAGAGCGAACACGACGTACCCCTCGGGGTGAACCGAACCTGGCTCAAGTACGTGGAGACCGGCACGTTCCCCGAGACCGACAGGTCCTTTTCGGTGATGCGCTGCAACCACTGCCAGGACGCCCCCTGCATGGAGATCTGCCCCACCTCGGCCCTCTACCGGGCCGACAACGGTGTGGTCGACTTCAACGACGGCAACTGCATCGGCTGCAAGGGCTGCATGAACGCCTGCCCCTATGACGCCATCTACATCAACCCGGCCACCTCAACGGCGCACAAGTGCAACTTCTGCAACCACCGGGTGACCGAGGGCCTCGAACCGGCATGCGTGATCGTGTGCCCCACACAGGCCATCAGGGTTGGGGACCTCGACGACCCCGAGTCAGAGATCTCACTCCTGCACTCGTCTGGCACCGGATCGGTCCGGTCCCCAGAGCAGAACACGAACCCGGGGGTCATCTACAGGAACGCCAACCTGACCTCCCTCGACCCCCTGGCGTCGTCCATCCGCTCCGACGGCATGATCTGGTCCGACACGATCGACTCCCACCCGTCTGCGACCCCGGTGTCGCTGGCAGCGGCACCCAACCGCGCTGACGGCCACGACATGGGGCGAACCGTCTACACCACCATGCACCCCGCCACCTGGGGCTCGATGGTGTCGGGCTACCTGGTCACCAAGGCCGTTGCAGCCGGCGTGATGCTCATGGCGACCCTGCTGGTCCTCATGGGTCACGGAGGCAACCAGGCAGCGGTGGGCGTTGTCCCGCCAATGGTCGCAGGTGCGTTCCTCGCAGCCACAGGTGCCCTCCTGGTCGGTGACCTGAAACAGCCGGGCCGGTTCCACTACCTGATCACCAGGGGCAACTGGTCATCCTGGTTGGTCAAGGGTGCATACGTCCTGACCGGCTTTGCTGCCACGCTTGCGGCGTGGTGGGTGGCGGGCCTCGCCGGTGCAGGCGGTTCACTTCCCGTCCTGGCAGTACCGACGGTCGCCCTGGCCCTGGGTACGGCCGGGTACACGGCGTTCCTGTTCGGACAGTGCGAGGGCCGTGACCTCTGGCAGGAACCCCTGCTTCTCCCTGTTCTGCTCACCCAGGCGGTTGTGGCCGGCGGTGCCACCTACTCGGTGCTCGACCTGTTCATGGCGGTTCCCGAGGTGGAGGCCGTCCGGTGGGTGTTCCTGGTGGCACTGGCCCTCAACGGCTTCCTGGTAGCCACCGAGGTGCGTGGTGGCCACTCCCGGAACGTGACCATGGCGTTGGCCGAGCTGACCCACGGAGACCAGGGCCAGAAGTTCCGGACCTGGCTGGCCCTCGGCCTGGCGCTCCCCTGCCTTCTCCTTATCGCGGCCTTGCTGACCGGTTCCAGTGCCCTCGTTGCCGCCCTGGCAGGACTCTCCGCTATGGCAGGGATGTTCGCCTACGAGGACGCCTACGTCCGCGCCGGCCAGTCAGTGCCGCTGTCATGAACGAGCCCGGAGGACAAACGTGCTGACCGCCTACCCACCCGAAGGAGAGTGGGACGACCACGAGGCCCTTGATGCGCAGGCATGGCCCGAAAAGGTCAGGCGCAGGTTCCGCCTCGTACCCACAACCTGTTTCAACTGCGAGGCCACCTGCGGCCTCCTGGCATACGTCGACAGGGACACCGGGAAGGTCACCAAGTTCGAGGGCAACCCCGTGCACCCCGCCAGCCGCGGGCGCAACTGCGCCAAGGGTCCGGCCACCATCAACCAGGTCGACGACCCCGAACGGATCCTCCACCCGATGAAGCGGGTTGGCGACCGCGGCGACGGCCTCTGGGGACGCATCTCCTGGGACCAGGCCCTCGACGAGATCGGCACCCGGATCGGCGACGCATTCCGCGAGGACCGACACGACGAGGTCATGTACCACGTTGGCCGGATTGGCGACGACTCCTACATGGAAAGGGTTCTGCACTCGTGGGGAATCGACGGCCACAACAGCCATACCAACATCTGTTCAAGCGGGGCCCGGGTTGGCTACGCCACCTGGATGGGATTCGACCGACCGTCGGCTGACTTTGCGAACGCCAAGGTCATCTTCCTCATTTCGTCCCACCTTGAGGCCGGGCACTACTTCAACCCGCACGCCCAGCGGATCATTGAGGGTCGTGAAGCCGGAGCGAAGATCATCTGCATTGATCCACGCCTCTCCAACACGGCCTCGCAGGCCGACCACTGGCTGTCGGCATGGCCCGGCACCGAGGCCTTCCTACTCCTGACAATTGCCCGACTGCTCATTGAGGACGGCATCTGGGACCGGGATTTCTTCCGGCGCTGGGTCAACTGGGAGACCTTCCTCACCGCCACCCGCCCCGACATGGAACCCGTGTTTGACAACGTTGAGGCTGCGTTGCTCGACCAGTACGCCGAATACACGCCAGAGGAGGCTGCACGGGTCTGCGGCATCGACGAGGACGTCATCCGTGAGGTCGCCGGCATCGTCGGTGAGGGGCTCGGAGGGTTCGCATCCCACACATGGCGGGCGGCATCGGCCGGAAACCTGGGTGGCTGGCAGGTGTCGAGGTGCCTCCAGTTCCTGAACGTGCTCACCGGCAGTGTCGGCACCGTTGGCGGAACCAATGCCAACGGTTGGAACAAGTTCATACCCGTCACCCCGATCCACCCCGAACCCCAGGGTCGATGGAACGAGATGTCCTGGCCCGACGAGTTCCCCCTTGCCCACCACGAGATGTCGATCCTGCTGCCCCACTTCCTGAAATCAGGGCGCGGGTACATCGACACCTACTTCACGCGTGTCTACAACCCGCTGTGGACTAACCCCGACGGGTTCACCTGGCTAGAGGTTCTCCAGGACCCCGAGAAGGTCGGTTGCCATGTGGCCCTCACCCCGACCTGGAACGAATCGGCGTGGTTTGCCGACTACGTGCTCCCAATGGGTGTCTCCTCCGAGCGCCACGACGTGTCCAGCTTTGAGACCCATTCGGGCCGATGGGTCGGGTTCCGCCAACCCGTGCTGCGCCGCCACGCCGAGCTTGAGGGCCAGAGCGTCGACCGGACCCACGAGACCAACCCCGGAGAGGTTTGGGAGGAACAGGAGTTCTGGATCGACCTCTCATGGCGCATCGACCCCGATGGTTCGCTGGGAATCCGCAGCCAGTTCGAGAGCCGCGATGAGCCCGGACAGCCCCTTCCGCTCGACGAGTACTACACAATGCTGTTTGAGAACTCCGTGCCCGGCCTGCCCGAGGCGGCTGCCGAGGAGGGCATCAGCGCCCTCGAGTACATGCGTCGCAAGGGTGCGTTCGCCATCCCGGGCGACCAGTACGAGGTCCACGAAAGGCCCGTCGATGTGGCAGACCTGGCAGGAGCCACCCTCGACGGGGCGGGTGTCTACCGACGACCCGGAACAGCCGGCTCACACAACTCCCTCGAGGACATCAAGGGTCACATGCCGTTCATCGGCGATGGCTCACCGGCGGTTGAGATCGACGGCGAGGCCAGGTTCGGCTTCCCGACACCTTCCAGGAAACTGGAGTTCTACTCCGAGACCATGAAGGACTGGGGCTGGCCCGAGTACACCATGCCGACCTTCATCAGGAGCCAGGTGCACTGGGAGGACCTGGACTTCGCTGCGGGAGAGCGCATCCTTGTGCCTACCTTCCGCATCCCCACGCTCATCCACACCAGATCCGCCAACAGCAAGTGGCTGAATGAGATCAGCCACCGTCACCCGCTCTGGCTCCACCCCGAAGATGCCGAGAAACTGGGCATCGACGCCAACGGCCTAGCCCGCATCACCACCCGGATCGGACACTTCGTCATAGGAGCGTGGAGAACCGAGGGAATAAGGCCCGGGGTGGTGGCGGCCAGCCACCACATGGGTAGGTGGCGCCTCGACGAGGACAAGGCCCGTTCATGGGGTGCCGGCAAGGCGTCGATCGACCGCGACGATGAAGGCAGGTGGCGACTCCGACGCAACCACGGCCACGAGTCCTACGAGAGTGACGACCCCGACACCGGGCGCATCTGGTGGTCCGACACCGGTGTCCATCAGAACCTGACCTTCCCCGTCCAGCCCGATCCGGTGAGTGGCATGCACTGCTGGCTGCAACGGGTGACCGTGGGGCCCGCACAGGATGGCGACGCCTACGGCGACGTGGTGGTCGACACCGAGGCGTCACATGCCGTGTTCGAGGAGTGGATGGCCAACACCCGGCCGGGCCCCGGGCCCGACGGCCTGCGTAGGCCACTCTGGTTCGCACGCCCGGTCAAGCCAACGGCGACCGCGTACCGCCACAGGGGCTGAACCACTGCCGTCGACCGCCGGCAGGCAGATGGCGGAAGGTGTGGGATTCGAACCCACGGTGACCCGGAGGCCACAACGGCTTTCGAGGCCGCCCCATTCGTCCGCTCTGGCAACCTTCCGCCTGCGAGGCTAACGAGGGCCCGGAGGTGGGCCAACCGGTGGGCGGCGGTCAACCTCGACGTTGGCTGAAGAAGTCTGTCAGGAGCGCGGCACATTCTTCTCCGCGGACACCGGTTGTCACGTGGAACTCGTGGTTCAACCTGGGATCGGAACCCAGGTGGTACAGCGATCCCAGCGAACCTGCGTCGGGGTTCGGGGCGCCCCAGACGACCCTGTTGATTCGTGACGCCCATGCCGCACCGGCACAGAGGGGGCATGGCTCCAGGGTCACTACGAGGGTCGCCTCGTCGAGATGCCACGATCCCAACTCGGCCGCGGCATCGCGTAGGGCCAGCACCTCGGCATGCGCAGTTGGGTCACCTGTGGCCTCCCTCTCGTTGTGTCGGCTGGCCATGATCCGCCCGCCGGCCACCACGACGGCTCCGACTGGTACCTCGCCCTGCTCGCCGGCCCGCTGAGCTTCGGCCAGTGCCAGTGCCATCAGATCGTCGTCTGAGAGTGCGGCCGGTTCTTCCGGATGCGGGTTCATGCCGCCGACGATAGGCCCCCCTACGTGCGACACCCGTCCTCGAGCGTGGCGGCCAGGTGGTCTGCGGCACCCCGGGGGTTCCGCTGAGGGCTGCTGCCTTCCGGCCCTGACCCGGTTCACGGGTCCCGGTCGCACAGGACCCGACCGCCACACTCCAGAACGGGTGCGGAGCAACGATACCCTTGTCGCCCGGAACCCACCCAAGGGTGGCGCCCTGGAGGGATGCGAGAGCGGCCGATTCGGCACGCTTGGAAAGCGTGTGTGGCCTTACAGTCACCGTGGGTTCGAATCCCACTCCCTCCGCCGTTTGCCAACTGATCGTGTCGTGACCCGGCTGTAGGCTCGGCAGGGCATGGAGTACACGTCGCTCTACCGTCGATTCCGGCCCCGTCGCTTTAGCGAGATCAGGGGCCAGGAGCACATCGTCGCCGCACTGCGCAACGCAGTACGCGACGGACGGGTACAGCACGCCTACCTGCTCAGTGGCCCCCGTGGTACAGGCAAGACAACCGCTGCCCGCATTCTTGCCAAGGTCCTCAACTGTGTGGCTCCGATTGACGGTGAGCCCTGCTGCGAGTGTGAGCCCTGTCTTGCGGTTGAGGCCGGTACCTCCTTTGACCTGCACGAACTGGATGCGGCCTCAAACAACAAGGTCGACGACATGCGTGACCTGTTGGGCAAGGTGGCGCTCGGGACACCAGGTCGGACCAAGGTCTACCTCCTTGACGAGGTGCACATGCTCACATCTGGTGCCGAAAACGCCCTGCTCAAGACGCTTGAGGAACCACCCGATCATGTCGTCTTCGTGCTTGCCACCACCGAGCCACACAAGGTCGTCGAGACAATCCGCAGTCGGGCACAGCACCTCGAGCTGAACCTCCTGTCGGCCGAGACCCTCGGTTCGCTCGTGGCCGACGTGGTGGCCGATGCCGGACTGGACGTCGACGACGAGGGCATGGCCCACGCAGTCAGGGCAGCCCGCGGGTCGGCCCGCGATGCCCTCTCTGCACTGGATCGGGTCGTCGCAGGTGGGGTTACCACCGACGACACGACCGTTGCAGACCTGCTCTCAGCACTCGCCACTGCCGACTCCGGTGCGGCCCTTGGGGCCTTGGCCACCGGCATTGGTAGGGGACGCGAGCCGCGTGTGCTCGGCGAGGCGCTCCTGGCGGCACTCCGAGAGGCCTTCCTGGTTGCTATGGGAGTTCCACCCGAACAGTTGGCTGATGCCGATCGGGAGCGTGCCCGATCCTTTGCCGAGCAGGTGACCCCGGCGACGATCACCGGTGCCCTCGAGACCCTCGGCTCGGCCCTGGTGGCCATGCGCCGCGCCCCTGATCCGCGGGTCGACCTGGAGGTGGCACTGGTCAGGTTGACCTCACCCACCACTTCCGGAGGTGTCGACCAGGATGTTGTCGAGGCCCTTACCCAGCGGATCGACAGGTTGGAGAAGGCCCTTGCAGATGCAGGCCCACCCAGGGCCAGGACAGCTGTGCCTCCGCCTCAGCCCCCCGCACCGCATGCGGCGGGTCCGGTTGCGGCTGCGCGGGCAACCCTTGCCAAGGCTGGCACCTCCCAGCCGCCGCTGCCCCCGCCCCCGCCTCCGGAGCCGACCTCCCAGCAGTCTCCCGAACCCGCCCCGACAGAATCCTCCAGCAAGGTTGAACCCGGATCACAGGTCAGCCTCCCAACCCGCGATGACCTGGTTCTGGCCTGGGGCGAAGACCTCATGGACATGCTCCCCAAGAAGGCGCGTGCCAGGTTCTCGGCCGCACGGTTCGTGGCTGTTCAGGACGGATCAGCGGTCATGGCCCTACCGAACGAGCCTCACCGGCGTCGTTGTGCAGAGTTGGTTGCCGAGGTCGAGTCGGCCCTTGCGGCCAGGTTCGGGGTTCCCGTACCGGTGACCCTGACGGTTGACGACACGCAGGTGCCACCCGGCAGGAGGGCATCACCGGCAAAGCCCGTGTCAGGCGGCTCGGCCGACGTTTCAGACGAGGCGATCGACCCCGATGAGCTCGTCGACGCCGATGAATCCGACGGGTCAGCGGTCGAGAAGTTGACCCAGGCGTTTCCGGGCGCCTCGCTGGTGGATCCGACGTGACCGGTGTCGTGGCCAGCTGCCGGCCTACGGCAGGGGTCTGACGCCCGTGTACGCCGATGCCGTCCAGAAGGTGATCGACGAGCTTGGCCGGCTGCCCGGTATCGGCCCCAAGTCGGCCCAGAGGCTGGCGTTTCACATGCTCAAGTCACCTGCCGAGGACTCCGTGCGCCTTACCGAGGCGATCAGCGAGATGAAGGACCGTGTTCGCTTCTGCGAGCAGTGCTTCAACATCAGCGAGGAACCCCTCTGCCTCATCTGTTCCGACGTTCGGCGCGAAGCCAGCCTGCTCTGCGTGGTCGAGGAACCTCGTGACATCGTGGCCCTCGAGCGAACCGGTGGCTTCCGTGGTCGGTACCACGTGCTTGGGGGCGCCATCAGCCCAATAGACGGGGTTGGGCCAGATCAACTGAGGGTTGCCGAACTGCTCGGCCGGATGGATGAGGAGCCGGTCACCGAGGTCATCCTGGCAACCAACCCGAACATTGAAGGCGAGGCGACGGCCATGTACCTGGCTCGCTTGCTGGGGCCCCTGGGAGTGGAGGTGACCAGGATCGCAAGCGGCCTTCCGGTCGGTGGAGACCTCGAGTACGCCGATGAGTTGACCCTCGGGAGGGCCCTCGAGGGTCGGAGACACCTTGCCGGTGGGCCCGATGAGGGGAACGGTCGTCGATGACCGACCTGTGGACAACCCAGCCGGGGCCAGTACATGGAAACGCCCCCCGGGGCCGTTGCGGGCAACATCGGCCGTGTCAGGGAGCGCTTCCGGGTTGGGTGGAGGGGATATCCCAACGTGTTGCGATCACATTACAACAGTGACAAGGTAATGACAAGTCGGGGACGACCAGAAAAAGCCTGCAGGGAAACGACATCGTGCTCCTGACCCGGATCGACCATGTGGCCATTGCCGTCCATGACCTGGAGGCTGCCATCGACTACCACCGGAGGGCGTTCGGAGCCGAGGTGCACCACCGCGAGGTCGTCGACAGCGACGGTGTCGAGGAGGCTCTCCTGGAAGTTGGAGGTTCGTTTATCCAGTTGACCACGCCGACTCGATCTGATTCGCCGATAGCGGTCTTCCTGGAAAAGCGAGGAGAAGGCCTCCACCACATCGGCTACCGCGTCGACAACTGCGTCGATGCTCTGGCTTCGGTAGTCGCAGCAGGTGGTACGGCAATCGATGAACAGCCACGCCCCGGATCCCGGGGAACCATCGTCGCCTTCGTCCACCCGAAGGGGTCGTTCGGCACCCTCGTCGAGTTGGTCGAGGAACCCGCCTGACCGGGCAGCAGCCATGGAGGTCCACCTCGTAGACGGAACCTATGAACTCTTTCGCCACCACTTCGCGGTGCCCTCCCACGTGACCGAAGAGGGTGTCGAGGTTGCCGCCGCCCGCGGGGCCCTCGGCTCGATGGTTCGCCTCCTCGAAGCCGGCGCGACACACATCGGGGTGGCCACGGACCACGTCGTCGACTCGTTCCGAAACCGCCTCTTCGACGGTTACAAGACCGGTGAGGGAACACCACCAGAACTCTTCGCCCAGTTCGCGCTGTTCGAAGGACTCCTCGAGGCAGCCGGCATCACCGTGTTCCCGATGGTCGAACACGAGGCCGACGACGCCATGGGAGCAGCTGCAGTGAAGGCCTCCGTAGACCAGCGGGTTGAACGCGTGCTCATCTGCACACCCGACAAGGACCTCGCCCAGTGCGTTTCAGCCGATGCACGCATCGTGCAGTTCGACCGGCGCCGCGAAATTGTCTACGACTGGGACGGCGTCATCGACAAGTTCGGGGTTCCACCACCGTCCATCCCTGACTGGCTCGCCCTCGTCGGCGACCCGGCAGACGGGATCCCAGGCCTTCCGGGCTGGGGTGCCCGATCCTCGGCAGCGGTGCTTTCCAGGTACGGACACCTCGAACAGATACCCGACTGCCACGACGACTGGGACATCAAGGTGAGGGGAGCCGAACGCCTGGCGGGAACGCTTGTCGAACACCGCTTCGATGCCCTCCTCTACCGCCGCCTAGCCACGCTGGACCTCGACGCACCCGTCATGGCCGGTGTGGATGAACTGCAATGGACCGGGCCGCTCGACCACCTCGGGACGATGTGTGCCCACCTCGACGCACCCCGCCTGGCGGACCGTGCCGAAAAGCTGGCTGAGACCCGTAACTGAGACACGGTTTCGGCGCTGCCGGATCCGTTCGGTACCCTGTGGCCACCATGGCCGAGCACACGATGGGCAAACGCCTCGACGACCTCAACGAGCGTCGGGAAGCAGCCCTGCACGCAGGATCCGAACGAGCGGTCCAGCGCCAGCACGACAAGGGCAAGATGCTCGCCCGCGAACGGATCGACTACTTCCTCGACAACGGCTCCTTCCACGAACTCGATATGCTCGTGCGGCACAGGGCTCACGAGAGCGGCATCGAGGAACGCCCCTACACCGACGGGGTGATAACCGGTTGGGGAACGGTCGACGGTCGCAAAGTGTTCGTCTTCTCCCAGGACTTCACGGTCTTCGGAGGCGCCCTCGGTGAGGTCTTCGCCGAAAAGCTCCACAAGGTCATGGACCTCGCAACCTCTGTCGGTGCACCGATGATCGGCCTGAACGATGGCGCCGGTGCACGAATCCAGGAGGGCGTCGTCAGCCTGGACGGCTACGGCGGCATCTTCTGGCGCAACGTCCAGGCATCGGGTGTGATCCCCCAGATCAGCGTCATCCTCGGACCGTGCGCCGGCGGAGCCGTCTACAGCCCGGCAATGACCGACTTCATCTTCATGGTCCGCGAGAAGTCCCACATGTTCATCACCGGCCCCGACGTCGTACGGGCCGTCACCGGTGAGGAGGTGACGCTCGAGGAGCTGGGTGGAGCCGGCAGCCATGCCACCAAGTCCGGGGTGGCGTCGTTCGTCTGTGACGACGAGAAGCAGGTCCTCGACGAGGTGAAGGCCCTGCTCTCCTACCTGCCCTCCAACAACCTCGAGTCGGCACCGATGGTCGCACCCGAAGATGACCCTGCCCGGAGTTGCCCCGAACTGAACGACCTGATGCCGGACAGCCCCAACATCCCCTACGACATGCGCACGGTTGTCGAGGCTGTCGTCGACGACGGCGAGTTCCTCGAGTACCACGACTCGTGGGCACGCAACATCTTCTGCGGGTTTGCACGCCTGAACGGTCGCAGCATCGGCATCGTGGGCAACCAGCCCATGCGCTTCGCCGGCGTGCTCGACATGGAGGCATCTGAGAAGGCGGCCCGGTTCGTGCGAACCTGTGATGCCTTCAACATCCCCCTGATCACGTTCGTCGACGTACCCGGCTTCCTGCCCGGTGTCGACCAGGAACACGGCGGCATCATTCGACACGGCGCCAAGCTGCTCTACGCCTACTGCGAGGCCACCGTCCCACGCATCCAGGTCATCACCCGTAAGGCCTACGGGGGCGCCTACGTGGTCATGGACTCCAAGTCTGTCGGCTCGGACCTGTCGCTTGCCTGGCCCACAGCCGAGCTTGCCGTGATGGGGCCTCAGGGGGCCGTCGAGATCCTCCACCGTCGGGAGTTAGAGCAGTCCGCCGACCCGGCTGCCCGACGCGAGGAACTCGTCGACGAGTACATGGAGAAGTTCGCCAACCCGTACGTCGCAGCTGAGCGGGGCTTCATCGACGACGTGATCGACCCTGCCGATACCCGCACGAGGCTGATAGCCGGGCTCGAGATGTTGACCACCAAGCGCGAGGAACTTCCCCGACGCAAGCACGGGAACGTGCCGCTCTAGACATGGCCGAGGTCAAGGTGCCCGAAGGAACCGGGTTCAGGGCGCCCGGTGCCTCCCCGGTCGAGCTGGAGGCCATTCGCATCGCATTCGGTGAACTCTGGCCGGATCCACCCGCTCCAGTAGAGACAGCCACCCCGGTGTGGAGGTTCTCGGGCAGGTGGTGGCTCGACAAGGACTCGGAACCACCCCGCCGGACAAGCCGCTGACCCCGGTTCAGCCGCGCTGAGGTGGCCAGGTCGGCCCCTGTGCACTCAACAGCCCGGGTAGGCGTTCGAGGTACCCGTCTCTGTCGATCTCGATGGCGCCCAGGCCCGCAAGGTGGTCTGTGCACCACTGCACGTCGATGAGCCTGTCCGGGCCGTCCCCGAGGATTCCCACCAGCCCAACCAGCGCCGCTTTCGAAGCGTCGGTCCGCTGGTGGAACATCGACTCGCCGGCGAACAGGCCGCCAATGGACACACCGTAGAGGCCCCCGGCCAGGCCGTCCTCGTCCCACGCCTCAACCGAGTGGGCCCATCCCAGGATGTGCAGTTGCCGGTAGGCCTCGATGATCCTGTTGTCAATCCAGCCACGGTCCCTCGAAGGGTCGGCACACCCTGCCATCACCTCGGCAAAGGCTGTGTCAACCCTTACCTCGTAGCGTCGGCATGAGGTACGGAGAGATCTGCTCACTGCAAGGTCAGCCGGGAGCAGGACACCACGTGGATCCGGCGACCACCAGGCCATGGGTCCGCCCGACTCCAGAGGCATCGGGAACATCCCCGACCGGTACCCACCCAACAGGGTCCCTGGGTCCACATCGGCCCCTATCCCGACGACACCGTGTTCGTCGGCCGTGTTGGCCGGTGGGAACACCCAGGCGCTCTCCGGTGGCTCTATGGGCATTAGGTCCGGCCCGGATCAGGTGGGGGAGCTACCCCTCGGTGGCGACGATTGTCACGGAGCGGACCGTGACATCGCGTGTGGGCCCGCCGCCGTAGGGAGAACTGGGATCCAACTCGTAGAGACCCATTATCTGCTCCAGCACGGCGAGGCCAGCGGCATCGGTCTGGCCGAACACGATGTAACTGCCCTGGCCGTCGAGCCGCGCAACCTCTGGACCTGACGAGAAGAAGAACTGGGCACCGGAACTGTTGGGACCGGCGGACCGGGCCATTATCAGCTGCCCCGGTTCATAGGTGAAGGGTCCCAGCATTCCGTCACCCGACCGCTGGAACAGGCCACCCTCGTCGGCGATCGTGTAGCCGGGACCCCGGTCGGACCAGTCGTTGGTGTGTGGTGAGCCGCCCTGGATGATTGCGATAGTCGGATCCAGGCGGAAAAGGAGCGTGTCGTCGTAGTAGCCGTAGTCGGCTAGCACGACGAAGTTGTTGGCCGTGTTCGGTGTTCGCTCCGTGTCCAGAGCCACCCTGACCTCGCCCTCTGTGGTGTCGAACACGGCCGTGTAGCCCATTGACGCGTCCAGGCAGAACGGCGGCTGGTGTTCGAACAGGAGGACCTGATCGGCTGTCTTGTCATGTGGAGGGCATTCGGTGGCAACGACGGTCGCGGTCGCAGCGGCCACCTGGGTCGTGCCCGCATCGGCGGCTCCGCTGTCGTCGCCATCTTGAAAACTCATGACGGTGACCGTCACCAGGCTCCCCAGCATCACAAAGGCGAGGAGACCTGCAAGGACGCGTGTGCGTGCCGAGAAACGCTCGGCCGCTGTCGGGCCGGCCGGGCGACGGATCTTGTCTGCCATGGGTCGGCACCCTAACAACGGGAGGCCCCATCAGGACCCGCAGATGCCCCCGGGGTAAGGACCGGGAGTGCAAATGGCCCACGGTCGGGTGGGGTGTCGCAGGTAGCGTTGTACCCCGTGGCACTGCTGGTACAGAAATTCGGTGGAACTGCGGTCGGTGACCCCGACCGCATCCGTGCCGTTGCCGACCACGTAGCCAGGACCGTGAAGCAGGGCAACAAGGTGGTGCTCGTCGTCTCGGCGATGGGCAAGGAGACCGACAGCCTTCTGCGCCTCGCAGACGACGTCTCGTCCACCCATCCCGGCCGTGAGATGGACATGCTCATCACCGCTGGAGAGCGAAAGGCCATGGCGCTCATGTGTATGGCCCTCCACGACCTGGGCCTTCCCGCCGACTCGTTCACCGGCAGCCAGGCAGGCTTCCTCACCGACACCGAGCACCGGAACGCCAGGATCCTCAATGTCCGACCGGACCGCGTCAGGGTCGCCCTCGATGCAGGACGGGTCCCGGTGGTCGGTGGATCCCAGGGTGTGTCAACTGACAACGACGTGACCTTCCTCGGTCGTGGAGGGTCCGACACCACAGCCGTGGCCTTGGCACACGCCCTCGACGCCGACGCCTGCGAGCTCTACACGGACGTAACCGGAGTGTTCACCACCGACCCGCGTGTCGTTCCCGCGGCGAAACGGATGGACCGGATCTCATTTGACGAGCTGTTGGAGATGACGGCCACAGGTTGCCCCAAGCCGGCAATGAGGTCAGTCGAGTACGCGCGTACCCACGGGGTACGCCTACACGTCCGATCTGCATTCACCTGGCAGGAGGGAACCTGGGTCGACGAGGAGGAACCCGACATGGAGCAGGCAATTATCTCGGCGGTCACCCACGACACGTCCGAGGCCAAGATGACGATCAGCGGTGTGCCGGATCAACCCGGTATCGCAGCCAGGGTCTTTCGTGAACTGGCCGACGCCGGGATCAACGTCGACATGATCGTTCAGAACGTCTCAACCGAAGGGGTCACCGACATCTCGTTCACGGTGCCCCACGACGACCTGGACAGGGCCATGTCGACCGCTGGATCCCTTGCTAACGAGATCGGGGCCACCGGCGTTGCGAGCGATGCCGCTATCGCCAGGGTCAGCGTGGTCGGAGCAGGCATGAGGACCAATCCCGGGGTGGCCGCCACCATGTTTGAGACCCTGGCCGACTGTGGTGTGAACATCCAGATGATCTCCACCTCAGCCATCCGGGTCAGCTGTGTCGTCTCCGAGGACCGTGCAGAGGATGCCGTAAAGGCACTGCACGAGAACTTCGGCCTCTCCGGCAACTGACAACCGCACCCGGGTCACGCCAGCTTCGCAGGCCGCTGTCGGGCCGAGTCCGATCACCCGTACCCTGCCCGACATGTCCATTGCGGTGAAGTCCGGAGCAGGAATGGCGGCGATCCTGCTGACGCTGGTTGCATTCGCCTCCGCCTGCGGAGCCGACCAGCTCGAGCCGGAAGGGAGTCAGCCGGCAACCACGTCGACGAGAGCGGTGACCACCACCGCTGCCCCTGCCGATGTCCGGGAACAGTTCATGGCCGACGCTGTCGGCTCCGATTCGGTGCTCGGAAGCCTCCGCGACGCCGACCTCGGGTGTGTGGCGGACCACCTGCTCGCATCGCTCGACCCCGATGAGGTGCTCGCCCTGTCGGCCCTCGGACCCATGCCCGAGCAGGCCGAGTTGACCGTTGCCGCCCTTGAGGCATGCGACCTGGTTCTGAGACTGGTTGGCCAGGGAATGGTCGAGGCATTCGCTGACGACCCCGGCCTTCCGGTCCTTGACGTCGACTGTCTGCTGGAGGGGGTCACCTCTGGTGACCTGGTACCCGTGCTCGAGGCACAGTTCAAGGACCCCTTCGGCGTGGGCCTTGAGGATCGGGAAATGACGGTCCTGTTGGCGAGGGCCCCGATCATGGGGAACCTGATGCGCTGTCGCCTCGAGGCGATGGTGGCCGCAGACAACGCCGACCTTCCCGAGTTCTGTTTCGGCCTTGCCGACCAGGTGGCCGTGATGATGACCGCCGTGATCGAGGTGGACCTCACCGGTGGGGACCTCACCGACCCATCGGTATTGGCGGACCTGCTCGGGATGTCCGATGACATATTCGTGTGGCTTGCAGGTGAGGTCCCGCCCGCCCAGAGGGCCGATGCCATCCTGGTGAGAGATGCCACCACCCAGATCGCCGACATCATGGCTGAGGCACTGGTGGGGATTGACGGCGAGTCCACCGAGGAGGAGGCGTTGGCAGCGATCTTCGCCGCCATGGCCAGGGTCCAGGCCGAGATGGCGACCGACGGCACCGACCTGGATGCCGCTTCCGCGCGGCTCAGGTCGCACGTGGTCTCCCGCTGCGGCGAGGCAGGCTCGGCGCTGTTCGACCTGATAGCCGGTGTCACCGGTAGCCCCCTTGCAGCCTGATCACAGATGGTCCGGTGATGGGCTCATGAAGGTTCTTGCAGCCATCCTGCTGGTCGTGGTCCTGTTGGCATCAGCCTGTGCAGAAGTGGCGGTGACAGACGATCTGGTCGTCAAGACGGCCCCGACGTCGCCGACCACGACCACATCCCGACCTGACCCACCTGCCTCCACTCAGGTGAACACTGTCGTGACGGTGCCGGCTGTCGCCGAAGTCGACGAGGGGGAACGGTTCACGGACCTTCCTGATGCCTCGGTGGAGTTCTGCGCCGATCTGGCAACCGAAGCCGGGCTGTTGACCGTGCGGATCGAGGAACTGTTGGCAGATGGCCCCGGAAACGAGGCACGCGACCTCCACACCCTGTTGTCAGCGTCAGGTGACCTGCTGGTCTGGACTGCCCGGAACGTACCTCTCGGCATGGCGGCTGATGTGGGCCTGCTCAGGAGCGTGTATCTAGATGTCGGGGCAATGCTCGACAGGCTCGATCCCGACAGCGTCACCCTCGACGAGTTGCGTGGCGAGTTGTTCACGGTCATGTTCGAGTCCCCAATGGCCAACGCTGTGGCTCTCGACCGCTCTGCCAGGCGTCTCTCGGCGTTCGTGGAGCGGTCCTGTGGGTCCGGGTATCCCCTGATGGACACCCTCGCCGACCTGTTCTCCTCAGACCGGCAGGTGGATGAGGGTGATGTCGACCCTTACCAACTGGGTGGTTGAGCCTGGAAATGTCAGGCCTCCGGGGTACCTGTCAACGGTAGCCTTCTGGCCGTGAACATTGCGCTGGTTGGAGCAACAGGACAGGTGGGTGGCGTCATGCGCGCCCTCCTTGATGAGCGCGGGGTGTCCGTGGGCAACCTCCGCTTCTTCGCCTCGGCGAGGTCAGCCGGGAACACCATTGCCTGGCAGGATCGCCAGATCGTGGTCGAGGACACCGCCACGGCCGACTGGTCGGGGATCGACCTGGCTCTCGTCAGCGCCGGTAAGACGGCTTCCCTCGAGTATGCGCCGAAGATGGCCTCAGCAGGCGTCACCGTCATCGACAACTCCTCAGGGTGGCGGATGGACCCTGACGTCCCCCTGGTGGTCCCCGAGGTGAACGCCCACGCCCTCGACGAGATGCCAAAGGGAATCGTCGCCAATCCAAACTGCACGACCATGGCCGCCATGCCCGTCCTGGCTCCCCTGCACGCCGAAGCCGGCCTGAGGGCCCTCGTCGTGAGCACCTACCAGGCGGTATCGGGGGCGGGCCTCTCCGGTGTCGAGGAACTGTCAGGGCAGGTCGAGGCCGTTATCGGTGAGGCTGCCGCGCTGACCCACGACGGCGGGGCCGTGACGTTCCCCGAACCCGACTCCTTTCCCGGCACGATCGCGTTCAACGTCCTTCCGCATGCCGGTTCTTTCGTTGACGATGGCCGCGGCGAGACCGACGAGGAGCAGAAGCTACGTAACGAGAGTCGTAAGATCCTGGAGGTTCCCGACCTCGCAGTTTCGGGAACCTGTGTCCGAGTGCCGGTATTCACCGGGCATTCGCTGGCCATCAACGCCCGCTTCGAGAGGCCGATAGGCCCTGAGAGGGCGACCGAACTGCTGGCCGATGCGCCCGGTGTGTCCCTGGCCGACGTGCCGACTCCGCTTGATGCAGCCGGGGTGGATCCGACCATCGTGGGCAGGATCCGACGCGACGACACGGTCGAATACGGCCTGGCGCTCTTCCTCTCAGGCGACAACCTGCGTAAGGGCGCCGCCCTGAACGCCATTCAGATCGCCGAGGAGCTGATTCGCCGCAGGTCCTGACGGGGGGAGTGCCGCCGCTCGGTGTCAGGGCGGGTCGGTCACGTACCGCTGCATTGCCTCGTCTAGCGACAGGCCGACCTGGTTGGCGAGGCTTGCCAGCCAGGCCAGCACATCACCCAGCTCGTGCAGTTGTTCGTCGGGTGAGCCCTTCCTCACGGCCTGGGCGAGCTCGCCCATCTCCTCACACAGCCATGCGACGGTCGGGGCTATGCCCCGCTCGCGGTCAGCCTCGCCGTAGAGGCGTTCGACCAGTTCCTGTACCTCTACGAGTTCCATGTCGCGGACCGTACGGGCTCGTGCCCCACGGCCGGGGTATCCCCGCTGGTGTGTTGGTTGTGGCCCACACTCTGGACGATGCTGTCGGACGCAGAGGCCACCAACGTGTTGCGGGCACTCGACGCACTCGACGAGTTGGAGGCAGCTGCGCTCAAGTTGGTCCGGGCCGAGCTGGCCTGCGGGCCTGCTATCGACGGCCTCGTCGCCGACCCACTGACTGAGGGCTCCCGCATAGACCTGCTCTGCCTCACCGACACGGTTGCGGCCGACCTGCTGTCCGTCGTGGGCAGGTCCCGTTCACTCCGCAAGATGGTGGATGCTGCACCGGCCAGCTCAGCCCGCGATGCCCTGGCTGCCCACCTGGCAGGTAGCGACAGCACCTGACCGAACCCAACAGGGGCCCGACGGCTGTCCTGCACCCGGTCGGCCAGAGTCAGACCCCGAGTTCGGTTCGGAGCCAGGCCAGTTCCTCCTCGGCCAGGTTGTTGCCGCACATGATCAGGACCACGTGTTCACCGAGTCTGTCGCGCAGCCGCCGGGCTGCGGCGAGGGTGCTTGACGCAGCCAACTCGACGAGGTCCCCGAGTTCCTCACGGAGGCGGAGTGCGCAGACCAGGGCTTCGGTGTCGGTCACAACGGTGTGGCCGGCACCCACAGGGGTCCCGCTGGTCGCCATCGACCAGGCAGCCTCGGCGAGGCTAGGTGCTCCGAGGGTGTGGGCATGCGAGGTGGGCACGATCTCCACCGGTCGACCTGCGGCGAGAGACTGCCCGAGCACGTCGGCTCCGGCTGTCTCCACCGTCCAGACCCGGATGTCCGGCCGGTTGGCGGCCAGGGCTGACGCGATTCCGGCGTAGAGCCCGCCCCCTCCGATGCTGACGACGACGTCTGTTGTGGCCGGTCCCTGGTCGAGCAATTCCAGACCTAGGGCACCGTTGCCAGTGATCATCGGGGCACCGTCGAACGGGTGGAGGAACGCCCGACCGTTTGTTGTGGCCTCCTCAGCGGCCGTGAATGCCGAGGTCACATCGGGGGTGAGGTGGATGGCCGCCCCGTACGCCTCGGTGGCCTCAAGGTATGACGCCGGTGTCTGCTCAGGCATGAACAACAGCGCGTCCACGCCGAGCCGCGACGCGGCGTAGGCGAGGCCGATGGCAAAGTTTCCACCGCTCGCGCCGCAGACTCCGCCGGCCCGGGCCTCGGTGTCAAGCGCCAGGATGCTGTTTACCGCTCCGCGGGGCTTGAATGAGCCGGTGGTCTGCCGGTACTCGAGCTTGAGGCACACGTCGGTTCCGAGTTCCTCGGACAGACGTGGCGATCCGACGAGGGGGGTCTCCACGACATAGGGGGCGCAGCGGTCCCGGGCCACCTGGATGTCAGCGAGCGGGAGCACTGTCAGCCTTCAGGTGGCGGTGCCGACCTGCCGAGGTCCTCTACTACCTCGGCACCCGGTAGGACAAGGAGGCCTGCTGGTGCGAGGCGGATCTTGCGGTCGCGTGAGCCTCCACCGATGACGACGTTGGTTCGTTCCATGACTCGTGAGTCGACCCAGGTCGGGACCCGTGAGGGAAGGCCGAACGGGGTGACACCACCGATGAGCATCCCCGTTAGCCTGGCGGTCTCGTCAGCGCCGGCGAAGGACGCCTTGCGGGTTCCAAGCCGCTTCCTGACGACGCCGTTCACGTCCAGCCTGCAGGTCGCAAGAACCAGGCAGAGCGCATAGGGGCGCGGGTCGGCCTTGCCGGCAACGAGGATGGCGTTCGCCGAGTCGTCCGGATCGATGCCGTAGGCCTCACAGAAGAGCGCCGTGTCGGCCAGGTCGGGGTCGCAGGCCATCACCTCGTGCTCAACACCGAGCGTGGCGAGGTGGTCAAGTACCGGGTCGCCCGTGTAGTCCATTGATCAGGTGTGTGCGGTTGGTGGTGGTGCGGTCTCGCGGGCCGGACCGGTAACACCGTAGAAGACGGCGGCGAGCACCACGGCTCCGCCCGCGAAGGTGAGGGCTGCGGGTATCTCGTCAAACCACAGCCATGCCCAGAGGGTCGCCGAGACGGTCTCCACCGGGGTGAACAGGCTCACCTCGGCTGCCGAGGCGTGCCGGGTCGCCGTCGTCATGCAGAACCTGGCTGTCGGCCCGAACACGGCACCCATTGCCAGCGTGGCCATGAGGCCCGAGCGGTCGAGGCTGAGGGGGTTCGCCAGCAGGGCGGTCAGGACAACGGTGCAGACGGCGGTCATGGCGACAATCAGTACCCGGGGCATGTCCGGGTGCCGGCGCCAAATCGTCAGGTTCATACCGAACGCGGTTATCGCACCGACTGCCAGGAGGTCTCCTGTGGCGCCGCCAGCGGCCATCGACCCACCGACGATGACGAGAATCCCCGAGATGGCTCCGGCAATGGCCAACCACGTTCGCCCGGAGGTGTGTTCCTTCAGGGCGATCCTGGCGGTCACGGCAGCGAAGATCGGCGCAGCGCCGATGATCGCAACCACATTGGCCACCTCGGTCTTCGTAATTGCGGTCACGAATGCCGTGGTGCTTATCGCACCCATGATCCCGGTCAGGACGAGGGGGTTCCGGTATTCACGGAACCGAGTGCCAAGGTTCCGGCCCAGACTTCTGGTGGCAAACGCCCACATGACCGGTGTCGACCAGAGTCCGCTCATGAAGGCGACCGTTGCACCGTCAACGTCGGCGAGGCGTATGAGCACGGAATCGGTTGAGACGAGGAACATCCCGGTTGCCGCCAACAGCAGGCCCAACCGGCGGCCGGACGTGGGGATGAAGGAGGGGACAGCGGCCATCGGGTGACACTACTGCTGGTCGCCCGGTGCGGATAATCCGAACCATGGCGACGAGTCTGCAATGATGCCGCGATGGCCGGCACCGAACCCCGTCGTCCGAACGTTCTATTCATCGTGGCAGATCAGTGGCGGGGCGACTGCCTTGGTGCCGGGGGCCACTCCCTGGTGCGAACGCCAAGGTTGGACTCCCTAGCAGCCGAGGGTGCCAGGTTCCCGCTCCATCACGGTCAGGCCTCACCGTGTGGGCCCAGCCGGGCCAGCATCCATACCGGCACGTACCTGCACACCCACAGGTCCGTGTTCAACGGCACTCCTCTCGATGCCCGGTTGACCAACCTGGCCCTGGAGGCCCGGTCCGGCGGCTACGTACCCCATCTCTACGGCTACACGGACACCACCATCGATCCGCGCACCACCATCGAGGAGGACCCACGGCTGCTCGACTACGAGGGACCGCTGCCGGGATACGAGGAGACCCTGCTCCTCCCCGAGCACCGGGATGCCTGGTACCTGTGGCTGGAGGGCCGGGGACACGACATCTCGGACCGCTCCAGGTTCCTCCGTCCCAGGGATGACGTCGAGCTGCCATCCGGGAGGGGGGCCTCGTGGGCACCCCCACCCTTCTCGTCCGACGAGACCGAGACGGCCTTCGTGGTAGACGCCGCCATAGACCACATCGGGGAGCTGGTGGTAGAGGGTGACCCATGGTTCCTGCACGTTTCGCTCTACAGGCCACATCCACCGTTTACCGTTCCCGAGCCCTACAACGACATGTTCGACCCGGCCGACGTACCCGAGCCGATTCAGCCCACGGAGCTCGACCATCCGTTCCTGCAGATGATGTCCACCTGGGGCCTGACCGACCCTCCTGTCGATCCCCTTGACCTGCGACAGCTCCGGGCCACCTACTTCGGAATGCTCGCCGAGGTCGACCATCAGGTGGGTCGCCTGCTGGACACCCTCTCGGCACTGTCGGTCGATGAGGACACCATCGTGGTCTTCTCCTCGGACCACGGCGAGTTCCTGGGTGACCACGGCCTGATGTCCAAGCTGGGCTTCCACGATCAGGCGTACCACATTCCCCTGATTGTCCGGTACCCGGCCCTGGGTGGGCCGGGCGGCCTGGTCGTCGACGAGTTCACCGAGAACGTCGACATCATGCCCACGGTCCTGGACCTGGTCGGCCTACCCGTTCCGGCCCAGTGCCAGGGGCGTTCCCTACGACCCTTCCTGGAGGGTGGCAGTGTTGAGGGCTGGCGTACGTCGACCCACTGGGAGTTCGACTTCAGGGTGTTCGCTCGTGAGGCCGGCCTGCCGCTGATCGCGTGCAACCTGGCGGCGCACCGGGACCGGTCAGGAAAGTACGTCCACTTTGCAGGGATGCCACCGATCTTCTACGACCTGGAATCGGACCCCGATGAGACCCGGCCGCTCCACGACCACCCGGAGATGGCCCGCTACGCGGCAGAACTGCTGGACTGGCGCATGCGCAGCGACGATGAGACCCTCGCCCGTCGCCTGGCGACCCCCCACGGAATGCTCACACTTGAGGACCCACCCCTAACCACTTGAGTCGATGGTGGTGAAGGGTTTTGTAGAGAACCAGCCATGTCTCCAGGAAACGGATCCGCCCCGAACGGTTGCCGACCAGAGGACCTCGTCGGGGCGGCGCAGCCACCGAACCCTGCAGCCGTCAAGGCCGCAGGCTGGTTGACGGAACACCTGGCGCTCGGAGTGAGCGAGAAGAGCGATGTTTGGTGGTGCGCCCCCAGAGCGTTCAATATGACGTAGGTATCCACCCAAAACACAGGGCTGAACGGATTGGGCGTGCCGTCCCCGGCGGGTGGGGTGGGTTGCATCTCACATGAGTTCAATCGTGGGGAAGTTGAGGATTACGGTGAAGTCATGGTCCGACGCCAATACAAGGGGGACGCATCCTGACCATGCGGATCGATCACTTCATGTACGCCGTGGCGTCGCTAGACGAGGGCATGGAATGGGCAGCAGACACCTTCGGGGTACCAGCCGCTTACGGCGGAGAGCATGTGGGTCTGGGCACACGCAACGCGCTCTTGTCCCTCGGCTCCACCTATCTCGAGATCATCGCTCCCGACCCGGCACAGCCCCAGGAAGGCAACGCTGGCGCACAGTTCGCCGACTTGACGAGCGGAGGCATGGTCACCTGGGCGGTCGAAGGCGATCTCAATGCCATTGCCCTGGCACTGGAATCGGCTGGCGTATCGACTCAGGGTCCCAATCGCACCCAGCGCAGGACGGAATCGGGTGACCTACTCGTGTGGGATCTGTTGTTCCCTATCGTGAGTCCGCACGGTGGGCGTATGCCGTTTTTCATCGATTGGCTCAAGTGCGCCAATCCGAAAGACACCAATCCCGTCGGGGGTGAATTCAGGGCGTTGGCCATCACGACGCCCGACGCCGATGATCTCGCAGGCGCCCTGCGCGCCATCGATCTTGACATCGCGGTGTCTGCAGGGCCACCGGCACTATCTGTCACGATTGACTCGCCTCGAGGCGAAGTGGTGCTCGCAAGCACAAATGAGACCTCACACATGTAGGCGGACGAAAGTCCTCATAATCAGAGTCCACCACCCCTCCCCAGTAGGGGGGGTGGGTCACATCTCACATGAGTTCGATCGTGGGGTAGTTGAGGATTACGGTGAAGTCATGGTCAGACGCCTTCTCAGCAAGTTCAGGAAGTCAAAGGACCTGCCGGCTGAAGACCTGCCGGGTGAAGACCTGCCGGGTGAGTCTGAGAGGGACCTTGTCAGGGAGGCAATGGACGAGGCAATTTCCAGACACCGGCAGAAATCGTGGACCGGTCGCTTTCTGGCTGAGTGACTGTGTTTATGGGTGACGGTCATACACCGACTGAGAAGTGGCGCCGGTTCCTTGGGCGCGGACAATTGGGGCGGAACCGGGCCTTGCGATTCTGCTATCTAGGGATTACACCGACCCATTAGAGGCAGGAGCGGACCGCCTCGATCAACGCGTTCGCCCGAGGGTCGCCGGTGACTCCGTTTCCCATCTGGTTCATGACGTAGCCGAAGCCCACCTGATGGTCGAGATCGCCGAAGGCCAGCGAACCGCCGGCTCCCGGGTGTCCGAATGATTCTCTGGTCAACATCGGGTTCGTATCAAGGTATCTCATGAATCCCATTCCCCATGCACACTCCACAATGAGACTTTTGTCAGGCCCACGCGAGCGTTCGGCCCTCACCGTTCGGACTGTGTCATCACTGATCAGTCGGATCCCGTCGACCTCACTAACACACGCCCCGTACATTCGGGCCAGAGCGCGGGCCTCGCTGATTCCTGCTGCTCCAGGAATCTCGGCTGCATGTACCTGGCGGGAGTTGAAGGTGTCTATTTGGAGAGGAACGGAGGGATCGTATTCCTGGCCGACGAGCATCGCCCCGTCCATGGTGAGGGCCCGGTAGCCGAGGGATTCGGGGCCCATCATCGCTGTTATCAGTTCTATGGTTGGCGGGTCAGTGATCACCGGTGCGGGGATGAGCTGGGCGACCCGGTGCTCTTCAGATGCTGGAAGCCCGATGAACGAATCGACACCAAGAGTGTCGGCCACCTCGTCAGCCAGGAAGCGGCCGATGGGTCGTCCGTCGATCCGCTTCACGATCTCGCCGACGATCCATCCGTAGGTGATGGCGTGGTATCCATTGGCTGTTCCGGGCTCCCACAAGGGCTCTTGAACCTCGAGGGCGCGGAGCACCGGTTCCTTGTCACAGATCTCATCGAGGGTGAGCGGAGTATCGACAGCTGCCAGGCCGGCTTGGTGGCACATGCACTGGGCAACGGTCACTGCTCCCTTGCCGCCACCCGCGAATTCGGGCCAGTAAGCGGTCACAGGTGAGTCGTAGTCAAGCTGGCCTCGTTCGTGGAGAATGGCAGCACAGATTGCGGCTACACCCTTGGTGGTCGAGAAGTGCAACTGGAGGGTGTCTTGCTCCCATGGACGGCCGATTGCCGGATCAGCCATCCCACCCCAGACATCGACCACGCTGCTACCACCGAGGTAGAGACAGAAGGCGGCCCCGACCTCGCTGCGGTTATCAAAGTTGTCGGCAAAGGCATCGACGACGGGCCCGAACCCTTCCGCCACCTCGCCGTGTATCTGAGTCATCAATCTCTCCCGGATGTCACATTGTGTGCGGATGCCGAATGTCCCGGCTATCCCCAAGGCTAGGGCGCTTGAGGTACTGATTATTGGGTCAGGTGATATGAATGGGAAGGCCAGTGGTCTTCGACTAGGGGGTTGCGGGGGCCACACCGAGACGACGATCGGGATGACCACCCGCCTGGAGTGGGACTGTCCCTCTGGCGGTGAGACCGTCCTCTACGTGGCCGCAGACGCCGGTCATACCTGGTCGGGTACACAGCCCACTGACCCTGAGGAGGAGACCATCGGCAACGAGGCGATCAGCCAAGACATCTCCGCTACTGAAGTAATCTGGGAGTTCTTCGCGCGTCACTCCCGGGACTAGAGACTTCTGGGCTTGTCCATTCTGTGTTTTGGGGTGTGGCCCTAGAGCGGGCCACTAGAGTCGGAACGGGCCCTTGGGCGCACGCCCTGGTACCGCTCGTGCTAACTCCGCCAGAGTCGCTGGTCGGCCCGTAGTGTGATGGCCGTGGAGTTCAATGGCTATGAGATCGAACCAGGGGCGAACCTCAGGCGGGCAGATCTTGCCGGTGCGACCCTTGTCGGAGTGAACCTTGCCGGTGCCTATCTGGTTGGGGCGAACCTGAGGTGTGCAGACCTTGCTGGCGCGAACCTTGCCGGGGCGACCCTCGATGAATCAGACCTGGTAGGGGCGAACCTCAGCCATGTGAGACTCAGCTACGCCTTCCTAGGGGGGGCACTCCTCGAAGGAGCGAATCTGAGACGAGCGAACTTGATCCACGCCAAGCTCAAACGGGCGAACCTCTTGAGGGTGAACCTCCTCGGGGCGGACCTTAGGTGGGCAAACCTCAAGCGGGCGGGCCTAGAAGGGGCGAATCTCTCTGGAGCGGACCTCGTTGGGGCGAAACTGAGGTGGACCAATTTGACTGGAGCGATCTACGACAGAAAAACCGTCTGGCCTCCTGGTTTCGACCCGAAAGCTGCCGGAGTGATCTTCGAGGACTAGGCCCTTCTGGCAGTCCTGCTGGCCGGTCGGAAGATCGGCAGCGACTAACGCCGTCTCCGGGCCTCACCGTCTAAGGCGGAGCGCCTGACGTAGATGGCGGCGGTGTTCTTGGTGGTTCCCATGTCTTGGTGATGTCCCTGTGTCGGCGGTTCTTTGGCCGATAGGACTGGAAACCTGGTGGTGACTCTTGTGGTACGCCCCCCGGTGAGCGTTACTCGATACCAAACAAGGTCGCCCTGACCTCCATTGCCGTGTTGATGCAGACAACAGGCATCAGCACCCATGGAGGTTGGTATGGAAACTTCAGCAGCGATTTACGTCCGCCGTTCGGCGCTAGACGACCGAGAGGGCGATAACCTCAGCCTTGGCGCTCAGGAGCGTGAGTGTCGGGCGTGGGCCGAGAGTGAGGGCCTCGATGTAGGCCCCGTCTACCGAGAAGCGGTGGGCACATCGGCCTCCCGCTTCAGCAAGAAGAGCCGCCCGCAGATGGAGCGGGCATTGGCCGAGATGGGCACCAACTTCAAGACGCTCATCGTGTGGGCCTTCGACAGGGCCACACGCAAGGGCATCGAAGAGGTCGGCGACATCCTCAATACGGTCGAAGCGACCGGTGGCCGGATGGTCTCGGTTACCGACCACGTCGATACCGACCGCATGGAGATGGGCGACCGCCTGTCCATGATCCTGCGGGCCGAGTTCGCCCGTGAGGAATCAGAGGGCATCGGCAAGCGGGTGCGGCGAGGCCAACTAGGACGGTCCGGTCAGGCCCCAAGCGGGTCGGGAACTACACCGACCACCTCGGTGGCCAAACCATCCCACTGCTGGTCGGCGTGGCGCAGGAAGTAGCGCTCGTTGACCTTCCAGGTGTGCTCGCCTCCGGTGCGCCGCAAGAGGTAACCGAAGGGGTGGGTACGCCAGATCTGTCCGCCGACTCCTGTCACATCGTCGATAAGGGCACGGTCAACGCCACGCCTCACTCCACGCCAGCCATTTACCTCTCGCAGCATTTGTGCGCGAACAAGCAGCGTGCCTCCGGACAGTGTCGGGCTTGCCACCTCGTTGTTCCCGAGGTCCCGGCGAATGGTCAGACCCGTATCTTCGAGGTACACGAACTCGGCACCCTTGCCGACCAGATCGGCGCCCGAATACGAGGCGGCCAACAGTAGATCTGTCAGGTGTTCTGATCCGTACCAGTCGTCGTCGTCCATCTTGGCGATCCATTCGCCGGAGGCCACTGACGAAGCCTTGGAGAGAGCGTCGCCGAAGATCGTCTCCGCCGGGAAGCGGAGCGCGGTGACCTCCAGGCCGTCAGGAGCCGTCGGGTCGGTGTTGCCGAACCCGTCGCCGTGGAAGGCCAGGACCAACTCCGTGTTGGGATGGTCCTGAGCGGCAACTATGGCGATGATCCTTTCCACCATGGCCGGGCGGTTGGTGGCCACCACCACCGACACTGAGGGTTCGGACAACAACGGCAGTCCTGCAGCACTGCGAACCTGACGCAGTCGGGCTGGAAGGGTGTGGTGAGCTAGAGCGGCCCGGCGCTGGGCCACCGAGGCCCGCTCCCGCTCAGTCGGGTCGGCCAAACAATCGGCATCAACCGTGGTCACCTCGGCGGCCAGGCGGGATCCCAACCACGCCTCGGAACCGGATACCTCGTCGAGGAGCACCGGCACCCCGGCCGCCGTGAACTCAACGAGCCGCTGAGCCGACGCGAGACCATCTATACGGTCGATACGCACGGCCAGTGTCGCCCTCGCGGCCTCGATCCGTTCCTCAGGGGTCGGCAGGTCAGGAGCCGCCTCGATCCTGGCACCGCCACCGACCGGCCTGAAACCAGCCGGGTTGAACCGTCGGTGGTCGACCGGTGGAGCAAGGGGGATACCCGACAAGGGTCCGACTCGCACAACCGGCACACCGCCGGTAGACACCTCGTCCGGAGCGTCCGGAGCGACGACCACCACCTCGACACCCTCTTGGCGGCCGCTCCAAAGATCCGCACCGGGAAGGTGGTCGGGATCACCGATGATTTGCACCCATCCAGGAACGATCTGCTCCCATCCGGGAACGAACAGCGTCGACCGGCCAGCTTTCTTGGAAGCCTTCCGTTCCCTGCCTCGTTGGCGACGTGCCAGTCGCTCACGACCGGCCAGTTCACCCATGGCCCGCATCCCCCATCGGGTCACCGTGGCCAGATCAGCCGGACTGCGAATGGCAGTCATCTTCCTGACCGTCGTGACGATTAGGACAAGAAATGTGGCGGAGGCTTTGCCATCTGTGAAGGTACCCCGACGATCCTCGGCTACCACTGTGAGCCGGGCCGCATCTTGGGACATGGTCCGCTCGCCGAACAGTTCTCCGGCGGCCGACCAGGGATCCTCCGCACCGGCGTGGACGGCCCTCCGAAGGGCCCTGGTGCGGGCCATACGTATCTCTCCGAATTCTTCCAGATCGACTCT
>Ga0208274_1000166_pt1 | contig 36434 bp, 32 predicted proteins | sample ETNtaG_22_FD_185755 | JGI IMG/M metagenome (GOLD analysis project Ga0208274, IMG submission 185755) | Marine microbial and viral communities from oxygen minimum zone, Eastern Pacific Ocean - ETNP201306SV43 (SPAdes) (version 2) | ecosystem: Environmental > Aquatic > Marine > Oceanic ... | reverse complement strand
TGGCGATAATCTCCTCGGCTTGCTTGTCAGCATTGGTTTGCAGTATTTGCCACTCATGATTGTTGACGATAACGTATTGAGTCAGTGAGAGCAGTTCCCTGATTTCATCTCTGGCAAATTCAGCAACCCCTTGACCAGGATCCAGGATCGACGGTATTTTTTTTCTGTACAGATCTTTAGCCTGGCGAAGCATAATCGGCGCATCTTCCGGCGCCAGCAGCGCCAGAGCTACCTGATCAATATCAGCAACAGCACTGGGTAACAATCGTTTTTCTGAAACGGACGCGCCAGAATTGAAGGCCGTAATCTGATTGCCAGAATCATCCGTAAAAATGATGCACTGGGCCGAATGCTCGAATGCCTCGTCAACAACAATATAACGACAGTCAATGCCAATGGCGTGTAAATGATCCAGATAATGGTCGTTGAAATCCTGTCCCGCTGCAGAGATCGGAATTACGGGGACCTGCAATAATCCAAGCCCGTAGACAATATTCATGCCGCAGCCACCGAAGCTGGTTTCAAGCGCATTCAATTGCAATGAAATGTTCAGCCCTTTAATCGGATACCTGGCCTGATAGTCGTCAAAGGATCCGGAGTAGGTGCCAAGATGATCGATTGCGATACTGCCGCAGATGATGACCGGTTTCACCGGATCCCCTCGATATTCCATACTGCAACGACAAGGCATGTATTGCATTTGGACATCTTTTCGTGGAAGTATCCACGCTGCAGACTAAAACAAGAAAACATAATTCTACTAAAACGATTTCTGAGCAAGACCCATCATGCAGAGTGTAACCGGACAAATTCAAGCAATCTTTGGCTTAATGATCTTTATTTCAATTGCGTGCGCCCTGAGTGAGCGTCGAGCGTGGCCGAACTGGCGCCTTATCTTTGTTGGCCTTGGCCTGCAACTTATCGTCGCCCTGATTATGTTCAAGTTGCCGATTGTGCAAACTGTGCTGGCCTGGCTGAACAAGGGGGTCAACGCGATTGCATCGGCAACCGAGGCAGGGACCCAATTTGTCTTCGGCTATCTGGGTGGTGAACCGGCTAACATCCCTTACCCCTTTACTGTCGAAGATCCGGGCGCGACATTTGTGCTTGCATTCCGCGTTCTGCCGCTGATTCTGTTTTTCACGGTTCTGTCAGCGATACTGTGGCATTATCGGGTGCTGCCGGTTGTGATACGCGGATTCTCTTATGTGTTGAGACGCACTCTGGGGGTTGGCGGCGCTGTTGGTGTGAGTACGGCAGGCAATATCTTTCTCGGCATGGTTGAATCTCCACTGTTGATCCGACCGTTCATGTCACAGCTGTCACGAAGTGAGTTATTTATTGTCATGAGTTGCGGCATGGCCACAGTGGCGGGGTCGGTGATGATTTTATATTCCATCATTTTGCAGAACGTGCTGGATGATGCTCTCGGCCATATCTTGACCGCCTCGGTGATCAGCGTACCGGCTGCCATTATGATCGCCCGTTTGATGATCCCGGGGGACGAATCAACAGGTAGTGATGAGATCACAGACCCGGTCAAATATACGAATCTGTTGGATACCATAACCGGAAGTACCGCTGACGGGATTCGACTGATGGTCAATGTGGGAGCGATGCTGATCGTACTGATTGCACTGGTCGCACTGGTCAATAGCATATTAGCCCTCCTGCCGGATATTGGCGGCAGTTCTATCACGCTCGAATGGTTGTTAGGTATTATCTTTACGCCAGTTGTCTGGCTCATGGGTGTGCCCTGGTCAGAATGTCTTACAGCCGGGTCTTTAATGGGAATAAAGACCGTGCTGAATGAACTCATCGCCTTTTTTGCGCTCGCGGATGTCGAACCTGGTGCGCTCTCCAAGAAATCCGTACTGATCATGACCTATGCACTCTGCGGATTTGCGAACTTCGGAAGTCTGGGCATTATGATTGGTGGCCTGGGCGGGATGTGTCCGGAGAGAAGACACGAAATTATTCAGCTCGCACCCAGAACACTGATCTCCGGCACTCTGGCAACCTGTATGACAGGTTCGATTGCAGGTATATTAGCTTAAAGTACAACATGCCTTTAACGCTATAACTCAATGATTATTAGAGGATATCTCATGGAGACCTATTGAAACTTATCAAACTTTCTGCAAGCCTTGATAATCATTTCTACATTCTCATCCGATACATCCTGATGAAATATTCAACGACGTCCGGAAATCAAAATATCTTGATCCGCAAGGTGCCGCCAAGTTCATCTATATCAGCCGTGTCGGTTCGTTTCGTTGACTTTGGTCCATGTGATAACTAAGGTTTCCGAGTAATCGATGGTGTGGCAGTTTTCTGGTATATGGTTACCGAAATACAGCACCATTAATCTTTATATTACAAATAGTTACCGCTATTCTTGAGTCTCCAGCTCAACTGGAAGACGGATGAGTCAAACTGGATCTGGAATGCAGGAGCAAAGCAAATGTATACAGGTATAGTACAAGCCATGGTACCGGTGAAGTTCACCAGTGAGGCAGCGGGCCTGCTGACCTTTGGTATTGATCTGCCAGAGGCACTCCAGGGCGATCTGGAGAGGGGAGCAAGCGTCGCGATTAATGGATGTTGCTTCACGGTTACAACAATTGAAGCTGACGAAATCCAGTTTGATGCGATTGCAGAGACTCTGGCCATTACCAACATCAAGTACCTTGCACCTGGCAAAGAAGTGAATGTCGAGCGTTCAGCCAAACCGGACGCTGAGGTGGGCGGACATATTCTGTCTGGTCATATCGTTGATACTGCAGAAGTGATCCGAATTGAAGATGAGGAAAACAATCGCCATATGACCTTCAAGGGGCACCCGGATTGGATGAAATATGTCTTCAACAAGGGGTTTCTGGCACTGAATGGCTGTAGCCTCACAGTGGCTGCTATTGATCAGGAGAAGAGTGAGTTTTCAATCAACCTTATCCCCGAGACCCTGAAACGAACAAACTTCTCACTATTGGCGCTCGGTGATGAGGTCAATGTTGAAATCGATCAGCAAACCCAGGTTATCGTTGAGACTGTTGAACGCGTGATGCGAGATCGATATAACGTTTGAGATCATCTCGAGATGCTTTAAGATGCGCCTCTTTTCTCTTCGACAACTTTTGAGCCAGTAAGCACCATGGTAGATCTGCGGCTATTCGATACCTATGAGCGCAAAGTGCGCCTGTTTGAACCACTTGTCCCGGGCAAGGTCGGTTTGTATTGCTGTGGACCCACTGTCTACAACTTCGCTCATATCGGTAATCTAAGAACCTATATTTTCGAGGATATTCTGTTGCGGGTTCTCAGAAGGAACGGTTTTGAAGTCAACTTCGTCATGAATATCACGGATGTCGGTCATCTGACCTCAGATGCTGATTCAGGCGAAGACAAGATGGAGGTCGGCTCAAAACGTACCGGACTGACTGCCTGGCAGATTGCCGATCAGTATACCGAAGCTTTTCAGGCGGACCTCACTGCACTTAACGTCAATCCTCCTGATATCTGGTGCAGGGCAACCGATCACATTAAGGAACAGATCGAATTCATCGAAGATCTGGAATCGAAGGGATTCACTTATCGAACCAGCGACGGCATCTATTTTAATTCACGCAAGTTGAATAATTATGGCTACCTGGCTCGACTCGATGTCAATGGATTGAAGGAAGGCGCCCGGATAGACACTGAAAGGCAATTCGTGACTGACTTTGCGCTCTGGAAGTTTTCACCGCCGGATGAGGACCGCCAGATGGAGTGGGACAGCCCCTGGGGAGTGGGTTTTCCAGGCTGGCATATTGAATGTTCTACCATGTCCGCCAAATACCTGGGTGACTTCTTTGATATTCACTGCGGCGGAGAAGACCACATTCCCATCCATCACACCAACGAAATCGCACAGACCGAGGCGAGTCGTGGTACCAGGCTGGCCAACTTCTGGATGCACGGATACTTTCTGCAGTTAAGTGACACCAAAATGTCAAAGTCCACGGGTGAATTCCTGAGACTGGAGATGTTGACCAAAAAAGGGGTTGACCCAATGGTTTACCGGTATTTCTGTCTTGGTGCCCACTATCGAACTCAGATGTCCTTCAGCTGGCAGAGCCTCGAAGCCGAAGAGACGGCGTTGAGGAGGCTATACCAGGCGGCGTTTGACTGGGGGGAGCCAGGTACCGTTATTCCTGAATTCATGGATCGTTTTATGAATTGCATCAATGATGATCTGAATATGCCAAGGGCTAGGGCCGTCGCCTGGGATCTGGTGAAGTCTGACGCGGATCCAGGTGACAAGAAGGCGACGATGCTTGCCTTTGATGAAATATTTGGATTGGGTATCGAACATTGGCAGCCTGAGGCTGTGCAAGTGCCGGATGAAATTCTGCAGTTGGCAGAGGATAGAGAGACAGCGAGGACGGAAAAAAAGTGGCAGCTGGCAGATGAACTAAGAGATCAGGTGCTAACTGCCGGTTACGTCATCGAGGACACCCAGGAAGGTCCAAGAGTCAAGAAAGCCTAGTTGGTCCGGGCGTTGACTCCTCGCCATTTTTCAATATCCGTAGTGAGCTTGTTTCAATATAAGTAGTGAGCTTGTTTCAATATAAGTAGTGAGCTTGTTTCGATATAAGTAGTGAGCTTGCCATTCCTGTTACTCATTCAGTTTCACGTTACAGTCTATGAACATGAATATCGTGCCAGCTTCGCGATCTATTAAATTCTTCAATAAAAACAGTATGTTGTGTTAAAAGTTATGATGGAAACAGGGTGGAAATCCGGTATACTGCGCTGACAAAAACGGTCCCATGTGACGCTGAGGGACTGAATAAGTGACCTAAAGAGTGATACATGCCCAACTTCTTTCAGCAGGTGGCGCAGGTTCGAGACAGGAACCAGTCGCTGCTTTGTGTTGGTCTGGATACAGATCCACTGCGAATTCCGCAGATTCTGCAAAATGACCCGGATCCGGTTTTTTCTTTTAATCGGGAGATCATTGATGCCACGAGCGATCTGGTCTGCTGCTACAAGCCCCAAATAGCTTACTATGGCGGTGCCGGAGCAGAAGAATCGCTGGTCAGAAGCATCGCATACGCGAAACAGAAGGGTGTTCCGGTCCTGCTCGACGCTAAACGGGGCGATATTGGCAGTACCGCCGAGATGTATGCCAAAGAGGCGTTTCAACGTTTCAATGCGGACGCGGTGACGATCAACCCTTACATGGGATTAGACTCCATGAAACCATTCCTGGATTTTGCGGAGAAGGGCATCTTTATACTCTGCCGAACATCAAACCCGGGAGGCTCCGACCTCCAAAACCTAGTACTCGCAGATGGAAAGCGTCTGTATGAGCATGTGGCGGAACTCGCGGTAACCGACTGGAATCAGAATGATAATATCGCCCTCGTCGTTGGTGCCACCAGGCCAGAGGAGATTGCTGATATTCGAAAAATCACCGGTGAGATGACCTTCCTGCTACCAGGCGTCGGGGCACAGGGTGCCGATATTGAATCTCTGATGAAAAGCGGCAGAGGCGGGGGAATGATAATCAACTCATCACGCGGGATTATCTATGCATCTGATAAGCGTGATTTTGTCCAACAGGCACGAGCAGCGGCATTAGATACTAGAGATCAGATCAACCAGTTTTGCTGACCGTGATTCAATTCCGTCTGATATTTCCCGCCAGCTACGTGATGGTTCTTGTCTTCAATACCTGGCTGGGGTCTGTCAGGCTAAATTCAGAGCCAGTTCACTCCAGATCGGACAGTGATCGGAAGGTCTGTCCATTGCCCTGATGTCGTAGTCGATCCCTGCGTCAACGCTCATACCCTGCAGAACATTCGACACCAGGATCAGATCGATACGCAGACCGCGTCTCGGATTCTTATCAAAACCCCGGCTGCGGTAATCAAACCAGCTAAATCGATCATCTGTCTTGGCATGGTGAAACCGAAATGAATCAAACAGACCCCAATCGGTGATCCTGGCAAGCCAATCCCGTTCTTCGGGAAGAAAACTGGTTTTACCGTCCTTCAGCCAGCGCTTTCTGTTGGCCTCACCGATTCCGATATCAAAATCAACAGGTGCAACGTTCATATCACCCATGACGATAACCGGGTCGCGGGGTGAACAGTGTTTCATCAGGTAGTCGTGAACGTCCGCATAGTATTTCTCTTTTGCCGGAAATTTCGCAGCGTGGCTCCGATTCTCGCCTTGTGGATAATAGCCATTGATAGCGGTAAGAATTCGGTCGTCATCGAGCCGAAATTTACCGGCAACGAATCTACGCTGGCTGTCGGGCGCACCCCGGGGAAGCCCTTTGGTCACTTCGAGGGCTGGTTTCCTGGACAACATAGCGACCCCATAGTGAGCCTTCTGACCATGATAGATAACCTCGTAACCAAGCTCTTTGATATTGTCCAGGGGGAAATCCTCATCGGTGACCTTGGTTTCCTGAAGGCCGATGATGTCAGGATTATGGGTTTGTATGACTGCTTCCAACTGATGCAGTCGAACCCGAATGCTGTTGACGTTGAATGAAACTACACGCATAGAATGTATCTGCCGCTAAATTTTTGCAGCACTGAATCCGGCCCAGCCAATAGAGTTGCTAACACTGAAAAAGTAATCAGTACAAGAGGAGAGGGCGGTTAGTTGTTTATTGCGCGCGTTTGCCTGTCACCAGATCACGAAACTTGTCCAGCAGCGTTTCGTACTTGTAATCAGTGAACTCTCCGGCATCGAAATACATACCATGCTCGGCACAGGTTTCGTACCATATATGTGGCTGATCGGGATCAGAGACCTTCTGCATACGTTCTCCGCAACGCGGACAGTCAACTTCATCAATTTTGTTGTATTCCTTTCCCGTTTCGGGATCACCGCTATCAACAAACTCGGACATCCATTTCCCTCTCAGGGTCTCACTTCACCAACATCAAACCAAATGCCCTTACAGCTGGTGCAGCGATCAACTGTCATATTACGGCCGTAGGTAACTTCTTCCATTGCAGATTTGCACTTAGGGCATTCCATAATGATTCTCACCGTCTACTTCTTGTTAATTGGAAGGACTCGAAACCTTGTCCTGGCATGCAGTATAACCGACTCAAGAAATAGAATGCATGCCATTCGGTGCCGTTTAGACCAATACATCTTGACGACCAGGCATCCTGCTGAATTGCTTGTGTGGACCATAAAGTGCACGGAACGGTGGAATATTCTATCGATGACTCATATTGACCTCTCAATCCCCGAACAGGCTGTATGGCCAAAGAATACTTGGGTAAGTGATGCTCGTTGGACTCTATTTTACAACTTAGATTGCGCATAATATATATTATGTTAAATTATAGATATTACAGGAGCTGCTCCCTCTATGGAACGCTATATCTCAAGACCGGTGTTATCAGGCGATTCCGGCGGGTTTCTGATCCCCTCTTCACAGCAATATCTTTTAACCTGCTATTTCTACCCCTGCATATCGAATAGAATTTAGCCTTTCTTGGTACCAGCACAAAAATCATCCATGAGTCTGAGGCAGATATTTCTCGAAGACATACCATTGCTGGATGTGCGAGCGCCCGCTGAATTCGCTCGAGGCGCATTTCCAAGCGCAACTAACCTTCCGGTACTGAATGATATCGAAAGAGAACAAGTGGGCACCTGTTTTAAAGACAAGGGAGCTGATGCAGCAACAGCGCTGGGACATGAACTCGTTAAGGGTGATAAACGTCAGGAGCGAATTGAGCAGTGGCGTACTTTCATAAACCACAATCCGACTGCACAGATCTACTGTTTTCGTGGCGGGCAGAGATCACACATCTCACAGCAATGGCTCCGTGAAGCTGGTATCCGGATACAGCTGATATCAGGTGGTTACAAGGTTATGAGACGTTACTTGCTGGACGTTTTCGAGCGCTTGCCGACGATAACCGTCATCTCAGGCAGGACAGGCGTGGGTAAAACGGTGCTACTCGAGCGAATTGTCAATTCAATCGACCTTGAATGTCTTGCAAATCATCGTGGATCGGCATTTGGGGCCAGACTAGCACCCCAGCCCACTCAGATTGACTTTGAAAACGCTTTGGCAATCAAGGTGCTAAAACTCGATAAATCGATCGTGGTAGAAGACGAAGGAAGGATGATAGGACGACTTACGCTGCCGCCACAGCTTCAGGAGAAAATGAAGAAAGCCTCGCTTGTACTTTTAGAGGACAGTCTTTGTAACCGCGTCTGCAGAATTCACCAGGAGTACGTTGTGACGCAGCTCGCCGAAATGGCTGAAGAGGGTGTTGAATCCCCTACTCCCCGCCTTGAGGAAAAATTCACTACGGCACTTGCTGCAATCAAAAAAAGACTAGGCGGTGCTGGCTATGATCGGATTAAAAAAGAGATGAATGAGGCTTTCACTAGTCATAAGAAAGGTGATGTCTCTCAGCACAAAGTCTGGATCGAAAGTCTGCTGCGAGACTATTACGATCCCATGTACGACTATCAACTCGGTCAGAAAAAAGGCCGAATCCTCAGAACCGGGAATCAGGACGAATTAACTGGATATCTTGGCACCCGATTCTAGTGGGTCTGCCGTCACTCATCTGTTCGAGTGTTTCTATAGCTTCAGCAACATCAATCAGACCGAGTGTGGATGAAATGACCAGAATGGCCTGAATGAGTCCGATAAGGGTTTCATCTGCTTCCTGATAGACGGCAAGTCAAATGATCAAGATGACCTCTCATAACCAGATTCTGCGTTATCGGTATGACGTTCGGCGTCTACCCTCTCAACCATTTCACGAATCTCAGGATGATTTTCACAGATCCGATCCAGATCAACACGTTTTAATTCATATAGTGAACAAGGCGTCGCTGCCCTCGCAGTGGCGTTCCTGGGAGTCTCATGCAAGAGTGCCGACTCACCAAAAAAATCACCGGCGTGTAATGTGGCTACCTGATGAGTTTCTCCATTGTCAGTGATCAGGACGTTGGCGATACCACGAGCAATGAGGAACATTGAATCACCAGCCTGCCCCTGACGAATGATGTCAGTGCCCCTGGTAACGGTTCTTGCGCGCAAGTAGTTTGCAATCAGTGGATACTGAGACGCTTCGATTTCAGCGAACACCGGTACTTTGCGAAGCAGTTCATCCACTTCGATTTCAAGCGAGGCGGACAGGTTATCTCTTGCCAGCAAACGAATACGTTCTGACTGGTCTTTGAGAATCTTGCTGGCTATACCAGATTGGATAATGCCTAAATCTGCCGCATGCTCAACCGAATCGTGCTCGACTACCAACATCAACCGCTGACCCAGCTGTTCCTGTGTCGTCTCTACAAATTCCGGATATTGCTCTGCGACTTCATCAATCTGTGATTTAACGGTTTTCTCGATTGCCTCGTAGCATTCACGTAATTCCGTCAGACTGACCTCGTCGATCTCGCCACCTGCCAGACGAGTCATTTGCTCAAGCACGCTATGCGCACCCTGGTAACGACCCCAGGCAACACCATAGTCTCTGACGATCCATCGAGTACGAAGGATTTCCAGCAGGCGTTGGGATCCCGGCACGATATCCAGCATTGACATCACAAGTTGGCTGATCCTCTTTCCTATCGACGTTTCGATATTGGCTGTGGGCAATCGGTCCCGATGGCGCGCGCCATCCATCTGTACATCTATCGTGTGATCCAATTCTCGGTAAGCCCATTCATTAATGAGCCCTTGCGCGAACAACACTCGGTACCTCGCTTTCTCTCTGACAAGACACCGCATTGCCAGTGTTTTCCTCATTTCTTCACTGTGCATCTGACGATGGAGTTTAAGAATATCTTCTTTTAGCTCATCGATTTGCCGAACACCCTTCTCTTTAATATTGTCCGCAATCCGTTGTGAAAAAAGTCCACTTTCAGCCAGCCTGTCCAGCCTTGACAGTCCTTCACTGCGAGCATCTTTATCTCCTTCAAGTTTCGCCAGGCTGTCAGGCAGACTCATCTGGTCAAGTTTAAGTTTCTTGACCAGCGCTTCGATTGAAAGGCCCTGAAAAACTAGCGTGAACAGAACCGCGCCCATCACGACAGCAACCAGGGTGTCCTTTATGGGCACCTGGTTTGGATCTAACGATAAAACTATTGCCAGTGCGATCGCACCTCGCAAGCCTCCCCAGTACATCACCATACGATAAGGCATTCCTATCACTTCTGATCCCGGGACTTTGCCAAGAATTGGCACCACACCAAATACAACAGCAGCTCGTGAGATTAACATCCCAAACACGACCAGAATAATTAGATCCATGGATGCCCAGAGAGCTGCCAGATCAATCTGCATGCCCACCATGAGGAAGATCAGAGCATTGGCGAGATACGCAAGATACTCCCAGAAGTATTCCATGAATTTTTCTGTCGATGGAGAGATCTTTGATTTACCCCAGGAACCAATCATTAACCCTGCAGCAACTACTGCCATGATGCCACTGACATGAAATACATGCTCAGCAATAATAAACGAGAAGTAGGCAAGGATTGTAGACAGAGTAATTTCAATTGCAGCATCAGCTTCAATGTTTCCCAGGACTTCGCCAACCGCGACAGCTAGTAACCAGCCAACCAGGGCGCCGCCAAAGAACACCACGAAGAATTTCCCTATACCGCTGACAACAACATCACCATTAAATGTACCAGCACTTAGAATTCCTATGAGTATGGTGGCAAGTACCAGCGAAGTTGCATCGTTCAGCAGACTCTCTCCCTCTACCAGGACGGTAAGCCGTTCAGGCACACCCAATTGTTTGAATATTGCTATGACTGCAACAGGGTCTGTGGCACTTAAGATGGCGCCAACCAACAGAGCTATCAACACTTCAAAGGGTGAAAAGAACCAAAGAATTAAGCCAATAATCGCGGTCGAGATCAGAAGCCCGGGAACAGCAAGCGTCAATATCGGCACGATATTTCTACCCAACTGCCTCGCATTCAGGTTAAAGGCTGACTCAAAGATCAAGGTTGGGATAAATACGAACAGAACAAGGTCCGGGCTTAGTTCAAAGTGGGCGAGTGACCCAAAGCCAGGTATCGACGTGGACGCATAGGAAATACCAATACCAACAAAAACTAACCCGATGGTCAGAGGTAGTTTATCAAGGCGTTTGATGACAACTGTAGTAACGGCTGCTACCAACATAAGCAACGTGATGCCAGTTACCAATTCCGCAAGATGCATGGCTTCATGTTCCACAGGTCACCTTCCTATAGCTCTCGTTTTAATTCTCGGCAGATTCCACATATTCTAATCCGCCCACTATGCTGAATTTATCAACGATTTACTCTGCTCTTATGACTCACTTTGATTACTAAGCACTGCTGTGTCTACTCTTTTTAACACTTGCTCAGAGCTGTTTGACTCTAGCTCAGGGCTGTTTAATTCAGGCTCAGGGCAGTTTAACTCTGGCTCAGGGCTGTTTAACTCTGGCTCAGGGCTGTTTAACTCTGGCTCAGGGCTGTTTAACTTTAGCTCAGGGCTGTTTAACTCTAGCTCAGGGCTGTTCCAGATCGACTGGCAACATTCAGGCGATGAGTGACGACGAGCTTGCTGAACAGACAGAGAAGCGCGGGTACAATGAATCACCAGCACCTGGTGCCGCTATCTCCCTCCCTATACTTGTCAATCCGGATTTCAAACCTAAACTGCTTAAAAACAGCAAAGTAATCTATGTGGTCTATCATGATTTTGAAGAGAACCCCCCTGTGGATCATTGCCAGGATTGCCAAGCAGGAAGCCGAGGAAGCTCTGAAGCGACGATAGCTCGAAAAAATGAACTTGAGGACGAGATAAGTTTTAAGAAACTCTCCTGCGATAGGCGGCAACCGTTACACTTTGTGTCGGATGGTTAACTTTCCCCTGGGGCATGCAAATTCGATGAGTGGATTGATATATGGTCATTTTTCTTCTGATATCTGAAGCTCATGTAATTTCTAATATAATACTTTCTCTAGTGTTTTTAATATCTTTCATACCGAGTATTCTTGTGACTGATACTGCAAACTGGCGCACCGGTTCAGCAGTTGCAGGCATTCACGAATACTTCCATTATCTATTCAGTTTTGAATGTGTGATAACTGTTAGCCTCCCAGTCCTCTAAATAATAATCAATAACCGCTGAATATTTGAGAAATCGATGGGCGAACTAACCCGACTGCAACGTAAACGAGAAAAGACACGAAGTGCTTTACTCAACGCTGCTCGCGGTCTGGTTTGTGAGCGAGGTCATGACAAAATTTCCATTCAAGATCTCACTGATCGCGCTGATGTGGGTGTGGGTACCTTCTATAACTATTTCGAATCCAAGCAACATGTTTATGAAGCTGTACTGGAAGAAATCCGCTTCAGCTTCAATCAGCAGCTGACGGAACTCCGAAAACCAATCAAAGATCCAGCCACTATCCTGACTGTCACACTGCTATACAGCTTTCAGCAAGCGCAAGATAACGAGGATTGGCGAACATTTCTGACCTATTCAGGCCTGGGCAGTGACCACATACTTCATCAGGATGAAGAGCAATGCCTGTCTGATATCCGTTTTGGCGCTCAGCGAGGCCGATTCAAGGTGGATAACGTCCAATTCACGAGTTCTCTCATCATCGGCATGGTCCGACATGTCAGCAGGGAAATCACACTGGGTAATCTCTCGCGTAACTCCATGCAGGAAACCACCCGCTATATCCTGAGAATGCTGGGCCTGCCTGATTTAGTCGCAAAGGCACTGGTCCAAACCCCACTTCCGCCAATACCAGCGTCAAAAAAATCAAACGAGATCGAAAATCAAGCTGACTTGTCCAAGATGAAAGGCTTCAGGAGTTGACCAGTTATTGGTAACAGAAAGGTGATTAAAGAGTGATTCAAGTTGTGACTGTTTAGACGGCACGCCGATATCTCGAAAGGAACGGTCAATAATAGCCTAATCAATGCCTAATCAATGCTTAATCAATGCTTAATCAATGCTTAATCAATGCCTAATCTACATGAGAGGCCTATCTCATCATGACTGTCCCAGCGGCAGTTAGTTGGAAGAGTATTGCTCAACCTGCTCCCAGACTCGCATCAGATTTCCACCAAGTATCTTCTCTATATCCTGCTCAGAATACCCTCTTGAGATCAGCCCATCGATAAATGTCGGATAATCGCTAACATCTTTGAATCCAATCGGTAAAGTATCACCAACACCATCGAAATCTGAACCGATACCAATGTGATCTATGCTTGTTAGGCGAACGACATGGTCCACATGATCCAGTACATCCTGCATTGATGCGTAGCTGAATGGATTCTGGCTGAATATCTGTTGCATGGCCTTCATCGCTGCTTCGGAGTTAGGTTCGATATTGTTCGTCTTGATATGCTCCCGCAGTATGTCGGTACGAGAAGAAGAGCTTTTGCGAGACACCTGGGAAATAAAGCTGGAGCCGATATTCAGTTGCATGACCCCGCCATTGCTTGCCAGGGCTTTCAGCATGTCATCATCCATATTTCGTTCAAATCCGGGAATAAAATGTCTTGCCGATGAATGGGAAGCGATTACCGGGACTTTTGTGATCTCAATAACATCATAAAATGCAGCATCTGAAATATGCGACACATCAACCATAATACCAATGTCGTTCATGGCAGGGATCAGGGATTTTCCGAAATCACTTAACCCACCCCACCGTTTGTTCTCATCGTAGGACGAGTCAGAAATGTGATTGCTTTTCGAATGTGTGAGTGTGATGTAGCGTATCCCCCGATTGTAGAAGTGCCGAAGATTTTTCAGATCCCCCGCAATGGGTGCGCCGTTCTCCATTCCCAACGCAAAAGAAATCCTGCCATCTAAAAAATTACTTTTGACCCGGGTCGTATCATACGCAAGCGCAAACTTATCCGGGTGCGCAGTGACGATCTTCTCCATCGAGTCAATAAGTTCGTTTGCCAGATCTATTGCGCCACCCTCTTCATCGACAGATGCGGGGATATAGATCGACATAAACGGCACATTGAGACCTCCCGCCAAAGCGCGCGGATAATCAAACTGACCTGACTCCGTGCTTTGACTGATGTCTTCTGGATTTCGCTTGAGTCTGAATGGCACATCAATGTGCGTATCAACAATGAGATATTTGTCTGCCAGTTCCTGGCCGGTCAACTGTTTTAGAACAGGTGGATCTTCTGACTGTTCAGCACAGCCCCATAAAATCAATAGAAAAACGCCATGCCATAATCGCCACATCAAACCACCTGAAAAGCACATTGAGAAAGCCCTACTATACTCAATAGCCAGGAGATAGACACTGGAACAAGCATGGACAGCCGAATTCGTGACGAGATCGAAAAAGCCATTCGATTTGTCTGACGGCATCCTGGCGATGAGGCCCTACCCCTCCAGGGATAATCCTATCGATTAAAGCATGGTTTGAATATTGGACCCAATTCACTTTAAAGTGATGAGCCAGATCATAAGGAACAGGAACTGGCTTGTCAGAACTCGTAAGTAAACTCCCGGGTATTGGTACAACCATATTCACGACCATGTCACAAATGGCGGCAGATTATGACGCAATTAACCTCTCACAGGGTTATCCGGATTTTTCAGTCCCTCAGCCTCTGCTGGATCTATTCACAAAATATCTGAACGAGGGTTATAACCAATACCCGCCGATGGCAGGCGTGCCATATCTGCGCCAGCAGATCGCCAGTAAAACCAGGCAGCTCTACGGTGCCGATATTGATATGGATGCTGAAGTCACCGTCACCTCCGGGGCAACGGAAGCGTTGTTCGTTGCCCTGCAGGCAATCGTCCATCCCGATGATGAAGCCATTGTTTTTGATCCTGCTTACGATTCGTATGATCCTGCCGTAACCCTGGCCGGAGGACGTACAATCCACCTGCCGCTTCGAGATGATTTCAGTATTGACTGGAACCGGGTGGAAGCCGCAATTACGGCAAGAACCAGGGTTATCGTTTTGAACTCTCCTCATAATCCTACTGGCAGTGTACTGACGGAAACAGATCTGGATGCTCTGACCACGCTCATCGAAAACAGGGATATCTATCTGGTGTCCGATGAGGTCTATGAACACATGATTTATGACAACAAACGCCACCAAAGCCTCTTGACTCGTGAACCACTCAGGTCGCGGGCGTTTGTCATCTCATCGTTTGGGAAACCCTACCATGCTACCGGCTGGAAGGTAGCCTACTGCATCGCACCACCATACCTGACCAATGAATTCCGGAAGGTTCATCAGTTCGTCACCTTTACGACGCACACGCCAACTCAGTGGGCACTGGCCGAATATATGGAAATGTGCCCGGAGCACTATCTGAATCTGCCGGACTTCTATCAGCAAAAGCGAGATCTCTTTGTTGATTTGCTGCGTGCTTCTCACTTCAATGTGACAGCATCGGCGGGGACCTATTTTCAACTTGCCGACTACAGTCGAATATCAGATTCTACCGATATTGAATTCGTCACATACCTGACTCAGCAGATTGGTGTGGCTGCAATTCCAATTTCGGTTTTCTACGAGGTCCCGCCATCATTGAAGGTCATTCGTTTCTGCTTTGCAAAAGATGATCAAACCCTGAGAGAAGCCTGCGGGAAACTGGCAGCGTTGAATTCAATATGAATCAGTCACTTTCACTCACTCTGGTGCAAACAGATCTCGAATGGCAGAACGCTGCTGCAAACCTTCGCTTGTTTGACACAATTCTGGATTCAATAGAAAAGACAGATCTTGTGATTCTTCCCGAGATGTTCTCCACGGGATTTTCCATGGCTTCCGGAAAACTTGCTGAGCCAATGAACGGCGACTCGGTAAAGTGGCTGGAACGAGTTTCGAGCGAAAAACAGATCGCTATTTGCGGCAGTCTGATAATCACAGACGGGGGGAAATTCTTTAATCGTTTTGTGCTTGCGCAGCCTGACTCGGATCTCGTCACCTATGACAAGAAACATCTGTTTCGCATGTCGACCGAAGATGAGAACTACTCTGCGGGAGTGGAACGAATTATCTTTAACATAAATGGTTTCAAGATATGCCCTCAGATCTGCTATGACTTGAGATTCCCTGCCTGGACCAGAAATTTCGACGACTATGATGTCCTGCTATTCGTTGCAAACTGGCCTGCAGTTCGACGCACTCACTGGTTGAGTCTCCTGCAGGCGAGAGCTATTGAGAATCAGAGCTGGGTTGTTGGCGTCAACCGTACGGGCACTGATGGTAACGATGTTGAATATGCCGGTGACTCTGTTGTATTTGATTTCAACGGCCACAAAATGCTGGATCTCGAACACAAAGAACAAATCGGGACTGTCGTATTCAATATTTCAGACCTGGAAAACTACCGCGGAACTTTCCCTGCCTGGAGAGATCGAGACCATTATCAGATTCGCTGAAACCGCTTTCAGAATAGCGTGAGACAAGAACCTGAGTCGCATCAGGCTCGTGTCGAACCAGGAACTACCGTAATTGAAGGAATATGAGATCCGAAATGATTTCAATGTTCGCTGATACCGGGCCAACGGTGGCGACAAGTGTAAGTGCAAGGTGCGCTTATACCCATCCAATGATAAATTAGGTATTTTTGTCGGAGTTTAACAAGTGAGGTTGCCATGGCGGAACTCAATATACCTCGAGCACATTCAAATGATTGGTACGATAACCTGTCAAAGGTACAGAGAGGCTATTACTACCCCTGGAAATCAAGAGTCGGTGATAATAATGGCGAGGAAGCATTTATCGAACTGGTCAAGGAGACACTCTCTCCTGATTTGACCGTTCTTGAAGTCGGATGTGGTCACGGTGAGCTAGCACTGTCTCTGGCAGGAATATGTAAGCGCATCATCGCGTATGACCGGGTACCCAGTTACGTTGAGTTAGCAAAGCATCTGCAGTCGCATGAATCAATCGAGAACGTTGGTTTCCTTTGTTACAACGCACTGGATAGTGGAGAACTGCGTCTGCCTGCTGAAAATGAAAGCATTGATCTGATCATCAGCCGCCGGGGACCCATGCACTGGATTGGAGACGCACGCAGGGTATGCAGATCCGGTGCGACGCTCATTGCCCTCTGTCCCATGGAAGAACCAATACCAGCATGGTCCAGTAAACTTCCACCAAAAACCCACTATGAAAATTCTGGTCGGCATACCGGCAGTGGTTCCATTCATCAGTCCATCGACAATAGACTCCATCAAGCAGGACTCACATTGCACAGTGGCTGGGGATTTGATGTACCAGAGTCTTTTGATGATCCGACGCAACTCTACACCATGATTACCTGGGGACTGCCCGCAGCAGAGGTACCGAGTTATGAAGACCTGTCACGAAAACTGGAACACATCTACGAAATATACGCTGAAAAACAGGGTATTGTGCTGCGTCATTGCCGGTACTTGTGGAAGGCTATGATTCCCTGACGGACAAAATGTCACATTTTGTCTCAATATCTCCGACAAGCTTTCATTTTTTTCGATCGATAAATCCCTATAATCAGCACAAACATCATGGGATCACGCCTTGCTTCACTATTTAAGTCAGTTAGTGGCAGATGTTGCCGGACCATTTCGCCTTCTGTCCTCCTACATTTTCCTGGCAGGACTGGGTACGGCCTTGGGCGCTCTGGCCACCTGGTTTCTGTTACCAAAACTCTGGTTCCTGTTACCAACTGATCGAGGTCGAGAATACGCCTTTGACGCTGACAAGAGCATCGGAAAGCCTGTGAGTGCAGGAATCCTGTTCATTCCCATGTTTGTGGTCATCAGCCTGCTGACTGTCCCATTCGACTGGATGTTTTTGGAAATATTGATCTGTGTCATCGTTGCCATGGTCGTTGGGTATCTGGATGACAGAGCGGACGGCGGATGGAGCGAGTATCGATTAGGTGTAATCGACTTTGTTATTGCGCTGTTTGCATCTGTGATTCTCTGCCAGATGGAACCTTATACCATCTGGTTACCTCTTTTTAAGGATCAGATTGTGGTGACGCCATTACTGTTTATTCTTGGCGCAACAGTACTCATCTGGGTTTCAATTAACGCGACGAACTGTACAGATGGTGTTGACGGGCTTTCTGCCAGTCTTTCCGGCATGGGTATTCTTTTTCTTGGCGGCATTTCGTACGTGATTGTCGGTCATGCGGAAATTGCCTCCTACCTTCTGGTACCCCACTACGAGCAAGGTGCAGACTGGGCGATTATGGCCTTCGTTATGGTAGGTTGTCTGGCTGGTTATTTATGGCACAACAGCTACCCAAGCGCTGTATTGATGGGTGATGCGGGGTCTCGACCCATCGGGCTGATACTCGGTGTACTGGTTCTGGCCTGTGGAAACCCGTTTCTGATCCTGGTAGTGGCATTTGTAGTTCTGGTAAACGGTGCGACCGGACTGCTTAAGGTCGCGCTCCTTAGATTTTTTAAAATCGGTATCTTCGGTCAGATCCGATATCCTCTTCACGACCATGTTCGTCACAATATGGGCTGGTCCAATACTCAGGTCCTGGTGAGATTCATGTTACTCCAGGTAGTCGGCACACCAATATTACTGGTGTTGCTGCTCAAGATCCGATGATTTTGACCAGATAAAAAAAAGTCCGATCCAGGCCCTGTAGTACCACTGGGGCAGAGTAGGAAACATCTATCTAGATACAATTCTCATATTAGGCTTTGTCTGCTCTAGATAATGTATTATGTTTCAATAATATAAAGGTGATTTAGAGAAATTACTTTAATAACAACGCCGGACCTTCAGGACATGTGGTGCAAAAATGTCACTTTCGCCTATTCACGTCGCCAGATACCGGCGAACCAGTTAGTCTTAGTCATGAACTCAAAGCTTTCCCACAGGTTTACCCTCTGCCCGCTGGATTCAGTGGGTGATTGCTCTGCTGAAGAAACCAAAATCAATCCGGCAAAACGAGCGTTTGTCAAGGAATCTCAGCTCGAGTGCCCTGAAGGGTTCGAGCACGGATTGATAAGTGACGTAAGCACATGGTCTTCCCATCTGTCATTGATTAGCAGGAACTGTTTGGCGCGACCTTCCACTTCGAACCCAAGTCGTTCCAGTAATTTCCCACTGCGCTGATTGTGTGGCAGATAGTTGGCCATAATCCTGTGCAATCCCCTGCTCTTGAAGATGTAGTCGATTGAGCTCTGTAGAGCCTCCCCCATCAATCCATCACCCTGATGCTGTTCGCTTAACGCGTATCCCAGATGGCAGGACTGAAACGTCCCGCGAATAATATTCGTGTAATTGCAGACGCCGAGTACTTCCCGCTGCGGCTTATCAAGTATCACTAGACAGACGCTATGACCCTGACGGAAGTCTCGCACCGCAGCACCTAGCTGCAACTGCCAGAATGGTTCAGTAAAAAATCTAGCAGTGCGTTTCGGTTCCCAGGGTTCCAGATGCTTTTTGTTCTCAATTCGAAAACGTGTCATGAGGTGCGCTTCGTGGGGTTCAAGAAATCGCAGACACAGACGTCGGGTGAAAATCTCTGGTAGGCTGTCGGTGCTCATGGCGTATAGTGTTTCTGATCACCCGAATGGTCAGGATACAGTTGACCCGGGACGAAATGACTCATCATCCATCAACGCCTTGGCTACCTCTGAAAATGACTCATAGTCGACATCACTACCGAGATCGATACTTTCATTAACACACATTCTCAGGACAGAAAACCGACCACCCGAAGCCTGTAGAATAATTCCGTTGGGTGCATCATCGGAGCATAGGTACAGGACGGCAGGGCTAACCTGACGAGGATCACCGCGTACCAGTCCAGAAGGTAACCCTTCCGTCATTCTCGTTGTTGCGCCGGGTGCCAGGGTATTGGTTCGGATTCCCTTCTTTACACCCTCAAGCTTCAGTACATTCATCAACCCGATCAATCCCATTTTTGCGGCACCATAGTTGGATTGCCCAAAGTTGCCAAATATCCCGGAACCGGAACTGGTGAAGACAACTCGACCCCAACCTTTCTCTGACATGATGGGCCAGGCCGCGCTTGTAACATAAACTGCGCCAAGGAGGTGTACATCGAGTACCGCTTTGAAATTCTCCATGGTGACATTGGCAAATGTCTTATCCCGCAGAATCCCCGCATTGTTGACGATAATATCGACCGTCCCGAAGGTGTCGACAGCCGTTTCGATAATGCTCTGAGCTTCTTCTTTTCTTGCCACAGATCCGGTGTTGGCAACTGCGATTCCGCCAGAGGCATTGATTTCGTCGGTCACAGACTGCGCTGAATTACTCGAACCGGTCCCGTCAACGCCGCTTCCCAGGTCATTGACGACGACTTTCGCTCCTCGTTTAGCGAATTCAATGGCGTGAGACCGCCCAAGCCCTCTGCCGGCGCCAGTCACGATGACTACTTTCTCGCTAAATTCCTCAGCCAAACGGTTATCCTTCCTGTTTGAAGTAAGATAAACAAACAGCTGCTCATTTAAACAGACTAGCGATTATATTCGACAGTGACAAATCATATTTGAAATCATATTTTAAATCGTTTTCCTGATTACTGTGCATCACGAACCTGGGAGTTGCCGATAAGGATGGTGTATTCAACCTGGCCACCGCGTATTCGGTATCCCTTATCCTGGTATGTTTCTTATTGACAGGGACGGGAAGGCCCTCAGTAAGTTTGCAGAGTAAGGATAAATGCAAGGACCTGAACTCAAAACGGTTCTAGAAGCCGCACGCAATATGGTATCCGTGCAAAAGTCCAGTTAAGTCGATAAGCTCCTGCTGACGAGGGACAAACATGCTGAATTTGAAATTAGTCACAACAATGATACTCACGCTGCTTTCTCAGGTGACCGTCGCTCAGGAAATCGACTGGAAAAAACTCAATGCTGATAGTCTTCAAACACTGGTTGATCTAATTCAGCTTAATACGTCGCAGCCTGCAGGGAATGAGTATCTGGCGAGCAATTATCTCGGGTCACGCCTTGACGACGCTGGTATTCCCTTCAAAACCTACGAAGCCGAACCCGGTCGGACCAGCATTGTTGCAAGGATCAAGGGTAATGGATCGAAAAGGCCTCTTCTTCTTCTGGGTCACACCGACGTTGTTACGGTTGAACCCGACAAATGGACCTTTGAGCCATTCTCCGGCACGGTAGCTGAAGGAAAGATTTTCGGTCGCGGCGCTTCTGATGACAAGGGAATCGTTGCTGCGTCATTTGAGATATTGCTGACCCTTAAAAGGTATGGCATCGAACTAGACCGCGATGTCATCTTCCTGGGTGTAGCAGATGAAGAAGGTGGTGGGGGTTTAGGTATTACCTACATGGTTGAACGCCATCTTGAGGATATCAATGCCGAATTTGCCATCAATGAGGGAGGCCGCGGATATATTGATTCAGAAACCGGTAAGTACCTGACATTTTCTATTTCCACGGCAGAGAAAACACCGCGGCGTGCCAGGTTGATTGTGGAAGGCACCGCAGGACATGGATCGGTCCCAACAAGAGACAATCCTATCGGTGTTCTCTCAGCCGCAGTCGCGAGATTGTTTCAAACACCCTTACCTATGCGTCTTAATGAGACCACCCGAACTTTCTTTACCCGGCTGGCACAGACCCGACCGGAAGCCGAAGCTGCAATCTATCGCGAGCTTCTAAAACCGGAACCGACACTCGCAATTCAAGAGAAACTGAGAGACATTAATCCTACGTATTTTTCGATTATCCGGACTTCCATAACCCCAACGATTTTTAAGGGGGGATATCAGCGCAACGTGATTCCTTCGAGTGCTGAAGCGACTCTCGACATTCGAGCACTTCCAGGTGAAGATCCTGAATTGATGTTCGAGGCTATTCGTCAGATCATTAACAATCCAGACGTGCAAATCGCCCCCATGCGTGTCACTCGACCGGCACATCAACCTGCATCGCTCAAAACGCCGTTATTTAATACCTTCGAAAGAGTACTGACACGGGAACACAAAGAAGCCGTTGTCTTACCTTCGATGTTGACAGGTGCCACAGATTCGGCTCAGTTGCGAGCAGTCGGGATCCCAACATACGGCTTTGGGCCGGGCGTCGTAATGGGAGAAAATAATGGTGTTCACGGTAACGACGAATTTATGCGAGTTGAACCCTTCTTCGAGTATATTCGTTTGATGTGGCTAATCGTCAATGACGTTGCTGCAACTAAATAACATCCGGTTTGGCCGATATTACCTTTCAGGAATTCAGTAAATGACAGCTCTCAAGTATTACCAAGACAGCTACCTGCAAACACTCGATGCGGTCGTCTTGTCAGTAGACGATGCCATGGTTGAACTTGATCAAACGATTTTCTACCCCCTGGGCGGAGGTCAGCCAGGCGATACTGGACACATTAGCGGAGCGAACAAAACCTCGGACATAATCGATACACGTAAAGACCGGCAAACCGGCTCGATTTACCATCAGCTTGCCGATGAAACGCATGGCTTCGAGATAGGTGACAAAGTCACATTGACAATCGATTGGGACAGACGATACAAGCACATGCGGATGCATTCGGCGATGCATTTGCTCGGGTCGTTGATTCCAGTCCCGGTAACCGGTGGTTCTGTCGGTGCTGAAAAGAGTCGTCTGGATTTTGATCTGGGGGATTACCAGATCGATAAAGATAATCTGACCTTGAAAATCAACCTTCTTATCGATGGAGCTCATGAGGTGGAATTCGGTGAAATCAGTGAACAGTTTCTGAATGAGAATCCGGACCTGGTGAGGACCATGTCCGTTCAACCTCCGCGCGGCGCCGGGAACATCAGAACCGTACGGATCAAAGACGTCGACTATCAACCCTGCGGTGGTACTCATGTTAACAACGTCAGTGAGATCGGTCGGGTGCGAATCTCAAAGATTGAGAACAAAGGGAAGCGAAACCGGAGGGTGCACATCGTTTTCGACTAACTGATTTCACTCAAGAATGAACGTCTGTCCTCCGGGAAGTCCTCGAGGTCAGAATAAACTGAATTGCTTCGGATTGCGCCTGAATTGACCGCGTAGTCTTTATACTCGTTTCGACAGGCTGATATGATGCTGATTCAGAATAATAGGCTGGTCATTCCTTCGCCCTGCTATGAATGAAATTGAATCGGCATTGATTTACTTCGGCGAATTGGCATGGGGGCCCTGGCTTCTTGTTTTGATACTTGGTGGTGGAGTCTATTTCCTTGTCTATTCTCGATTGTTACCGTTCAGATATTTAAGCCACAGTATTGCGCTGCTTCAGGGCCGGTATGATAACGACAGCAGTCCAGGCGATATCACGCATTTTCAGGCTCTCTCAAGCGCACTTGCAGGCACTATCGGTATGGGCAACATTGCTGGTGTTGCGGTTGCAATTCATATGGGCGGTCCAGGCGCTATCTTCTGGATGTGGATGACGGCCATTGTTGGTATTGCAACGAAGTTTTTCACCTGCACGCTGGCTGTCATGTACCGGGGTGTCGACTCAGCCGGACATCTGCAGGGCGGGCCCATGTATGTCATCAGCGAGGGGCTCAGTCTGCGTTGGCGACCACTCGCCATCTTCTTCAGTCTTGCTGGATTGATCGGTTGCCTTCCTTTGTTTCAAACCAATCAGCTTATTCAGACTGTCAGGGAAGTCATATTCATTGAAAACGGCTGGTTGGTGAAGCAGCAGAGTGCCGAATTCAACCTCATAGCCGGTATTGTTCTTGCGATCATCGTCTCTCTTGTTATCTTTGGTGGTTTAAAACGCATTGCCCTGGTTGCTTCAAGGTTGGTGCCCACAATGTCGTTGCTCTATATCAGTACCGTTTTGTATGTCGTTATCAGTCATTTCGAAAAGGTTCCGGTTATTTTTGAACTTATCCTCGTGGACGCCTTCAGCGGTTCTGCTGTTGCTGGCGGGGCTATAGGGACCGTCATTGCGACAGGCGTTCGACGTGGTGCCTTCTCGAACGAAGCCGGTATCGGTACAGAGGCAATGGCACATGGCGCGGCAAAGACCACCGAGCCCGTCAGAGAAGGTATTGTGGCAATGACAGGTCCGGTTATCGACACGCTTTTTATCTGTACTGCTACCGCATTCGTGATTCTAATTTCCGGTGCGTGGCAGGGTTCTGATGCCAACGGCGTGACCATGACTGCAAAGGCATTCACCACAACCTTACCGACGGTTGGTATTTATATCCTTATTGTCTGCATTGTCTGTTTCAGCGTCAGCACGATTTTCAGTTACTCTTATTATGGCACCAAATGTCTTGGATTCCTTGTCGGTGCTGAGTACCAATATCTCTACAACTATCTTGTTGTGATTATGACGGTTGTCGCAGCACTGTTGTCACTGGATGCCATGGTCGGGCTAGTTGATGGAGCCTTTGCCTTGATGGCAATTCCCACGACAGTTTCTGCGCTGCTATTGTCAAGAAAGGTCATGGAAGCAGCGCGGATATACTTTAAAAACCTGGATTAATGCCTGATCATATCTGGCTGTCAGAATATGGCACTTTCGATCCCCGCTCCCATATACATCCCCAACTGCTTGCAAGCCTCAAGTGATTCGTCAGTCAACTCTCCCCTGGAAATAACCGGATCCTGAACTTCCTTAAACGGGAAACCGTTGCAGATACGGCGAATACTGGAGAGTGCACCTGTGCCATCGTTACCCGCACTGATAAACATACAGTAAGGTAAGCCTTCTACTTTCCCTTCAGCAGGATAGAATGTCCGATCGAAGAAATCTTTCATTGCACCGGACATGTAACCGAAATTTTCCGGTGTGCCAAGAATCAAACCGTCAGCCCAGAACAATTCCTCAAGCCCGGCTTCTTTAGCCAGTATCATTTTGACGTCGATATTAATATCAGGATGGATCGCACCCTGGTAAACCGCATCCGCCATTTTCCCGGTGCTGCCATCCTTACTGTGAAAGATGATTAGGAGATGTTTCATTACGATGCTGGTTTCTTCATGGTGAATTACTCTGGCTTTCCAGGTACTTGCTCATCGAGCGAGCGCTCGAATTCATCTTACCTGAGGTAGCGGTTTGTAGTCAGTTGGGCTCTGGCCAATGATAATGACATGCAGCTGTCTCGGACCATGCGCGCCATCCTCAATAATCATTTCAATATCAGCAGTACATGACGGGCCTGAAATCAGCGTAATATCTCGAGGCATAGTGCCAGCCTCACGAACTTTCTGCCACATCTCCTCATAGGCACCAACGATATTTTCTGCCTGCAAAAGTACAATGTGTTTTTCACCCAGGAAGTTCTGACTGACTCCGTTCAGCGCAGAGGAGGCGATGACAAGACTACCGGTTTCTGCAACCGCCCCGAGGCACAATGTCACGCAGGCTGTCATGCTGGTTTTGGGCTTCCAGGGAAGCAAAGTCAGTTCATCGCATTCACTGAAAGGTAAATTCAGTTCTTCCACCTCAGCGTTGATACAGAACTCACTTGTGCCCAAATATCCCTGGATTTCATCAACGACCACATCAATGCTGTCTATCCGTGCGACGGTTGCTCTTGATTGAGTGATATGTTCTTCAAACAGATCGACCAGGATGGGGTGCGACTGCCTCGCCTGTATGGGAACCGTATTCACCGCATGCTGATTGATCCTGTCATCAACGGCCTGCTGGCGAGTCAGATCCCCCTGATTTATGTTTAAACGTGCACGTACCTGCTGTAAGAGCCGAGATTTAGACACTAGTCATCCACTCCTCTGCGTCGTTCGCGCCATTGCGACATGAAGGTTCGCCCTTCAGGCCTTCCAAAGTCCCGATACTTCGTCCAGTTGCCCGCAATGCCAGGCAGAGAGTTGAGAAAGCGCCTGTCTGAACCTATCCGGGATAACAGGGCAACACCTGCCCCTGTAACTGCTCGATATATCAATGGATACTGATTCAACATGGCCCAGAGCTTCAACCCCCAGCGCATGGTCAGGCTGTTAAGTTTTGCCGCCCCTTCTTTATTGCGCCAGAATCGCATCAATTTGGGTAATGGAATCCGGACCGGACAGATTTCCTCGCACTTACCGCAGAAAGTTGACGCGTTAGGCAAATGTGCGGCTTCATCCAGATTAGCCAGCTGAGGTGTAAGTACTGCACCCATCGGGCCGTTGTAGACTGATCCATAGGCATGACCGCCGACAGAAAGATAGACGGGGCAATGGTGTAGGCAGGCCGAGCAACGGATACAGCGCAACATGTCCTGGAATTCCGTACCCAGCATTCCGCTTCTTCCATTGTCAAGCAGTACGACATGGAAGTTACTCGGACCATCAAGATCCCCTTCTCTTCGTTGTCCGGTTATAAATGAGGTATAGGCTGAAATGTCTGCACCCACTGCAGATCGTGCAAGCAGACGGATGAAGATTGAAGCATCTTCCATCGTGGGTATCACTTTTTCTATGCCTGTAACAACAACATGTGTATCAGGCAGCGAGGTGGTTAGTTCCGCATTGCCTTCATTGGTGACGAGAACAACAGTGCCTGTTTCAGCTACCAGGAAATTCGCACCTGAGATACCAACATCAGCCAAAAGAAATTTCTCCCTCAGAATCTGCCTTGCTTCTGCTACCAGATCAGCCCTGTTGTCCAATTTCGCATTGAAGCCCAATTTTCTATGGTGTTTAAAAAAAGTCTCGGAAACCTGATCCTTGTTGAGATGAACGGCTGGCGCGACAATATGACTCGGTCTTTCACCCCGAAGCTGAATAATGTATTCACCCAGATCTGTTTCGACAGCTTCGATTCCATTGGCTTCGAGACAAGGTACCAGCTCAATCTCATCTGTCACCATGGACTTACTTTTTGTCACGCGTTTGGCGTTGCTTTGCTGGCAGATGTTAAGCACTGTCTGTCTGGCTTCCTCTGCGGTACTTGCGAAGTACACCTGCCCCCCATTTGCTTTTACCTGTTCTTCGAAGCGTTCAAGGTAGAGATCAAGATGAGCCAGCGTATGGTTTTTGACATCCCTTGCCTCATCCCTTAATTGCTCGAATTCAGGCAATGCCTCGACTACCAGTTTCCGACGTGTTGACAGTTCCTCACCCAGCAAACTCATGCTTTTCTGCAAACTGCTGTCTTTCAGTGCCGAGCTGGATAACGGAACGAAGTCTTTGCTGATGACATCCACTAGTAATCACCTTTCTTCACGGTGGCTTGTGCCAGCAGTTCAGCATAGTGGTACACAGGAAGGTCATGACCATCCCGATGAAGCTTGCCCTCCATGTTGAGGATGCATCCCAGGTCGCCGGAGACAAGTGCGTCGGCTCCGCTATTGAGTGCATCCAGGCCTTTTTTCTCTACCATTCGATTTGAAATATCGGGATACTTGACACAAAAGGTGCCACCGAATCCGCAGCAGACTTCTGGCTCAGACATCTCAACAATCTCGGCACCCGCCTGTTTTAATAACTGTCTGGGTTGATCCTTTATCTTTAGTTCTCGCAGTCCGGCGCAGGCGTCATGATACGTTACTTTTTTTACCTCGGTTTTTTCAGGCTTGAAGCAGACGACTTCTGTGAGAAAGCATGATAACTCATAAACCTTATCGGCCAGCTGCTCAGCTTTTTTTCGATATTCAGAATCATCAGCGAGGAGATCAGGATAATGCTGTTTAATCATGCCACCACAAGATCCACTGGCGACTACCACATATTCATAAGGTAAAAAGACGTCAATAACCTGCCGGGCAACCTTCAGTGCATTATCTTTGTCACCACCGTTATAGTTTGGCTGTCCGCAGCAGGTTTGTCTTTCAGGCACAACCACCGAGTAACCACTCTGTTCAAGAAGGGTTACGACACTAAAACCAATACCGGGTCGAACATTGTCGATGAGACAGGTGACAAACAGGGCTACTTCTTTTTGATGAGATTTCGTCATTAGCCCCTCATTTCGCTGTCAGCGGGATGCTGCTGCCGTCTAGGTGGTAGGTAAATCATCATCAGTGCTGACCCAGTTGACATGCGTATCGTAAAAGGCATGACCTTCAGGCAATCGATCAATATCGTCCTGAATAAGTCCGCGTGCAATATGAAGCTGAGCCGGCCATTGGGAACTTCTGAAGAATAATGTTGTGCCACATTCTCGGCAAAAGCCCCGCTCCCCTTCGTCCGAGGACTTGAACCAGGTTAAATCTGTCCCCTGTATCTGCACCGAGTCTACCTTGTAGCCGACCCAGGTGACAAATGCCGCACCATGAGCAATCTGGCATAGAGTGCAGTGACAATGCGCACACCAGAGAGATTCTGACTCGGTGGAGAATAACACCCCGCCACACAAACACTGCCCGTGAACAGGAATAATCATGACAATCGGTAAGCCCCGGCTGCAGTGTCGTGAAACAGAGCAGCCCTTTGTTCGGCTGAATATGACTGGCTCATCTTTTTGAACGCATTCCAAAGCACACCGTAGGAACAAGAATCTTTGTCGACCGGGAAATTGCTTTCAAACATGCAACGCGAAGCACCGAAGGTATTAATACAGTACTCATAATAACGGGCAGTGCGATCCACAAGTTCATCTGATGTCGGAGGTATGTCCCGTTTATGCCAACCAAAACCGTTAATCCTCATATTGATGCCACCCAATTTGAAGAACACATTCGAAACAGACTCAAGGGGTGCAATTGCCTCTCGCCAATCTTCGAACACATCCTGACCTTCGTAGGGACCAATACCCAGGGGCCCACCAAAATGATCGAGGATGATAGTCGCATTCGGGAAACTCCTGGCCAATTCGATAAATTCAGATAACTGATGATGATAGAACCATGCGTCAAAGCTGAGCCCCATATCAGACAATACCTGGAATCCTTCCAGAAATTTATCATCACGCATCAATCCCCTGGGCGGGTTGGTATGAGAATTTCTGATGCTTTCGCTCTCATGCCAACCTGCCGCGTGACGAATGCCCTTGAACCTGTTTTGGCTCGCACCGATATGCGCCTCCAGAACTGACCTGACCTCCTTGCCCAGGGTCAGGTCTGCATAACTGACAATACCTTTGGCAACGCGGGTTGCCCCATATCCACCACTTGCGCTCATTGCGGCAATTCCCTGCACAAATTCCGTTTCACCGACCGGGCTTAAGGCTTCTGGTCCCGATGCGCGGTACATTGACGAACATTCAACGAAAACGGTACTGACGACATTGTGACCTTCACCTGTGTCTTCGAGAATCTCATCGAGCAGATATCTGCTCCCGGGATGATCCCAGAGATGATGATGGGGATCACAGATTGGCAGGTCCGGCTCAAGAACTTCTTCAACGACCTGTGCGAGCCACTCTTTCTTTTCCATATCCAAACCCCATGGTTAATGCAGACTGGTCATGATAGCTTTGCTGACCAATAACTCATACCTCGAATTGAGCATTTACCTGAAAACACCTTATGACTGAGATGGAACAATTAAACTTTGAAGTCAGTGACGGCAAGCTCATAAACAGCTATCGATGGACCCCAGAAACTGAAATCAAGGCCATCATTCATATCGCCCATGGGATGGGTGAACATGCAGCTCGATACAACTGGACTGCACAACAATTCTGTCAGGCCGGGTATGCGGTGGTCGCCAATGATCATCGCGGCCATGGTAAGACAGCCGCCGAGCCTGGTGACTTTGGTGAAAACGGCTGGAACCGGATGGTCGATGATCTTTACGAGATGATCCAGTCCTACTCAGACCAGTACCCAGGAAAGGAAAAGATTCTCTTTGGCCATAGCATGGGATCATTGCTAAGCCAGCAATATGTCACAAGATACGGTAATAGTGTTGACAGGTTAATACTCTCTGGAAGCCCCGGATTTTCACCATCAACTATGGTTTTTCTCAGCCGGATAATTGGCCGGTTCGAGCATTGGCGACTGGGTCCGCTTGAGGAGAGTGGGTTACTTCGATTTCTCATATTCAGCAGCGCCAATAAAGAATTTGAATCTGAAGTTGCAGAACAGTCGGGATTTGAATGGCTGAGTCGAGATCAGACTGAGGTTAATAAGTATGTGGATGATCCACTTTGTGGTTTCGTCCCCTACCCTGCCTCTCTAGCTGGTATGTTTGATGGTGTCAGGGACGCACAGCGGAAAGCAAATATCCGGAGGATACCAGGTGATCTGCCGGTCTATCTGTTTTCAGGTTCAGCTGATCCCGTCCATAAGAATAAACATAACATCAACCGTTTGTTAGATGCCTGGCGTGAACGGGGATTGACTATCGAGGTTAAATACTATGATGGCGGACGACACGAGATGTTGAATGAAGTCAACAAAGCACAAGTGATTACTGATCTGCTTCGGTGGTTAAACTGAGCTTCTCATCCGATTAACAGAGAAAAATATACTACCATCCAACTCCTAATACGAAAACAATGAATACCGCTGGTGGGACGACAAGCCTGATAAGGAAATGCCACAACTTGAATACCAGGCCGTCATGCATGTTGAGTTCATCCAGTGTTGTGTTCCGATCGACGAACCAACCTGCAAATATCGCAATCAATAACCCTCCAACAGGCAGCAGTATCTGATTTGAGAAGTAGTCAAGAACACCATTAATGTCCTTTCCGGCAAGACCATAATCTGAAAGATAGTTGTAACCGAGCACGCTGAAAATACTCAGAAAAGCGATGGAACCCAGAACCGTCAGGGTACTCCTATGTCGCGAGTATTCACGATTCTCTTCCAGCCAATGGGTTAAGGGTTCAATCAGGCCGACCATGGACGTAATGGCAGCAACTGAAAGTAACAGGAAAAAAACCACACTGACGAAATGACCGCCGGGCATCCCGGCAAATGCCACCGGCAGCGTTTGAAAAATCAACCCTGGACCGCCAGCAGGGTCTAATCCATTGTCAAACACTGCCGGAAATATCACCAGTCCGGCTAACAGTGCGACGAATGTATCTGCACAGATAATGACGATCACCGACCTGGGAATTGACACCGATTTCTGCAGGTAGGCACCAAATGTCATCATTCCAGCCATAGCGACACCAATAGAGAAAAATGCCTGACCAATTGCCGCCAACATTACCGATGGGCTGATCTTGCTAAAATCGACGGTGAACAGATAACTGAGCGCTTCGTTGAAACCGCCAGCAAAGACATTGTAGATAACCAGAAAGATCATCAGTGAAAACAGTAAAGGCATCAGTACCGTTACTGCTCTTTCAATACCATGCTGAACACCGGCATAAATAATGGAGCCCGTTATCACCAGCCCCAACAATGTCCAGAACAACATGCCGCTCACATCGCCCAGTAGCAATTCGAAGGTGTTCAATGCCGTCGAACCGTCAACACCCGTAAATCCAGTCACAACCGCCTTAAAGAGATAATTAAGCACCCAGCCAGCAACAACGCAGTAGGTCACCATTATCAGAAAAGCGGCTAGCAGGTTCATAAAACCAACAAATTGCCAGTGAGTACTTTGACCGTTCTCAAGTGCGACCTTTCTTAGGGAACCCGGCGGCGTCATTTGCCCGCGACGACCAATCATCAGCTCTGCCATCAGAATTGGCGCTCCGATCGCGAAGGCACAGAGCAGATAAACCATGACGAAAGCACCGCCACCGTTTTCACCGGTGACATACGGAAATCGCCAGATATTCCCAAGCCCAACAGCGAATCCGATTGACGCCATTAGAAAGGCAAATCGCGAGGTCCAGGCTGGCGTTGAAGTAGTTAGTGATTCGGACAAGAGTTTTCCTTTCAATCTGACTCTAAATTACCTGTTTATACCCCTTCAATAACAGGATGTCGGAACAACCGTTCCTGCAGTTAATCATTCGCAATACAATACCTGTTTCTGGACATGACTGATCCCTTATGTTCTAGATAATTTTAATGCCATCAAAACCGGGGCAGGAATGGTCGCTTGTTCTATTGCCTTCGCGCTTTCAAAACGCGGGTTGAGAACGCTGAATATCGATGCTCTGCCAGCCGCCGGGTACCGTTCAACCGTTCGGGTCACAGAAATTTCGCGAACAGACAACGGCATTGAAGAGCAACCGTGACATAATATGCAAAGGCACAAAGAGAAATTGTGGATAATCCGTCGCCACGTTATGGATGAGTTACGGCAACCGCCCGACCGGAGCCACCAATGTTGATGAATCGAACCTCAGATCTCTGGTGGCGCCACTTGAGACTGTCGTAAGTCGGCGGGAGACGCAAAAATAGACGATATGCAATCAATTAGGGAAGGTAATGTACGAGAAACTGTTTAGTGTAAAAGACAAAGTAGCCCTGGTAACTGGCGGCACACGTGGTATTGGACTGATGATCGCTGAAGGTCTGGTCCGCTGCGGCGCAAAAACCTATATCTCGTCTCGGAAGGAAGATGCATGCCACCAGGCTGAACGGACCTTGAGTGAATATGGCGACTGCACTGCCATTCCCTGCGACATAAGTTCGATAGAAGGTTGTAGAACCCTGGCAAGTGAGATTGCGAAGAGAGAATCCACCCTTCATATTCTGGTGAATAATGCCGGTCTTACCTGGGGTGCCCAGATTGACGATTTCCCCGAGAAAGCCTGGGATCGGGTGATGGATCTGGACGCAAAGAGTCCGTTCTTTCTTACCCAGGCGCTGCTAAAACTGCTCAGAACTGGTGCGTCTGCAGAAGCCAGAGCCTCCGTCGTGAATATTTCTTCCGTCAATGCCATACGACCCAGTGGTCTCCAGAACTATTCCTATGTTGCTGCCAAAGCAGGTCTGCAGGGTATGTCAGTGCAGATGGCCAGAGATCTCAATAAAGACAACATCAATGTCAACGTCATTGCACCGGGTCCGTTTAAGTCCAAGATGACGGCACCTCTTTATCAAGATGAAGAAACTGAAAAAGCTGTCATGGCATCATTTGTGATGGGGCGCTGGGGTTCGCTCGAAGATATCGCCGGACTGACTATTTACCTTTCATCGAGGGCTGGTTCATTCGTGACGGGAACCGTCATCCCCTGCGATGGTGGATCGACCACAATCGGCTAGCTCAACGTTGTGGTTCTGCAAAACGTCCCGAACCTGGTCATGAGATATCGCATTCACAACAACGTCATTCCTGCCGCGCATGGTCTCGTTGGCAAACATTGAATTGATCACTGCCTCGTCGACAGCTTGAATGACTGCTTCAAATATCCTGTCGAGTCTCGAATTTGGGATGAAACTCGCGTTAGCTAATGTCGAGTCGTCATGATGTGCTTTTTCGTTGGCGGTCGAGAGCGCCAGAAAGATATCTCCGGAACCATGACCGGAAATGGCACCGGATCTACCGACACCCAGGCCGATCCTTCTTGCCAGCCGCTTTAGCTGGTGGGGTAAAAGGGGAGCATCTGTTGCTACCACACCGATGATGGACCCTCGCTCATCTTCAGGTTTGACCGAACCCAGAATTCGCCCCACCGGTACACCAGCAATAGTCAGTTGATCCAGCCTGCCGAAATTTGCCTGAACAAAAGCGCCAACCATGAAGGTCGTGCCCGCGAATTCGACAATTCGTGATGATGTACCCGAACCGCCCTTGTACCCGTAGCAGATCATGCCAGTACCGCCACCTACACTTCCCTCTTCAATAGGACCGGTACTCGCGCCATCGAGTGCGGCGAAAACGTGTTCGTCCCTGACATGAAATCCATTAATATCATTGAGCAGACCATCATAGGTTTCACCGGCAACGGGCAAAGCCCAGCGCGTCAGGCCTGCTTGCTTATCCACCATCCACTTTATAGTCGCGTCTCGAGTCAATCCGCATGAATGAGTATTGGTTATGGTAATTGGACCCTCTAGGCGGCCGGCTTCCTCTATCCAGATGGTTCCGGTTAATTCGCCATTACCATTGAGAGAGTGGCAACCGGCAAATACAGGGGTCTGGAGTCGTTCGATCGGTCTTGGCAATATGGCTGTGACACCGGTTCGAACTGAGTCCCCTTCGATCAGAGTGGTATAACCAACCTGTATTTCAGGTACATCTGTAATTGCGTTATGCGTGCCCGGTACCCCACGAAAAGGGATGCCCGCACCTCTCGCACGCGTTTTGCCGTCAGGAGTTAAATACCAGGGATTCATAGAATACCACCTCAGTTTATCTCTTTGCCCAGTGTTCTGCAGAAGGATTCGGTATTTTCCAGCACCTGAAAATCTGGTTCCGGTCTAGCCAGTTCCTTGATGCCGCTAAACGCCTCCTCTAAAGCGGAAGCAGCACTCAACAGTTGATGGTCTGAATACATTGCACCGACTACCTGGATACCGAAGGGAGTGCCCTGCTCATCCAGTCCGCATGGTAATGCGACAACGGGATGTCCCACCACTGTCAACGATGAAGTTAAGGCCAGCCAGGCCATGTAGTTTTCAACCACCTGACCATCAATCAGCTGAGGATTCAGTTCCTTCCAGGGAAAGGGTGGAATACTCACCCCGGGGCAAATCACCAGATCGTGGTCTTCGAACACACTGGCGAAGGACTGAAACAGCGACATCTGTACCCGGCGTGCGCTGGCAATATCCTCCATGGGGGTCTTCAATGCTGATTCATAGGTAGCACGGACATTGGGATTGAATCCTTCATCCCACGAATCGGCCTGTTGATGGTACTGGGTCACGAACAGATCCTGACGGACATGCCAGTCGACATCAGGTGCACTGGTAAGATCGACATCATGCCAATTACAGGTCGCCACCAGGTCTGCAATCCGATCCACCCGTTCTTTGAATACCTGTCTTATTGTTTCAGAAACCAGTACACCACCGAGATCAGCTGTAATCGCAACTCGCAAATCTTTCAAATTCACTTCGTTCAGATCAGCAAAATGTTTTGCATCAAACGGAAACACCATCGGATCCCGGTGTGCACTCATATCTCGTTCAGCAATAACAGACAGCAGGAGTGCTGCGTCCTTGACTGTTCTCGCCATCGGACCCTGAACACTGTAGTTAGTATGGAAAGTAGTGCGCCCTTCGTTGGGTACGATCCCGGGGGTTGCCCGATATCCCACGACACCACTGTAAGAAGCTGGAATTCTGAGACTGCCCCCATGATCAGATCCGGTGGCAAGTGGCGCCATGTTCGTGGCGACTGCAACCGCAGATCCTCCCGATGAACCACCACAGGTCAGATCAGGATTAAAAGGATTTCCGGTAGCGCCGAAAAGACGATTAACCGTGTTAGCACCAATACTCGATTCCGGGATATTGGTTTTGCCAATAACAATTCCACCCGCATTACGGATCCGTGTGACGATGCCCGCATCCTGATCCGGTACATTTTCTGAGTAGGTTTCACTTCCGTATGTTGTAACAATACCGCGCGTGGCCTGGATATCTTTTATTGCAATCGGAATCCCGTGCAATGGACCAGGTTCAAGACCGTCTTTGATCGCCTGGTCCGCTTCCGCTGCCTCTTGCCGGGCACGATCATAGGCCTTTGTGATCACTGCATTCACTACGGGATCCAGACGATCAATCTGGGATATGCAGCTTTCCATCAGATCAACTGACGTCAGATTGCCCGTGGCGATAAGATCACGCGCCTCTGCCGCATCGAGTTGATTTGGTTCTCTGGAATCAGACATCAGTGACTAGCATGTCCCTTATGTTATGCGCGTTAAATGAACTGAAGATAACATTGATCCATCATCAAGTCTGTTGAAACAGGTCAGAATTGACATGCTCATCAGGTCTATCTAGGCTGGCTGGATGTCAAATTCAATCGTTATTACCGGTGGTGCCAATGGTATTGGTGCTGCGGTTGTTTCCCGGCTGCTCACTAAGAAATGTCATCTGACCGTTCTTGATGTCGTTGAGCCTGAAGCCAGCGCAGTGGATTATATTCAGTGTGATCTGGCTGATCCTGTTTCGATAGACAACGCGATTACATCGCTGCCCGAACAGATAGATGCTCTGGTCAATGTGGCGGGCGTATCCAACGCCTTCCCGGCTGAGACAATCATGGCGGTGAATTTACTGGGCTTGCGACACCTGACAGAGTCACTGATCCCTCGGATTGTCGACGCTGGAAATATCGTCATTGTTGCCTCAAGTGCCGGACACGACTGGCGCAGTCGACGAGAAGATGTCGAGCTGTTTTTGACAACATCCAGCTTTGAATCAGGTTTGACGTGGCTGCGTGCCCATAAAAACACCTGGATTGAGAATCCCTATAAGTTTTCCAAACAATGCGCTGCGGCCTACACCTATAAGGCAGCGGGTCTGGCGCATAAGCGGGGGGTTCGCGCTAATTGCGTGAATCCAGGATCAACCGGAACCCAGCTAACGGCAGATTTCAGGGAGTTGGTGGGTGAAGAATTGTACGACTGGGGAGTTAAACAAATTGGTCGTGAGGGCAATCCTGACGATATTGCAGAGGTAATTGAATTTTTGGCAATTGGTAACACTCGCTGGTTGAATGGCGTGGAGATGATAGTAGACGGC
>Ga0208274_1000165_pt1 | contig 36444 bp, 34 predicted proteins | sample ETNtaG_22_FD_185755 | JGI IMG/M metagenome (GOLD analysis project Ga0208274, IMG submission 185755) | Marine microbial and viral communities from oxygen minimum zone, Eastern Pacific Ocean - ETNP201306SV43 (SPAdes) (version 2) | ecosystem: Environmental > Aquatic > Marine > Oceanic ... | reverse complement strand
TGGATATCCTGGTGAACAACGCCGGCATCTTCGAAGCCCACCCCATCGATGAAATCTCATTTGCCAAGTGGCAAACGGCCTGGCAGCGCACCCTCGCCGTCAACCTTGTGGGCCCTGCCAACCTGTGCTGGTGTGCCGTTGAGCACATGCGTGAGCACGGTGGTGGGCGCATTGTAAATGTCAGTTCGCGTGGTGCTTTTAGAGGTGAACCGCGTTGCCCGGCCTACGGCGCCAGCAAGGCAGGGCTGAATGCAATGACCCAGTCACTGGCCCAGCACGTCGCAGGCCTTGGGATTTTTGTCGGCGCGGTGGCGCCAGGCTTTGTCGAAACCGATATGGCGAAGAGCGTACTACAGGGGCCAGATGGTGACGCCATCCGCCATCAGAGCCCGCTCGGGCGAGTCGCTCGACCCGAGGAAGTCGCCCATGCCGTGCTGTTCCTGGCCTCGCCAGGGGCCGAGTTCTCTACTGGTGCCATTATTGATGTCAACGGCGCTTCGTATCTGCGCAGTTAGACGCTTTGCACCAAAGACGCAAACCCCCCGTCCTGCTTAATATTCAACCTGCATCGACAATTGACTGTGCCGTCATAAGATCCATCAGGAAGCGGTGGGGCTAGCCGCGAACCGTGGCAATGACAGTGACGCGTGCTATCGGCTTATTCGGAACAGGGGCTGTCGGCGCGCTGATGGCTGTGCCAGCGTGGGCACTAACGCCGATCAAGCACCGCGATATTACATGCTTTGAGAAAAAGCGCTTCGGATAGCGCGCCGGTCTGCTGCAGCAACTGATTACAGCCGCGAATCGTGCACTCCTCGTAATCCCATAGCATAACCGTCCAGTTATCCTTATCCATGTCGTAGCCCTTGTCTAGTAAACATGCCCAGCGGAAGGTGTGGATCATGCAGTAATGGTCCTGGTCATCTGTACTCAACCCGTTGGGCACCTTGCATTCCGGCAGCGCCTGTACTGACACCGCTGTTAACAGTAATCCCAACCCCAACCCCACCATTGGGCGAAAATATCTTGGCAGTATAAGCTTCAACATGACCATGTTACTCTACCAAACTTTCATAAAGCCTCTCTAATTAGGGAGCCATGCAGTGAGATTCTTTCACAGTGGTTGGCGCATCAGTCTAGCGGTGCTGGCGCTGGGATTTACCCCCGCCCAAGCAGAAGACCCGATCGAAGATGCCATCACTTACCGCCAGTCGGCCTACAAAATGATCGTCTGGCATGTGAAGCCCATGACCGCTATGGTCAAAGGCACGGTAACAGACAGTAATTAACAATTTATTAATGCACGCACCTAAGAGATTGTTCTGGATGCGGCTTGTGGTGTTCGGCAGACCGCGGTGCAGTAAATGCCATCCGCGGGTACGTGTGAATCCACCTTTGCGAGCACCACTGCAAGCCCGTGGTCTTTGTTTGCCAAATGACGTCTAGACTGAATATTTCAAGAAGCACTTGCCCTTTGTGCTTGTCCAGCATGCGATTGCTTGTGACAACCCAGCCGCGGCAAAACGATACAATAGGTCGATGACTTTACCCGCTGCACCATTTTTTCGTGTTACCAGCGCTCTGGTCTTTCTCGCGTGTGCGGGCCTTTTAGGTTATGCCTACTGGCTGCAGTTTCGTGAATTCCTGGACCCGTGCCCGCTGTGCATCTTTCAGCGGCTGGCATTTGTCGGCATTGGCGTCGCTGCATTGATCGGGATGCTTCACAACCCACGTGGCTTTGGCCGCAAAGTCTATGCCGGACTGGCCACGTTAGCGGCGGCACTCGGCGTAGCGGTAGCCGGCCGGCACATCTGGATCCAATCGCTACCGCCGGACCGGGTCCCCGAATGCGGGCCTGGGCTGGAATTCATGCTGCAGAACCTGCCACTCGCCGACGCTCTGAGCAAAGCCCTGGCAGGCTCCGGTGAATGCGCTTCAGTCGACTGGACTTTCTGGGGGCTGTCAATGCCCTGGTGGGCGCTTTTCTGGTACCTGGCGCTGGGCGCTTTGATGGTCAAGGCGGCCTGGCGCCGGATCTGAGTATCTGACCCCGTTTAGATCAGGGACGCCGAGCTACCATATCGATCTCGACCAGCGCGCAGCGCGCGAGGCCGGTTACCCCGATACAGGTGCGCGCCGGTAGTCGGCCCTGCAAAAAATACGCACGATAAGCCTGATTCATTGCTTCGTAATCACGTGCAAACTCGGTCAGGTAGACACGACACGAGAGTACATGTGAAAGATCGAGGTCCAGACCCTCAAGCACGATCACAAGATTATCCATCACCCGTCGTGTCTGTGCCTTGACCCCATCAGGCAAAGGCGCGCTGTCGTCATCCGGGTGAGTCGGCATCTGCCCGGTCAACTGTATCCAGCCATCCACCTCGACCGCATGGCTGAAGGGCGCGACATGGGTCGGCGCTTGGTCAAAGTTATGGAATATCGGTGCTTGGCTCACGGCTTATCTCCTGGGTAAATCACTGGGTCTCACAAATCCGAGATTAGAGCTCTCGTCTACTAGAGTACCTTATCTGTTTCTTAGGGCTACGCATCATTTTAAACATTAATCTGTCGATACTTTCTTATGACGATAAAGTTATATGAGCCGCGAGCAATTTATCGACGAACTGGCTTGCCCCACGAAACTAGAGTTCGATTCTTGATCAAGGCGCCCTCATTGAGGGTTGGATTCCAGTCTTCAAGGATATGAAAAAACCATCAGGCGATAGCTCAATATCTATTGTCATGAGCTATCGAACAGCATCAAGTAGTTTCTTTATGGGTCTTTTTCCTTAACGACAAACTGCTCGAGACACCTAGATTTCACTAGATACGGACTAGTAATTATTGAATCCAGCATGCAATAGTCAGCAGCTTACCAATATACTTTCGGGCTCACTATCAATAACCCCAAATTATGAAAGCACCTGTTATGTACTCCGACCGATCATGAACTGCGATATTCTTTCCACCTTATATGTGAAGTCTAATGGCGAAATTCTTTGTAACGACGATTTTGGCGAGCGCGTATCACTTGGGTCGTGTCGTCAATCGGCTGATGACCCCGATATTCACCAGACTCTCAACAATGACCGCTATCAGAATATTCGAGAAGCTCTCAAAAACGATCGGACTCCATGGCCCGAAGTCTGCGAGAACTGCTCGTTCTTCCGTCCCGATGAACCCTACTCAAATGATCTGCTTCAAAAACGCATAATCCAGAAAATTCAGATCGAAGCCTCACTCGCTTGTGCGCTCAAGTGCCCGGAGTGCTCTAACCTTATCCAAATTAAAACCCGTTCGGGGGGGCGCCATTTCACCCCAGAAATGATGGCAGATCTTCTCGGTGATCTGAAAGAGAATCATTACCAGATCAGATCGATCGAATATTGCGGGCAAGGAGAACCTTTAAACAATCCAAGATTTCCCGAACTGCTGGCAACCGCCAGGAAAATCTATCCTGACACGTTACAACGCGTCATTACCAATGGTAATCATGATTTTGCCAAAACCATCAATTCGGAATATGTTGAGGAGACAGTCGTTGCGATCGATGGTGCGTTCCAGGAATCTTATGAGAAGTATCGCGTAAAAGGGAGTATCACTAAAGCTTTCAAATTTCTAAACGATGCTATTGCGTGTCAAAAACCCAAAGGCGGCATAGTGGTCTGGAAATATGTTCTATTTGAAACCAACGATTCAGAAAGAGAACTGCTTGAGGCTCAACGCTTGGGCGACGAATTTGGTGTGACACGGCTTTGGTTTGTGCACTCGCACACCGGCAATCGATCGAAGAAATACACCTACGACAACCCGCACACGATTCCTATTCAATATTCCAATGTCAAGATCGACTCTCATCCCTCCTATTTCAGGCACGCTATCACTATTATTCCAGATGAATTTCCCCATAAGATTACAGGAAATGACTCCATCAAATGCATGATCGCCGTGGATCGAGTCGTAATCCATGAAAATGGATCAATTAACATCTCTGGATGGGCAAATTCCCAGACCAAACTTTCACACGTTACTCTTGAGATCGAAGATCAGAAAGTCGGCGACCTGGCGTTTGTGGTCAGAAGACCAGATGCTGGTGAACTCTACCCAGTATTTTCAGAAGTACTCTGCGGGTTCGATTCACTTCTTCCGCCTTCGGCAGTTTCGATCAAGCCTGGGCAAGGCATGAATTTTCATCTTTGCAGCGATCAAGATAGAGTCGCCACCTTCGCCCTTGCTCCCCAAGTGAAAGTGATTGTTCCCAGTCAGGTTCCAAATCGGATCTCGGGCGACAACTCTGTCGTATGCCTGATGCATATTGATCAAGTCCTAATCTATAAAAATGGGTCGATCAGGGTCTCTGGATGGGCAAATTCCCAGGCCAAACTTTCACACGTTACGCTTGAGATCGAAGATCAGAAAGTCGGCGACCTGACTTTCACGATGAGGCGGCCGATCATTAATGAGCTCCACCCGGTATTCACCGAGGTACTCTGCGGTTTTGATGCTCTTCTGCCACCTTCGGCAGTTTCGATCAAGCCTGGGCAAGTCATGAACTTTCATCTTTGTAACAATCAAGACAGAGTCGCCACCTTCACACTGGATCTAAACTAACGATCAGGCTTGGACCGACATAACTCGGGCTTACTTGCTCCGATACTACGATATAACAGAATCAATCAAGGGCAACAGTGTCGGCACTCACACTCAGCGCCGCGGCAGGGGGCGACCCACAACGTACCAGTCCCACAGGCGATGCAAAAGGTAGGCGACACCCGTTGCCGCCAGGGTCACGAATCCCCAGCCAACGACGTCGTCATGAGGCATCAGAGTGGGAATGAGCAACACCAACGTGGCCAACCAGGTACTCCAGATCACCAACCAACCGAGGCGATACAGTGGTCGCAAAAAATTAGTACTTCGCGTACGTCGCGTCATTCGCCTACCCTGTCCGCGTTACACTGGCAGGCACCATAGCACACGCATCCTAAACAATACCTACCAGTTGAGGTGACTATATATGGTGATTGTCGTATTCGAATTTGAACCAGACCCAGCCTACCAGGATCGTTATTTTGAACTGGCCACGGCGCTGCGCGAGAAGGTAGAAACGATTGAAGGCTTTATCAGTGTCGAGCGTTTCGAGAGCATTGCCGCGAGCGGCCGCTTTGTCTCCCTGTCCACATGGGAGAACATGGATGCGGTATCGCGCTGGCACCAGCATGCAGCACACAGCGCAGCCCAGGGCGAAGCCAAGGATCAGGGTCTGTTTCGCAACTACCGAATTCGGGTGGCCGAGGTTGTGCGCGACTACGGCCAAGGGCTTCAGTAAATCCAGTCGCGCTGCAGCATTTCAGCCCCCGGGGTTCGCCGGTAGAGTATTTCGGTGCGGATGATGTACTTGATGCCGCGCCGGATCGTCTCGCCCGCGTGCACACACTGCTGTGGATGCCCGCCATGGGGGAAACACAGCGCACTGCCAAGCGGCGTGCGTACAGGAACGACCTCGCCTTCTGGCCCGGCTGGATAAAAGCGCGTATGCCCTCCTTCGAAGTCATCGCTTAACAACAGCACAAAAGTCAATTGGCTCCAGCGATCACCAAAGGCATCGGCCTGTAAGCGGCCGTCCACTGCGCGGCTGCCGGGCCAGGACCCGTCAGTATGCGGCTTGAAATAATCGCCGGCCTGGTAACGATAGAAGCGAAATCGCGCCTTCAGGCCCAGGCTGGGTGCACCACAAAAAAGGCCTGCATGATTCGCTGACAGCGCCCACTCAGTGTTTGGGCCGACTCATCGCGATGTGATGCAGTCGCGACAATACCGCCGCTGCCCGGTGTTGCTCAGGAACATCTTCATCGACCAAACTGGAACACAATACGGTCGCAGCCGACAGGCTGCCTGTGATCGAATAAGCGGTCATCACCGCATCGCGCAAAAGAGTCGCCTGGATGGTGGCGAGGCTCGCCGCTGGGGCCACATCCGCTACTGGTTGATTGCTTTTCATAGCACTAAGATAAGGCCGTTTCCCTGGGTTTTCAAGCACCCGATCCAGGGTATCGAACCACTTACCCTTCTTTCTGCAAGGGGTTAATAATTTCCCAAACCATGGCTCGATCGGGTCGCACTTGCAGACGAAAAGAAGCTGTTGTGAGTTCAAGCCTTCAATGCAACACTATCATTCAGTGTATCTCCTGGCGTTCGATAACCCAAATTTTTACGCGGCCGTTGATTAAGTCGCTTGGCTACTTTGTTTAGCTCAGCTTGTGTGTGAGCCGCCAGATCCGTTTTCTTTGGGAAATATTGTCGCAGTAGGCGGTTCGTATTTTCATTGGTACCACGCTGCCAGGGACTTTGAGGATCGCAAAAGTAAACCTTCGTTTCAGTCGCCATAGTGAAGGTTTTGTGGTCTGCGAGTTCCATGCCTCGATCCCAAGTTAGAGATTCACGTAACTGCCGGGGTAGTTTCTTCACATGTCTGGCCAGCGCCGACACAACAGAATTTGTGTCCTTCCCAGCTACTTTAACCAGCATCGTAAAGCGTGATTGACGCTCGACCAGAGTCGCGATATGTGTGTTACCGGATCCACTGATTAGATCACCCTCCCAGTGACCTGGAACAGCTCTATCTTCAATCTCTGGTGGGCGATCAGCGATCGAGATAGCATCGATGATGCCGCCGCGTGCATTGCCGCGGGTGTTGTTTGCTCTTGACTGACGAAAAACGCGTTGAGTGCGCAGATGGGCCTGAAGCTCCTTTTTCAATACACCACGGGTTTGAACGAACAAACTTTTGTATATCGTCTCGTGTGACACACGTAAAGACTCGTTGTCTGGGTAGGTAATTGATAGCCAACCAGAAATTTGTTCTGGTGACCACTCCTGTGAAAGTTTAGAGGCGACGATGAAGCGAAGTCTATCATTGAGGGCTAATGTACAGAGCTTCGGTCGGCGTGCTCGTTCCCACGCTCGTGCATCTGCTATTGCTGCTCTATATCGGGCTACACCACCATTTTTATTGATCTCACGGCTAATCGTAGAAGGTGATCGATTGAGCTCCGCCGCAATCTGACGCATTGAGTGTCCACTAGCAAGACCACGTGATATCGCCTCACGCTCCATGGCGCTCAGTGAACTCGCACGCCTTACTCGCTTTGCGGGTTGATACCCTCCGAATAATCGAAGCACCCCAAAGATTGAGGCAGGGTGTTTACTTAGAGCTCGGCCAATATCACTTAACGACTCGCCACTATGCCACCGTTTCCAAACTTCTGCTTTCTCGTCGTCGCTCAGCCCAGGCCTTCCCAATCGAGTCATTACACACACCCCGTAATCTTTCATCCAGTATTCTGTGTTGCATTGACCAGTTGAATCCACCGTCGCCTACTTTAAGTTGTCGTCGCCGAGGCGGCGCTGCAGAGCAGGCGATATTGTTGCCAACCGAAAGGAGCTCTCATGAATCACAACCGACAGAAATTCTGCACAGCTCGCGCGGATGACGCGCAATGGACCCAGGGTTTACGAAAATTTTTTGAATACCGGGACCTGGGCATCGGCGAGGCCACTGGCGGACACTACAACGCTCATGTCATCCGTGTAAAAAACCGGTGTCGGAATTTCCTCACACCGGGCCACACGTGCACGACCTTCAGTTCCAGATGATCTACGTGCTAAAGGGCTGGATTCGCTTCACCTACGAGGGACAGGGCGAGTTCACCTTTCGTGCCGGTGACAGTTGCCTGCAGCCTGCGGACATTATTCACGATGAACTTGCCTGCTCCGATGACGTGGAACTGATCGAGTTCACCTCACCGGCTGAGTTTGAAACTCACCGGGTCGACCAAGGCCAAGCCTGAACCGCTGACAGCGAAGGTCAGCGCTCGCGCGCCCACAATTCCCGGGTCAGCACGCCGACTCGGGCTTCGATCGCCGCCATGGCATCAAGAATCATATCCTCGCGGTAGCGTCGGCCGATCAACTGCACCCCGGCGGGCAATTCCTCGATCAAGCCGATCGGGGTAACCCCAGCCGGCAGGCTGACCCAGTTGATACCAGTGCTGTAGATCGCCGCGTTGAAAACATCCCGTGTGCCTTGAAGGCTTTTTGCATCGCAATCCCACTCGGGGGTGGGCTGCAAAAAATACGGCGCCAGCACTAAAGGTGTTCGCTCAAGGAACACATCCCATTGGCGGGTCATTGCCGTACGCTCCTTGATCCCCTCACGGTAAGCTGTCGCATCGGCTGTTTCACCCATCTGGAAGTACCACTCAAAGATCTGCTGGATGGTTGCGCTGCCATGTTCGCGCGCCAGTGGCATCATGAAAGTCTCAAGCTCCGCCCCCAGAAAAGTGAACCAAGCCTTCGCTGCATCGTCTACCGAAGGCGTAGTCACCGGCTCAACAGCATAACCCGCATCCGACAGGTATCCTGCTGCCTGATCGATCGCCTGACTGATCTGCGGGTGAATGGGATGACCGTAGGACTCGGTCGTTACACCGACCCGGATAGGGGAAGGCTCGCTGGGCCAATTATCAAAAGGCACCGGCATCCAGAAAGGGTCGCGCGCATCATGTCCAGCCATGACCTTAAGCGCCAAGCGCACGTCACGCACTTCGCGGCAGATGGCGCCTTGCACCGAGATCAACTGGGCCAGCATCCCCCGCTCGGCGGGTGCCGAGGGCAGATAGGCCGGCACCCGACCAAAGGTGGGTTTGACCGTAGACAGGCCGCAGTTAAACGCGGGGCAGCGTAGCGACCCGCCTATGTCATTGCCGTGGTGAATCGGGCCAAAACCCGCAGCCGCGGCAGATGAAGCACCGCCGGAAGAACCGCCCGGGCTGGCGTTGTCATCCCAGGGGTTAAGCGTGCGGCCGTACAGCGGGTTGTCAGTGGTCAGACGCATTGACAGTTCCGGTGTATTGGTGCGCCCGACAATAATTGCACCAGCATTTTTCAGGTTGCTTACCACCGGGGAATCATCCTGCGCGATGAGATCAGCAAAGGCGGGCAGGCCATTGGGGGTGGGCTGACCCTTGACATCGATATTGGATTTGATCGTAACAGGCACACCGTGCAATGGCCCTAGCGGCGATCCGGCTTTGACGCTGGCATCGGCCACACGCGCCTGCATCAGGGCTTCATCACCAAGATCAAGCACTATGGCATTGAGGCGGGGGTTGTGGGCTGCCATACGCTCCGTCACCGAAGTCACGACCGCCTCACTGGTAAAACGCTGCTCACGGATGCCTTGCGCCACATCGCAAGCGCTCAATTGCCACAGTTCATCACTCATGACGTGCTCCTTGTTGTACGGGTACTGTTCCCATCGGTAAGTCCACCTTCAGGCGCACCGGGAAGGTAACACAGCCAGCGATAACGCCTCTCCCCCGGCCAAGCGAAATCACTACAGCCTATGACCCAACACCCTTATGGTTGCATTTATGCGTTGCTCGAACGATAGCGCTAATACCGGGAGGGTGTCCAACTGATGCGGGTATCCGCTGTGAAAATCAGCTCGATCGTAACCGTCCTTGGCCTGCTGACCGGCCCCGCTTCCACAGCGGTTGTAACAGAAAGATCGCAAGGGCCGGAACGGCTCGGTCAATGGTGTAATCGATAACTCTCGGGGTAAACCTGGATCGCCGAAAAATTACGGCGAGCCTCAATCCGATACTGGTACGCGCGGCTTACGAAACAGTTTTAGCAGTGGCAGCAAAAAGAGCACAACAGCGCCACCCATGATCGGGCCCGAGATGGGTCTTTCAATAAAGATCATCAGATTACCGTCACTCATCAACAAGGCCTGACGCATTGATGTCTCAGCCAGTGGGCCCAATACAATCGCCAATACCGCTGGTGCCAGCGGGTAATCCAGTTTGCGCATCAGGTAACCCACGATACCAAAAATCAGGATCAACCAGACATCGTGCATGTTTTGCGTGGGCGCGTAGCCACCCACCAGGCACAGCACAAAAATGATAGGCGCGAGGATGGTAAAAGGCATGCGCAGTACGCCGATGAACGCCGGTATGAATGCCAGGTTGATCAACATGGCGAAGAGGTTCGCCACGTAGAGACTGGCAATAAGGCCCCAGACGAAACTCTGGTGTTCAACGAACAGCATCGGCCCGGGTTCCAGACCCCAGATCACCATGCCGCCCAGCAGGATCGCCGTAGTCGGCGACCCGGGAATACCCAGGGTGAGCATAGGCAGCATGGAACCCGTGCTGGCAGCGTTGTTAGCCGATTCAGGTGCGGCCACGCCCTCAATGTTGCCTTTGCCAAAAGAGTCCGGATCCTTGGACATCGTCTTGGCCATGCCGTAAGCCATGATGGATCCCGGGGTTGCACCGGCAGCCGGCAGTATGCCCACAAAGTATCCCAGAAAAGATCCCATAAAACTGGCTTTCAGTGAATGTTTGAGGCCCTTCAAGTGCGTGGCGATACGCCCAATGCTGAACGACGCCTGGGAGACTTTTACCCCATCATGGCTGGATTCGATGGTCCAGAGCATCTCACCAATCCCGTAGATACCGATCGCCAGAACCAGAAAATTAATGCCATGGAAAAACCCGGGCAGACCGCCGAAAATCAACCGCGGCTCTCCGCTGATGATGTCCAGGCCGACAGCGCTCAGCACCAAGCCGATGAATATCGAAAACAGTGTCTTGGGAATATCGTCGCCACCCAGTCCAATAAACGTCGCAAATGCAAGCATCATCAGTGAAAATTCCTCGGCAGCACCAAAAGCCAGTGCGACTTCGGCCAAGGGAGGCGCAAACAACGTAAACAACACCACCGATATGGTGCCGCCAATAAATGAGGCGCCTGCGGCAGTAATCAGCGCCTGGTCTGCTTTGCCGGCAAGGGCTAGCGGCCGACCATCAAAGGTGGTGGCGACAGCGGTCGAAGCGCCGGGAATTCCCAGCATGATCGAAGAAATAGCGCCGCCATACATGGCGCCATAGTAGATTGCGGCAAGAAAAATGATCGCGCCTGTGGGCGGTACCAGGAAAGTCATCGGCAGCAAAATGGCGACGCCGTTGACCGAACCAAGCCCCGGCATCGCGCCAATAAAAAGACCCAGTGCACAGCCGAATATGACAAGTGCCAGGTTCAAAGGTTCCAGCGCAATGCCAAAACCCTGCATCAGCAGGTCAAACGTTTCCACAGGGCCTCACATGAAAATATCGTACAGCGGATAGAAAAGCGGTTCGGTGTAACCTTTCGGTAAAGTAATCCGCAGCGCAATCTCAAAGAAAAAGAAACTGGCCACGGGTGTGATCACAGACACCGCTACACTGAGCGGCCAGCGGTGGCCTCCCATCACCCGCACGTAGTACAACAGGAAAAGCGGGATGGAAAGGTATATGCCAATAAAGTGGATCGCCCCGATCATCAGAGTCAGTGCAACGATGACTCTGATTATTGTGCTCCGCGTTGTAACGGCCAGGTAAGGCTCAGTCGAACGTGACGGCGGACTTTTCCGCCTAACCCAGCGTGCCACAATCCACACACAACAGAGCAGCATCCCAAATGCCAGCCAAAAGGGAAACGCCCCACCGCCTGGTCCTTCGTCAGGAATCCAGCCGATGGGGAGCTCCGCACTCTTAACCATCAAGTAGGCCGAAAAAGCCCCAAGAACCAGGGCCATTAACAGCTCGGCTCTACGCATGGCAGCTTTTCCCTTCTGCCTTAAACCAACGGACTTGGGATCAAATCTCGCCGATATCCTTCAATATAACTTCATGGACTGCCTTCTCTCGAGCCCAGTAGGCCTTGAGCTTAGGCCCAGTCAGGAAACCACCCATCAGACTCTTTTTAGTCATGTAGGCCTGCCACTCATCCGTCGCATAGACCCGGGCGAACACGTCACGATAGTAAGCGGCCGCTTCATCACTCATGCCTGGTGCTCCAACTACGCTGCGTTGCATGAAATAGACGTAGTCCTTGCCTAGCTCTTTGAAAGTTGGTGCGTCTGGAAACAACGGTAACCGTGTTGGGGTAAACGATGCGATTGCCCGGGTTTTGCCAGCCTGGTAAAAGCCCAACTGCTCGGAGGGATTATTCACTGTGGAATTACAGTGGTTACCCGCCAGCTCCTTGGCTACACGGCCGCCGCCTTTGAAAGGCACGTACTTGATCTTGAGGTCATACGCTTTATTAAGGAAGGTCGTCAACAGCTGATCTTCCTGGCCCTTGCCGGTGCCGGCCATGAGCCAATCACTGCCTGCGGCTCTGGCTGCAGCCACGAACTCGTCAACGTTGGTGATACCCGAGTCGACGTTGACCCACAAAAGGAAGGTATCCTCAGCCATGCGCCCGACGGGCGTGAAGGTCGAGATGTCTACATCCAGTTTCGGTTGACGCAACGGTGTGGTGTAAAAACTGTTGAGCGTCACCATCACGGTGTGGTTGTCGCCCTGCTTGCCCTTCATATGAATGAGCGCCTCTGCACCCGAACCACCTGGTTTGTTGATCGGGACAAACGGCTTGGATGAGAAGCCGTGTTTTTCGATCACACTTTGCATCAGGCGTGCCATCTTGTCGGCCCCACCACCCTTTCCGGCCATAATCACAAAGTCCACCGGCTTCTTTGGCTCCCAGGCCTGCGCGGGCCCTGCGGCCAATACGGCCAGAGCACTGAACAGCGCGATCAACGGCAAAAATACACTGCGCTTAATCATGATTCCTCTCCTCTAAGTTGCTGTAGGTTGAATGCACATGTTAGTGGTAGATTGAATGCACATGTTAGTGGTAGATTGAATGCACATATAAATCTTATATTGCCTACACGAGCATTATGGCAGTAGAACGTTTCAATGTAGGCGAGCACACCAAAGACTGTCAAGAACGCCTCTGCAACAGGCAAAATAACAGATCAGACGCGATCGGGTGTACGTTTCTAGTCGGCTTGGGAAAGCCGTCACTACGCGATGACGGCCACAGGCCAGGTTGTTCAGTCTATCGGGCTGTTCTTCGCTGTAGAGGGTGATCGATCTGCGAGATGTGTCGTACTGATTCTGCCGAAGGTGGCTCATGGGGCAAAAGAATCATCACCGAAAACCGTGATGTCGCCGTGACACTTTAGCGTGGTTCTAGTTATTTCAATCGCTACTGGCCATACCAAGTGGTATCAAATGACCGCCCCGGCGCGAGGCAATTCCTGAGGCCGTTTCAAAGCCCTTCAGGCTGGGCCTGCCGATATTCAGTATCATCACCTTTGTCAGCTGGTTCCAATCGGGCCTGCTGCCTCAGCGCTTTAATGGCGTTACCAACGATCCACGCTGACTCGGACACACTGGCGGATCACAACCCCAGGTAACGGGCCAGTGCGCCTGCGGTGACAGGCAAATCCGCAGGGGGCGTCGCCACGCGCACAGTCTTGTCACGGGTTGTCACCCCCTGCACGATCGACAGTTGAGCGCGCTTGCATCCCAGGGCACTGGCCAGAGTGTTCAGCAGTTCCTGGTTAGCCTTGCCGTCGACCGGGGGCCTGGTAATCCGCACCACTAAGCGGCCAGCACGCACAGGCCCGAATCCGGCCTGGCGTGAGCGCGGGATCGCCCGCAGCCGCAGGTTTATCGAGCCATCTGTTTCGGCTTGTAGCCACAAGTTTTCAGCCACGGCATCTCTTTGGTGATTACCCAGTCAGCAAGTTTGCCGCCCTTGATCACACATCCCGCGACATTATTACTGAGTGATTCTAGTTGACTCAGAACACCCGTCGGCCTGTAATGGTCATGACAAAAGACAACAATGAGCACATGCATGGATGAGCAAACGGCACGCGATGCCCCGGCAGCTGAATTCGGCCACGCGCTGAAAGGCTTTGGCATCAACCTGCTGGTGCGCGATGTCACGCGCAGTGTCGACTTTCTTGAAAAGGTCTTGGGCATGCGAGTGCACCGGGCCGACGCCGATTTTGCAGTACTCGAATCAGCCGGGCACTTCATCCAGCTGCATGCTGATCATACCTACCATTCCAACCCGCTGCCGTCACTGCTGCCCGAGGCCGGGGCCCGCGGTGCAGGCATCGAACTGCGCCTGTACGGTATAGACCCGGACACTTGCGAGGCAAAGGCAATCGCCGGCGCTCACGTAGTACTGCGCACCAGCGAGGATCGGCCACACGGCCTGCGCGAGTGTTATCTGCTGGATCCCGATGGCTACTGCTGGGTACCCGGCGTTGCTATTGAAGACACGCCAAACTGAAACGCTCAGTCCAGATTGAACAACCGGCGCGAACTGCCCGGAAGACCCTGTTAAGCGCTATCACACCAGTGCGGGCACACACCTTCGTCGGCTAACCAGGCTTAGCCAATTGTGACACCCGTACGCTTGTTGAACTCACCGATCATCTCATCCCAGTCTGCTCCCATCTTATGCAGTTCTTTCCAGAACGCCGGGTTGCGGCGGGCCTCAAAATCTTCGGCGCTGATGCCCTGCTGCTCGACCCAGGTGTAATAACCGAGATTAAAGATACGGTTGCGACCGACCTCGTCCAGTTCCTCTATATGCTCCGTACCCATCCCCGCCAGGTGGCGGGCGGTAATCTCGGCCGCGTGTACATCGTTAAACCCTGTGGGATAAGACTGCGCCAGCAGTTTTTCTTTCTCGCTGGTATAAAGCTCCGCACCATCGGTCGCGACCGAGATAACAACATCCTGCGCTCCCAGGTTCAATTTCTGGGCAGTCTTTATTGCGCCCAGCATATTGGCGATCGATGAAAGGCCAAGGTGTCGCAATTTGTCTACAACCGCCGGGTCGACACCCATCTGTTCACGCAGAAAAGCTCTACCTGCTTCGGTGTTGAATACCAGGTTCAAGCCGTCTGTTGCCTGATCACTGACCGCGGCCACCAGGTCAGTGTTCATCACGTTGTGGATCAATGGAATATGTTTGTCGCCAATCCCCTGGATGTTGTGTTCACCGTAACCGTTGTACAGCATAGTTGGGCACTCGAGCGCTTCGACCGCAACGATCTTTGCTCCAAAGTCATCCTTGAGCCGGTCTCCTGCTCCGAGTGTGCCTGCCGAACCGGATGCCGCAACAAAGGCGGACAGCTCAAGCCCGGGTTCTTTTTCCTGCATTGAATTAAAGACCTGGACAAACGCGGCGCCACTGACCTGGTAGTGGGCGAGATGATTGCCGAATTCCGAGAACTGGTTAACGATAAAGTTACCCGGATCGCGCGCCAGTTCACGGCAGGCATCGTATATCTCCTTGACGTTGCTTTCCGAACCTGGCGTTGTGATGATGTCATCGGGGTTATCGACCTGTCGTTCCAGCCAGTCAAAGCGCTCGCGGCTCATATTCTCCGGCAGAATCGCCACACCACGACAGCGCATCAAACGGGAGATGGCGACACCACCGCGGGCATAGTTACCTGTGGAGGGCCACACTGCCCGATGACGAGCAGGATCAAACTGGCCGCTGACGATGCGCGGTACCAGGCAAGCGTAAGCGGCGAGCACCTTGTGGCAACTGACCATAGGAAAACGGTTACCCAACACCAACACGATCCGGGCATCGACACCAGTCAACTCTTTGGGTAAAACGATGTGCTCAGGCACCCTGACTCGCCAGGCGTAATCCAGGGCGTTATACCAATGCAGTCGAAAGAGGTTGAGCGGATGCGCTTCATTCTGATCAACCTTGGCAAGCGCCCCCTGCAAGGAGCCGGGAATAGTCGAAGGGTCTGCCAGCTGGGACAGGGTCGGCAGGAGAATCTGCGCCTCGCGAAACCACTTAATTGAGCGCTCGTAACTTTCCGCAAGGTAGCGCAGACCAACCACTTGGGCTGCCGTTCTTCTTGAAGAATCTTGTCTGCCCTCGGTTACCTTTTTTGTCGCAGAGCCGATCAGCGCATCGATCTCTATCTCTATCACCTGGCTTGGGCGATTCAGCTTTGGTGTTTCCACCATGGTTGCCAGGGGCTTTATCGGTTTGTAGAACTCCGAGTACGCCGTGATCACTTCTTTAGCCTTGGATATGTCGGTCACATACATTTTCACTCGGTAGACATCTTCCCGCCTGGCGCCCGCTTCAAGGTAATAGGACTCCATTTTCTCGAGAATATATTTGGTCTGCGCATAAGCGTCGCCTTCGGCGAACACCGAGCCATCGGCTTGTACCGCTGTGGTACCGCCAACAAACACGAAGTCTCCCAGCCTGATTGCCCGGGAGTAACCGGCGGCTGCTTCCAACGGTGCGCCCGAACTGTAAAGCGTTCTTTCATAATTCATAATAATTCTCCCTTTACCCCTTTTACTGGCCGGCTAACTCCTGTTCCATCTGTTCTCGCATCTTGAATTTCTGAACCTTGCCCGTCACGGTCATCGGAAACTGATCAACAAACCGGATATACCGAGGAATTTTGTAGTGCGCGATCTGGTCTTTGCAGAAATCCCTGACCTGATCGTCGCTCAGTTGCTCAGTGCCGCGCAACTTGATCCAGGCACACAATTCTTCACCATATTTCTCATCGGGAATACCAATTACCTGCACGTCCTCAATATCCGGATGGGTGTAAAGGAACTCCTCTACCTCTCGCGGATAGATGTTTTCCCCACCCCTGATGACCATGTCCTTAATCCGGCCGACGATGTTGCAATAGCCTTCCGAATCGATAATCGCAAGGTCACCGGTATGCATCCAGCCGTCTGCATCGATTGCCTCCCGGGTCTTTTCCTCATCATTCCAGTACCCCTGCATAACAAGATAACCGCGACTACAGAGTTCTCCGGTACTACCCCGTGGCAGTAACTGGCCGCTTTCCGGGTCGATCACTTTCGCCTCGACGTGAGGATGAACCCGACCTACTGTGCTGACCCGTTTCTCCAGTGGATCATCTATCGTGGTCTGAAAACTCACCGGACTGGTCTCTGTCATTCCGTAACAGATCGTGACATCAGACATGTGCATATCGTCAACACAGCGTTTCATGATCTCGACAGGGCATGGTGATCCAGCCATGATCCCGGTGCGCAAGGAAGAGAGATCGAAATCTGCAAATTCGGGGTGTTCCAGTTCAGCGATAAACATCGTTGGCACGCCATACAAACCGGTACACTTCTCTTTGGCTACTGTTTGCAGAACTGTTAACGGCTCAAAGGCTTCATCCGGGTAGATCATTGCGGAGGCATGCGTAATGCACGCCATGTTTCCGAGTACCATACCGAAACAGTGGTACAACGGTACCGGGATACATATTCGGTCCCGCTCGCTCAAGCGCATGGTTTCGCCAACGAAGAAACCATTATTTAGGATATTGGAATGGGTCAGCGTGGCGCCCTTGGGAGCCCCTGTAGTCCCACTGGTAAACTGAATGTTTATCGGATCATCGGGTGACAAGGTGTGGGCGACTTCCTCACTGGAGACCCCATCGTGCGCGCTGCCCGCTCTGGAGATATCTGAAAACCGGTACATTCCCGGGATTTCATCAGCCCCAAGGTGCACCAGAGTACGCAACGCTGGCAGTTTTTCCGCTTGCAATTCACCGGCGGGCTGGCTTCCTATCTCGGGTGCCAGGTCGCGCAGCATCTCCACATACTGGCTGGTTTTGAATATCTCTGCGAGCACCAGGCCCTTGCAACCAACCTTGTTCAGTGCGTACTCAAGTTCGGTTTTGCGATAGGCAGGATTGATATTCACCAGTATCACTCCCACTCTCGCAGTTGCGAGCTGGGTAATTACCCACTGGGCGTTGTTCGGTGACCAGATACCCAGCCGGTCACCCGGCTCAAAGCCCGTCGCCAGCAAGCCATCAGCAAAAAGATCTACCTCTTTCTTTAACTCGTCATAAGACCAGCGTATCCCCTGGTGCCTGACCACGAGTGCGGCATGACTGCCGAACTGCTTGACCGTTTCATCAAAGCTCGCAGCTACTGTTGCATTGATGAGATCACCAGGCTGTGGCCCTTTTACGATACTGTCTTCAACCATCTGTCGCCTCCTATCGGGTTGCCTTACCCGCACTACTGGCTTCGCGCTCGGCCTCTTGCCGCAATTCAACCCGGCGTATCTTGCCGGAGATGGTTTTAGGCAATTCCTGGCGAAACTCGATTTCCCGGGGGTACTTGTACGGCGCGGTAGTGGTCTTGACAAAATCCATCAGTTCTTCGACCAGTGCTTCCGAGGGGGAGTGTCCACTGGCCAGGACTACGCAAGCTTTCACGATGTGGCCTCGCAGCGGGTCCGGTTTGGCCACCACTGCCGACTCTGCGACAGCATCATGCTGCAGCAACACGCTCTCAACTTCAAACGGGCTGATACGGTAGGCGGCAGAACTGATCACGTCATCAGAACGGCCAACAAACCATATGTAGCCATCAGCATCACGGGTAGCCGTATCACCGGTGTAGTACCAGCCGTGCCGGAAAGAATCCCGGGACCTGCTGTCGGGACCCTCAAAATAACCTGCGAACAGCCCCAGCGGTGGTGGATCCGTCAGGCGTACCGCGATGTGGCCAATCTCATTGTCGTCAACTACCTTGCCATCATCGTCGACAATCTGCACATCAAAGCCGGGCACTGCCTTTCCCATGGAGCCCAGGCGAACGTCCATACCGGGTACATTCGCTACGATATTTACCGTTTCTGTCTGCCCATATCCGTCGTGCACCGTGGTGCCGGTCACCCCCCGCCAGACCCGGATAACCTCCGGATTCAAGGGTTCGCCAGCGCTGATCGAGTGCCTTATCGATCCCAAGTCATATTGGGAAAGATCCATCTGCGCAAGCAGCCGGTATATGGTCGGCGGTGCGCAGAAAGTCGATACCCGCAACTTGCTGAGCAGTCTGAGATGAATATCAGCATCGAAACCTGCACCACCGTCATACAAGACTGTGGCAGCCCGGCACGCCAGCGGCGCAAAAAGCACCCCCCAGGCTGCCTTGGCCCAGCCAGTATCGGACAGCGTCCAGTGCACGTCTGATTCATTGAGGTCCAGCCAGAAGGTGCCTGTTACCAGATGCGCGAGTGCGTAACTGTGAACATGGGGTACCATTTTCGGGTTTGCCGTCGTACCCGAGGTAAAAAATGCCAGCATCATCTCGTCACTGCGGGTCGGGCCACCAACCTGAGCGCTGTCGAGTGTGTCCTCAGCCTGGTCACAGGCTTGGGAATAACACAGCCACCCTTCCCTTTGCTCATCAACAAGGATCAGGTGCTTCAACCCCGGACAGGCATCACCAAGCTGCTCGATTTTCTCGGCCTGCTCGATGCCCACGATTGCGATGCTGGCCTGTGCTTTGTTGACCCGGTACTCGATATCCTTGGCGGTCAACAGAGTGGTCCCCGGCGAAGAGACCACCCCCGCCTTGATACACCCGACCATAACCTCATACCAGGCCGGAACACGCGGCAGAATAACGATCGCCGAATCACCGCGCACGACTCCAATCTGCCGCAGCACATTGGCAAAGCGATTTGACGCCTGGCTGAGGTCAGAGAAGCGGTATTCCCGAACCTGTTCACCGCTAGCGTCTACTGCAATATAGGCGGTCTTATCTGCCTCGCGGGCAAAATAATCGATAACATCAAAGCCAAAATTGAAAAACTCAGGCGCCTCGATAGTGACATTTCCTGGCCGGCGCAACTCGCGAGTCAGTTGTTGCAGAATGTGCTCCACACTTAATCCTCCAGAAAATGCTTATTGTCGCCTGATCTTTTTAAACTCAAGCAAGGCTTGCAGCCGCTCATCGCCCGGATCCACCGAAAAACATAAGGCTAACTCATTCCAAAATAGGTTTCCCTGACATATTTCTCCTGCTTTAATTCATCAGGATGGCCGCGCATTTTTATACTGCCTGTCTCCATCAGGTAAATTTCCTGGGCCAGCGTCAATGCGAAATTCACGTTTTGTTCTGTTATGACTATAGTCAAGCCCATTTTCTCGTTGAGGTCTTTAAGGGCATCATATATTGCCGAGCATACAACAGGAGCCAGGCCTATGGTTGGCTCGTCAACCAGCAATAGCCGGGGGTTCGACATCAATGCCCTGCCCAACGACAACATCCGTTGCTCACCTCCACTTTGGGTCATTGCTTCCTGATCGCGACGCTCCTGCAGCCGGGGAAATAACTGGAAAACCCTCTCAAGGTTCTCAGCTATCTTGTTCTTGGCCCGGTAAGCGCCAACCAGAAGATTTTCCGTCACATCCATATACGGAAACAGGTTGCCGCGCTCGGGCGCATAGCCAATACCCAGACCGACGATCTGAGCAGTACTCAACGTATCCAGTTCGACCCCGTCAAAACTGATGCGTCCCGTGCAACTGGTTAAGCCCAGGATCGAATCCAGCAATGTTGACTTCCCAGCACCATTAGGCCCGATGATGCCAACGATCTTGCCCTCTTCTACGGTAATGGAGACATCGCTCAAAGAACGTGCCTTGCCATAAAATGCGTCGAGGTTTTCTATTTCCAGTAAGGCCAATGTTCTATCCTGATCAGTGCTAGGTGCTCGCGTGCTATTGCCCGAGGTACGCGGTCTGTACCTTTTGGTTGGCGATAACTTCCTCAAACGAACCCTCGGCGATGACGGCTCCAAACGAGATCGCTACCACGCGGTCGACCAGTGGGGCCAGCGCCTTGAGATCGTGGCTCACCACGATATAGCTAAGGCCGTTTTTTTTCTGCTCCTCTATAAGGGTTGACAGTTGTGCAATCTCGGCCGTTGTCAGCCCGGCAAAAACCTCATCGAGCAGCAACAGCTTCGGCTCGGAGGCGATGGTTCGGGCCAACTCCAGCTTCCGCAGATCGCCCATGGACAGCTCGCTGGGATATTTTGCAAGTTCATCGGCCCCAAGTCCGACGCTTTCTGCTATTTCTCTTTCTCTTTCGGTACTGGCCTCCATAGTCAACATCTGCAAAATGCTGTCTGGCATCATCCCGACCCGGATGTTCTCTCTGACTGTCGCCTCACCGAAAGGCCGCGGCACCTGATAGGTTCGTGCGATACCCTTCTTTACCCTTTCGTGAGTTGGATAATTAGATATTTCCTCTGCGCGAAAAAAGATTTCTCCAGAATCCTGTGACAACTCGCCCATGATCATATTGAAATTGGTCGTCTTCCCGGCGCCGTTGGGTCCGATCAAACCGAGAGTTTCGCCCTCGTCGACATGAAACCCGATATGGTCGACCGCGAGCAAGCCACCGAAACTCTTGCTCAAGGAGCGAACTTCAAGCAGTTTGTCCATCTGTCGCTAGCCGCTGCCCGCTTTGCCGGAAAGTCGCTGGCGCAAAGACGAGAAAATGCTGTATAGCCCCTTGGGCGCAACATAGTAGACCACCAGGGTGATTACGCCGTAGAGCACAAACCTGCCAGCGCCGGGGATGTAGGGCCGCATATATTCCAGCAGGAAGGTGAGAAAGTAAGCGCCGATGATTGGCCCAACGATGGTTCCTGCCCCGCCGACGAGCGCTGCCACCAGGATGGAAAAAAGAAAGTTGATGTCAAATAGCGCTCGCGGGGCTATCGACCCCAGGTAGTGGACATACAGGGCCCCGCCAATACCTGCAATCATTGCGCTGATGGTAAAAATGAAAAGTTTTATTCGGTTGGTATTCAAGCCGGAGCTTTTCACGGCCTCTTCATCTACTCCTATAGCACTGAGCGCTGTACCTAGGCTGGTTCGGACCAGCAGCCAAAGCCCGGCCCCGACCAGCAGCATCACGCTGCAGGTCAGGTAGTAATTCGGTATCGCTCCGGACACCATCTCTGGCAGTCCGGAAAGTCCACGAGTGCCACCCGTAATTTTCGGCGCAATTACCTGCGTCAGGTGGTACATGATTTCCATGAAAGCGAGTGTTACCAGGGCAAAGTAGGTGCCACGAATCCTCAGAGCCGGAAGGAAAAACAAGGTACCGCCAATCATGGTTGTCACCACCGCCGCGGGGATACTGAGATAAAGCGGCACCCCCAGGTGATAAGTCAGCAGTGCCGTGGTATAGCCTGCAATGCCGATCAAAAAGGGGTGGCCAAAACTGATGTAGCCGGTACGACCCGACAGCGCATCCCAGCTCATAGCGAAAATTGCCAGGAAATTGGCCATGACAAATATCCGCAATGTCCCGGTCGACAGGAATAGAGGCAGGGAGAACATAAGCAGGCCGAAAACGAGCCACCCTCGCAATGCTTTCAACTGTCGACCCCCCAAGCTAGAGCTCTGCCTTACCCAAAAGGCCCTTGGGTGCGACGATGAGCACCACGATGATAAGCAGCATCGTGAATACACCTCTTAAATCTGCAGAGATCCAGGTGGTGGTGGCAACCTCCATGAAGCCGATGATATGCGCCGCTATCAGACTGCCAATAATGCTACCAATACCACCAACGATAACCACTGCAACCGCTGTAATCAGCGGAAAGACCCACATGCCCGGGTCCAGCTGGGTATAGGTTGCAAAGAACACGCCGGCTATAGCACCGAGCACCCCGGAAAGCGCCCAGGTAACCAGGCTGATCCGCTGGGGATCTATCCCGGATACCGCGGCGCCTTTGGAATCCATGGACACGGCGCGAATCGCCCGGCCGATATGGGTCTTATGAATAAAGACCATCAACGATCCCAGTACCACCCAGCTCACAGCCGTTGCAAAAAGAATGTTCTTCAGTACCGATACGCCAAACACCTCGAGCCGGCCGGGAATAAGCGGCCACATGCTCCTGGGGGCGGTAGAGAAGATCAGGATAATCACTGCCTGCATCACCACCGCCAGGATCAGGGTGGAGATCTCCACTGCGATAGGGTCCTTTTCAAATCTCTTCACCAGCACCAGGTAAGTCAGCACGCCGAAAACTATGCCAGCCAGGGCAGCCAGCAGGAAACTGGGAAACTTCGGTAATGACAGCATCTGCACTGCCACGTAGTAGACGTAACCGCCCAGCATGATATACACGCCGTAAGCCAGGTTGAGCACCCGACCCACACTGAAAATCATGGTGAAACCCACCGCGATCAGTGCATAGAGGCCACTGAGCAGGAATCCCTGGATGATAACCTGAGCCATTGCTTCTCAGTCGTTTTGGCTGGCGTTAAAACCCAGCCCGGGCGCTTTCGTCACCGAAAACGCCCGGGCGATTAACTGCCTAATTCAGATCAGTTGTTACTTGATCCACGAAGGTACGCTGAACTCCCCGTTCGCATACTTTTCGGGATACACAACCGCCGTTGATCCGTCTTCATACCACTGGATCACCACCATGGACGGCGCTCCATCATCCAGCGGCTGGGTAATATCGAATTTAATATTGTGGGTGTATTCCCGGTTGGTTCGAGGCTCGATCTCACCGGGCTTCCAGAAGCCATAACGCAGCCACAGTTTGCCATCCTTGTAGATCTTCAGGTCCTCGTTTTCCATCTCGGTGACCCACGCATCCAGTGGCGCAAAACCCCCGGCACGTTCGGCGGCGTTGAAGGCGTTATACATCCCGTAATAGGCATTAAAGCCGTTGAAGTGGGGGAAGATCGGCCGGCTGCTGCCATATTTGGCTTCGTACTTTTCTACAAAGGCCTTGGTTCGATCGTCCATATCGAATCCCACTGACGGAATCGGGCTCAAGGTCGAGGTACCGCCGCCCATCTGGCCAGTATCGTCCCAGAAGTCCTTGCCGAAGGCTGCCACGTTGATTCCCGTCATCGGCGCCGGCACCTGCAACTTGACGTACTGTGACGAAGGTACCTGGCTCCGCACTGAAGAAATCAGGTAGATGAAATCAGGCTTGGATTCCACAGCTTTGCTGAATATGGGTGAAAAATCTACCGTATTGGTGTCATAAACGATGTGATCAATAATCTCGATGCCAGCTTCTGGCGCCAGCATCTGATCGACCAGTTCGAAAACGCCGCCGCCAAATGCAGTGTCCTCCTGCAGCACCACGGTTGTTTTCCAGCCCATCTTGTCAGCCAGAATATCCTTGCCGAAATCTACGTACAGCGTGGCTAACGCATAATCACAAGCCACGTTCATAAAGTACATTTTGTACTTATCGTACTCGTTGACCACCATGTCGATGATGCCAACGTAGGAAGTCCAGGTATCCAGGGTTGGTATCCTGTATTCCGCCATGCGTGGCAACCAGCTCAGCGATACGTCATCAATACTGCCCGAGATGATGAAGTCAACCTTTGCGGTCTCAGCCAGATACTCGTAAGCCTTGATGCCCTCGGTAACGTCTTCGCGGGTATCGGCCTTGACCAACTTGATCTGGCGGCCTCCCAGCACACCACCAGCTGCATTGAGCTCTTCAATAGCGATCTCGGCGCCGCGTATCGTACTCTTGCCGGAATCTGAATCGAAGGATCCGATATAGCCTACTAGCACCGGGTCCTTCGCTGCCATGGTTACAGGACTGCAAAGAACTCCTGCTACAAAGACCGCTGCAGTTGCCATTATTGAGAAAAAAGTCATTCTACTTGTGCCCATCTTTTGCCTCCTTCTTTGGTTTGTACTGCTCTATCTTCCTAATTTTCCTATTTTCCTATTTTCCAACATCTCGACACCACTTTCTTACCTAAACATCAAAAACGACGAATAGGTTTTTGTGTTCAAACACTGCCGACAGGCACTGCGTCTGCTCATGCCAGCAGTTCCTCAATGGGTTGGTTGCCATCAACCAGGTCAAGCACTTTCCCCGGTGTTACTGGCGGACGGGTGAGTGTTGCCAGAATGCAGGCAGCCACATTCTCTCGCGACATTTTTTTGACGCCGTCACGAGCAAAGCTGGTGCTCACCTTGCCACTGCCCGGGTCATCAGTCAGTATGCCGGGTCGCAATAAAGTAAACGGTACCTGACTTTGGCGCAGATAATCATCAGCAGCCTTTTTCGCCAGCATGTACGGTGCAATCTTTGGAAAATGCGCAAACGGGTGATCCGCATCCAGCGCGCTGACCATGACAAAATGTTCGATTCCACGGTGCTGGCTTTCCTCTATTGTTCGAACAGCGCCGTATAGATCGACCATCAGAGTTTTGTCAGCACCAGTATGGCCGCCGGATCCTGCGGTAAACACCACCTTGCTGACACCGTCGAATGCATGAGCAAATTCATCTTCCAGATCTGCTACAACAGTTTTAACCCCCAGTGCTTCAAGATCCCCCGCCTGCTCTGCGTTGCGCACCATGGCAAGCAACTGCATCCCTGACGCACTGCCCTGCTGACAGACCCGTCGGCCAATTTTGCCGTTGGCGCCGATGACAAGCGTCAGCATGCGTTTCTCCTCTTACCTTCACAACTGTTTACGTTACTGCCGGAAGAGTTCGGGGCACCCCGAAAAAAGAGCCTTTTGCGGTTAAACCTTGATGCTTTTCCGGTATTGGAGCACCCTATCATAGGAAATCCGGGTTTCGCAAGGGTTTGTTTTGTTTCGAACGAAAAAACGTTCGATACCGAACTGACTCTGGACCAAACATGACGGGTTATCTTATACTGTCAGCGACTGGGCCGATTCGACTTTTCCGGTGGCTCGGCCAGTTTGCGACTGATAGTTCGCAACATAATAAGGATAAAGCATAGAACAAAAGAGGGTGGATTCTGATGTGTGGTATCGCTGGACGGATTCTTGAACAACCCGGGCTGATCGGTGTCGATCTTGTCGCCCTCATGCAGGCTCAGGCCCATCGCGGGAGTGACTCAACCGGTTTTGCCCTTTATGGGGAGCCGCGGCAGAACAGTTACGTAGTCCGCGGTGTCGCCTCTGACAGGCGCGCTTTGGATCAGACGCTGGATGGATTTTTACAAACGCTACGGGCACACGACAGCGATTTGATTGAAGACCCAAGCTGGGATGACACCACGCAACGACATGTCTCACTCAGAATGATAATCGGCGAGCTGGATGTGCGAACCTGGCTGGCCGAGGCCGACCTGCAAGAAGGGTTGGAGATTCAATCGGTCGGGCGCTCTCTTGAGATTGTAAAAGACCTGGGCATTTCTCAAGACGTCTCGCTGAAGCACAACATTACGGACTTCGTTGGCAGCCACGGCATTGCCAATGCCCGTATGGCTACCGAATCCCGGGTTTCCCCAACCGCCAGTCACCCGTTCTGGGCGCGCCCCTTTCCGGATATCGCCATCGTCCACAATGGCCAGCTCACCAACTACTTCGGACTGAAAGCGCGCCTGCAACGACAGGGTTACACCTTCCTGACAGAAAATGACTCCGAACTGATCGCGGTGTGGATATCCGACCAACTCTCCCGTGGCCTGACACTTGAAGAAGCGCTCCACTCCTCCGTAGGTGAACTGGATGGAGTCTTCACCTACATCATTTCCACACCCACTCAAATCGGTATGGCCAAAGACAGGTGGGCAATCAAGCCGCTCGCAGTCTTCGCTCACGAGCAGGAAATGGCAACCGCGACTGAAGAACAGGCGGTGCGCAAGCTCTACACCGACGAAGTGCCAATTTCCAACCTGGACGGGCCGGGCTATTCGACCACCTGGGACGTACTACCGGCGGGGAGAGCGTAACTATGGGCTCAAAAAACATCGCTGAGCGCGTTGAAATCAACGCCGGTGACCGACCGGTAAAAGAAATTAACCAGGATATCCGCAGCCAGGTTCAAGCAGGCAACCCCATCCTGGTAAGCAACACGATGTCGCGCCATAACCTGGGTGTGGGCCTGCCCGCCAGCGCCGATATTCTGTTCGAGGGCAGTGTGGGCTATTACTGTGGCGGACTCAATGACGGTGCCCGTATCCACGTCACCCGTGATTGTGGCTGGGGCGTGGGTGAGGCCATGGCCACTGGCCACATCACGGTTGATGGTTACGCGGGGATGAGTGCAGGCGCCTCAATGCTAGGTGGCACCATTCATGTTCGCGGTAATGCCGGACCCCGTTGCGGGGTGGCCATGAAAGGCGGCGATATTATCGTCGAGGGTGCTATTGGGTATCTATCAGGTTTCATGGCACATTCCGGGCGCATCATTGCGCTGGGGGGTACCGATGATGCCGCGGGAGACTCTTTGTGGGGAGGCGAAGTATGGGTGGACGGCCCGATCGGCTCCCTCGGTGTGGACAGCAAGATAATTGAGCCAGATCCGCCGGAAGTTGAATCGGTAGAAAAATTGCTGGCGCAACATGGGCTTGATGGCCCTGACCGGGATTGGAAAAAAATTGTCTCGGCCCAACGACTATGGCACTTTGAAAGCCGGGATGCACGCGCATGGCTGATGATCTGAAAACACCCTGGGAGTATCCTTTCGAGGCCGCTACAGAAGAGCTGATCGGCTTTGCCGATGGCGCAATTGACGGCCGGCCCGCCGGAACCCCTTCGTCCTATGATCGCGGCGGCTCAATCCGCTGGACCCCTGAATCGATCTCGGAAATCCACGCCTTGTCACAACTGGGGCGCTACCAGATTCGCGGTTTCAATACCTTTAACAAAAGTTTTCCAACTCTTGATGATCTGGTTTTCGTTCCTGCTACGATGACCCGCCTGCCCCTGGAGGGTTACCGCGAGAGCTGTGATACCCGGACTGTGCTGGGTGATCGACCTGGGCTGGTTGAACAGCCGCTGGAACTCGACATTCCCATATACATCGCATCGATGTCTTTCGGGGCCTTGTCAGCACCGGCCAAGGCAGCGCTGGGCTACGGCGCCTCGAAAGTGGGCTCTATGACCTGCACTGGCGAAGGCGGAATGCTCGAGGACGAACGGCGCGCCTCACAGACCCTGGTTTACCAGATGACGCCATCTCGCTACATGCTGGATCTGGAACACCTGCGCAAAGCCAATGCCATAGAGTTGGTAGTAGGGCAAGGCGCCAAACCCGGCACGGGTGGCCTGCTGCTCGGCATGAAGGTCTCTGATCGGGTCGCTGACATGCGCTCACTTCCTACCGGGGTAGACCAGCGCTCCACTGTCCGCCACCCCGATTTTCTTGGTGCAGATGACATGCAGATCAAAATTGAAGAACTGCGTGAGGCCACCAATTACCAGGTGCCGATCTTTCTCAAGATGGGGGCCACCCGGCCACGCTGGGATGTGGCGATAGCCGCCAAGGCCGGGGTTGACGTGATCGTCGTTGACGGCGCCGAAGGAGGTACCGGGGCCTCACCTGAACTGCTGATGGATCACACCGGAATTCCGACCATGTCGGCGATCCCCGCGGCACGCGAAGCACTGGAAGACTGCGGCAAAGCAGACGAAGTCAAACTGGTGGCCGCTGGTGGAATCCGTTCTGGCGCCGATGCCGCCAAGTGCCTGGCGTTAGGCGCCGATGCGGTCATGGTCGGGCTCGGATCGATGATCGCCCTGGGCTGTAACTCGCCACGTTATCTGGAGTCTTACCAGGCCTTGGGCACCTCGCCGGGGCGTTGCCACCACTGTCATACCGGCCTGTGCCCAGTCGGTGTGGCGACCCAGGATCCAGAACTTGAGAGTCGGGTCGATGTAGCCGCTGCCTCAGAACGGGTCGCGCGATACCTCACAGCCATGACGATGGAAATCTCGTTACTGGCCAAGGCCTGCGGAAAATCCAGCGTGCACAACCTGGAAAAAGAAGACCTGCGGGCGCTGTCTATGGAGGCCTCCGCGTTTACCGGGGTGAAAATGGCGGGTATCGATAAGCCGTTCACCTGGTAATCTAGCCAGCGCCCTCGCCGTCTGCCACGGAGAAACAGCGATGACTCCACAGGTGGATTCAATCAGCTCAGATAGCGAGCTACCTGACACGACGGACGTCGTCGTCATCGGTGGCGGCATCATTGGCGTTGCAACAGCACTGACCTTGGCCGAGCGGGGCATAGCTGTGGTGCTGTGTGAGAAAGGCATTATTGCCGGCGAACAATCCTGTCGCAACTGGGGCTGGGTCCGACAACAGGGCCGCGACCACCGTGAACTGCCACTGATGGTCGAATCGACCAGGCTCTGGGAGGCAATGGATGCACGGGTAGGTTGCGCTACCGGCTTTGTTCAGTGCGGAGTGGTCTACCTTGAGAAAACCGAGCAGGATGTCTCGGCCCGGGAAACATGGCTGGAACACGCCCGCCCCTACGGGGTTGATTCGCGCATCATCTCTGCCGCACAGGCAAACACGCTGCTTCCCGGCAGTACCAAACACTGGGCCGGGGCTCTGTACACCCGCTCCGATGGCCGGGCCGAGCCTTCGATTGCCGCCCCGGCCATGGCCCGCGCTGCCCAGGCGAAGGGCGCGATTATCCTGGAGAACACCGCGGTACGCGGTATCGAGACAACAACTGGAGCCGTCTCTACTGTGGTCACTGAGAAAGGCTCAATAAAGTGTTCTTCGGTAGTACTGGCTGGTGGCATGTGGTCCGGACTTTTTTGCAAGAGTATCGGCCTGACCCTGCCCCAGCTCGGGGTGATTTCCGCGGTTCTACGCACGAGGCCCATGCCTGATGGTCCCGAGCTATCGGCCAGTGGTGCTGGCTTTTCTTTTCGCAAACGCCTGGATGGCGGCTATTCTATTGCCGAGACCCGTGGCCCCACGATCGCTGAGATCGTGCCAAATTCCTTTCGTTTTGGCAAAATATTTCTGCCGCTCGCCTGGTTGGCCAGGGCGCACTTACGGCCCAGGCTTTCAAGGCGATTCCTGGACGAGTGGCAACAATCCCGACGCTGGTCCCTGGATGGCATCTCACCCTTTGAGACTACCCGGATCCTGGACCCAGAGCCCCCATCAGGAGTGCTGGACAGGGCGCGCAAGAACCTGGCCGAGACCTTTCCTTTTTTCAACCAGCTGGAAGTAGCCGAAAGTTGGGCAGGCCTGATTGATGCCACCCCGGACGCCATTCCGGTCATCTCTGCTGTGGATACCCTGCCAGGGTTGTTTCTGGCCACCGGTTTCTCCGGCCATGGTTTCGGCATCGGCCCAGCTGCCGGCCAGTTGGCTGCCGACCTGGTCACCGGCAATACGCCGCTGGTGGACCCTACGCCTTTTCGCTTCTCGAGGTTCAGTGACGGTACACCCATCCGCCCCGTGGTTGCCCCCTGAAGAACTCCCCACGGCCATGTTTTTTATTACCATCATCATAACCAGCAGCCAAGTAAAATACTGCCAACGACAACTCGGGATGTACCAGGAAACAGAGAATCCCTAACGACATGACCCGTGACACATCTCCAGTAAGAGCCGAACGCGACATACGCAGACGGGTAAAGAATCTGAAGGTAGATCTTGCCGCTATGGATGTGGCGCATAACATCTTTCGTGCATCGACGGCTATGCGCAACCGCTACGAGCAGGAGATCCTAAAACGGCACAAACTGACCTTTACCGGCTTTACCACACTTTGGGTACTCTGGGTGTGGGGTTCAATGGAGGCGTACCAACTGGCCGAAGAAGTCGGTATCTCAAAGAGTACCTTGACTGGCGCCGTTATCAACCTTGAGCGTCTGGGCTTTATTGAACGCCTAGCACATACTCGGGATCGGCGCAGGGTTGTTATAAGATCCACTCGCAGAGGCAAGCATCTCGTGCGCACCCTTTACCCCCAGGTCAACGCCCTCGAACGGATCATCACTAAAGATCTATCAAAAGATGAAAAAAAGGGATTGGCCAAAGGACTGCGCATCCTGCTACACACCCTGGAAAACGAGGTGTAACTTATTCGCTCCTGAAGTCCATTGCATCGGGAGCTCCTCGTTTCCAGATGGTCGAAGCCAGATTATGGATAGTTTCACTTTGGCATTCCCGAGAAAGCCACCCCGCAGGTCATAGAGGGTAAGACCGGCGCGGCTGAGGGTAGTGTTAATCGTCCAGGCGAGATGTTGCCTGAGTATTACGAGCTGCGCGGCTGGGACGCTTTGGGCGCACTGACAGCAAAGATACTGGGACGTCTGGACCCCTGATTCACTTGAGATTCGATGTAAAACTCCCGATAGTGCTCCATGTGCCGCCGGGGATTCACAGGCAGTTTACAAATCGCGTATTATTTCCCGTGCTGCATTATGACCTGGCGCCCCTGAAACTCCACCTCCGGGGTGCGCGCCGGCACCACACAGATAAAGGCCCTTTACGGGCGAGCGGTAATCGGCATACCCGGCCACCGGACGCAGGCTGAATATCTGGTCCAGGTCCAACGCACCATGAAAAATATCACCACCGGGAAGAGCGTAGTCCCTTTCAAGATCCAAGGGGCTCAGAATTGAACGGCCAATGATGGCATTTTCCAGGTTTGGCGCGTACTGGGATATGGTATCAATGACCTGGTCAGCAACTGTTTCCTTAACGTCATCCCAGCTTCTACCCCCTGACAGTTCCGGGTTGAAGTGCTGACAGAATAAACTGGCAACATGAGCGCCTGGCGGTGCCAGCGAATCGTCAATAAGCGATGGCATACACATTGAGACGATCGGCTTCTTTGCCCAGCCACCGTATTTCGCATCGTCGTAAGCACGCTCAAGGTATTCCAGTGAGTGGGCAATCTCGACAGTTCCGGTAATGAGTTCCAGGCCCTCACCCACCTTCAAGCCATCAAATACCGGCAACTCGCTGAGGGCAATGTTCATACGAAACGTGCCTGATCTACAGCGATAACCCTCAAGAGCTCGAACAAAGTCGGAATCGAGAGCTCCGCGACCCACCAGATCGAGATACAGTATCTTCGGATTCACATTACCCGCTACGGCCCGGGCCCGGATGACCTTGCCGTCGTCAAGAACCACCCCTTGGGCCGAGCCCTGCTCGACGATGATCTCGGCAACCGCTGTAGAGACCTGAATGTCCACACCTTTATCTTGGGCGGATTTGGCCATTGCCTGGGAGATTGAGCCCATACCACCTATAGCGTGTCCCCAGGCCCCAACAATGCCATTCACTTCTCCAAAATACTTATGCATCAGTACGTAGGCAGAACCTGGCGCGTAAGGACTGGCAAGATGCCCGACCACCCCCTCGAAAGCATAAACACCCTTAAGATTCTCAAACTCGAACCATTCGTTAAGGTAGTCACCTACACTCATGGTCATGAGGTCGCTGAATATCCTCTGGTATTTCAGATCAAGCTTGCGCAGCCGGTTTCCGATTATCGCGGCTGTCAGCAGGTCCTTGAAACCTCCACCAAGATTGGGCGGCGTCTCCAGCACAGTGGATCGAAGCACCAGCGACGTCTTCTTCAGCTGTTCGTGAAATTCAAGATATTTTCCGGCATCACTTTTTGATACCACAGAAATATTCTCTACCGCCTGATCTTTGTCCCGTGGCAGCGAAAGATACCCACCATTTTCAAGGGGCGCAAAAGTGCCTCCACTGCGATCAACAATCTTCAAGCCGTACCGCGACAATTCCAGATCGCGGATTATCTTCGGCTGCAACAGACTGACCGCGAAAGCGCAGGCCGAATTTCGAAAACCCGGGTGGAATTCCTCGGTTACAACTGAGCCGCCTACAACATCCCGGCGTTCTACCACCTTCACCTTGAATCCTGCTTTCGCCAGATAGCCAGCGCAAGTAAGGCCATTGTGGCCAGCACCGATAATGACAACGTCACAGTCCAACTTCATGTTGATCACCTCGACTCTCTATGGGCCATGGTGCTGGCCCTTATGATCGGGCGGTTAACTCCGTGCCCGTATCTGGCAAGCGTCCTTGCTGTCGCCCGCACATGCTGCTGGTTGATATCGTCCCGGCCCCTGGCACGAAACTGTTCCAGCCGGTTTTGCCCCACTCGTTCGATATCGAACGGTATAAACTTTACCACTCTTTTTATCATATTTTCCTTCTTGAAAGTCCAGTTCTTCTCCCATCATGCTATGGTGAACTGACTGAGCAACATTGTCGAAGAGAGCATTGTTCCTACTCGTTCGATATCGAATGGTATTGAACTGCCCATGCACCCTGTGATATTTTTACCCGAAACAACTTCTTTATCTCACAAATACAGCGACCCGCCGACCAACCGGCCGGTTGTCCAACCAGGTGGTCATCATACCGATCGAAGCCGGAAACTGGCATGAGCCACAGCATCAGACCGCCTTCTTGCCCAACTCAGGAGATGAACAATAAAATGGGTAGCAATACCTGAAGGAGGAGCTGATGGAATCTGACCAAGTACGCAACTGTGATGACCTTCGCAAGCTGATTGATGAGCGGGATGTCGATCATGTCACCGTGGCGTTGCCCGACATGCAGGGTTTGTTGCGCGGAAAGTACATGGCTCGCGGCAAGTTTATTGGGGCACTCGACCATGGCTTCGGTATGCCTCCAGTTATTTTCGCGTTGGACCCGACCGACGTGATTCTTGATGTCCCGGGATTGTCAGACGAGTTCACGGGGTTTCCAGACGCTACCGTAGAAGTTATTCCCCAAACCGTTCGTGAGATTCCCTGGGAGCCTATACACAGAAACCTGTTTGTCATGGTGAGCCACGGTGCTCAAGGTTCAGCATTTTGTCCGCGGGCTCTGTATAGCAAAATCGCGGCGAAAGCCGCTACGATGGGCTTTCGCGCATTCCACGCTTGTGAGTTCGAGTACGCCCTGTTTAACGAGACGGCAGTTAGTGCCCAGCAGAAAGGCTACAGAAACCTCGAATCGACAGTACCGCACAAAGGTTACAGCGTACTGCAACGCCAGGAAGTACGATCTGACTTTTATGCCGATCTGATGGATACCATGCGCTGCATGCGGGTTCCCCTAGAAGCAGTACATGAAGAAATTGGTTTTCCCGGCCAACTTGAAACGTCCCTGCAGTATTCAGAAGGAATAACTGCCGCCGACAACGCCGTCATTTTTAAAACCTTTGCTAAAGCAGTGGCGCAACGCCGTGGGCAGCTATTGAGTTTCATGGCTCGCTGGAGTAATGAAGCTGATGGCAATAGCGGTCATGTGCATATGTCATTGCGTGATCTGGAAGGCAGCCCCGTGTTCCATGATCCTGACAAGGAAGGCGGTATAAGCGATACGATGCGTTATTTCATTGGTGGCCTGCAGAAAATGCTACCTGAAATACTCCTTCTGCTGGCACCAAACCTAAACTCGTTCAAGCGTTTCGTACCCGACATATTCGCTCCGACCAGCGTCGCCTGGGGTCAGGAAAATCGTACGACCGCCTTGCGCGCGATTACGGGCTCGGCCGCCTCGCAGCGGGTTGAGTGCCGGATACCAGGAGCCGATGCCAATCCCTATCTGTCTCTTGCGGGCACCTTGGCGGCAGGGTTATATGGAATTGAGCACCGCATAGAACCCTCGGCCGAAACAGTCGGTAATGCCTACCTGCAAAAAGTGCCTGCAAAACTTCGTTTACCCGAAACATTTGGCGAGGCCATTGAAAAATTCAGCCGCTCGAAGTTCGCCGCAGAATGTTTTGGCGAACCCTTCGTAACCACGTTCGTTGCTGGTCGAAAATCCCAGGAAAGGGAGTTCCGCAGTTTGATTACCGAAGCGGAACTCGAGCGTTTTCTGGAGTTGAGTTAACGTCCCTGACTTCTGGCAAGCCCCGGTGACCGGGCGTGGGCCCTGGTGCAGGGCCAGCGAGACTTCGGCCCGGATTTGCTGGGCCCCGGTGGATAATGCTGTAGCCAGCATCGTCATTGAAAACGATCCTCAGTAACCCGGTATTACTCCATGCCGAACAGTTTGCGTGGCGTATCCCAGGCAATCTGTCGCGCCGCCTGTGGATCTAGGCTGCCCAATAAGCCACGATAGCGCTTGATGTACTTGGTGTATTTCTTCACAGACTTGTTGCCACCGGGTGAATTTTTCAATTTTCGAGCAAACTTGTAATCACTGCCGATAAAAAAGCGGCCGGGATAACGCTCCAGTAACTGGGCCCAGTCCTCATAGAACCAGGCTTTCTTTTTTTTGGAGAAGTTGACTGGCTCAAGGTTGTACCAGTGTTTGTGCCGGCCCACTGCCTTGATACTGAAATACAACCGCGGATAGCGGGCGATCAGCCGTTCGACATTGGCAGCGCTGGTCATTGCCGTGTGCGCCAGGATAACGGTGATATCAGGATAACGATTAAAGATCTCATCGAGTTCGGCAAACACCGCCTGCTCATGACTGTTGCCACGATCCATGGGCTCCACATGCAGATCAATCGGTACTTTGTGATCCTGTGCCAGGGCAAAAAGGGCATGCAGTGCCCGTGAGCGAAAATCCACTGTCAGCACCGCCTGCCCGGACCACTTCTCGAAGTGGCGGGTTGCGATCTCGCCAATACCGCTGCAGGCACCGCTGGCGATCCGGGCCTCAAGTTCCCCTCTACGCTTTTCCAGGCCGGAATCGGATACCGAAAGCTGACGGCCCATCCAGGTATTCCAGTCATTACTGCCACAAAGCGTGCTGATCGCACCACCCGACTGCGCAGCAAGATTAGCCATCTGCTTTACCGATCCGCCACCCGCATCCATCCGCCCATGATTGGGGGTGGGCATCAACACAAGGCCATCCAAAATGCCCTGTGAAACCACCGCCAGCATATCGTCCCGATAAGCTTTGCTCGATCCCGGATCCAGATGCGTATGACCATCGATGAGCGGTCCTTCATAAAACGCCGCGTGATCCCGCACCGGTCGATCCAGCGGTGCACAACAGGGCACAAACTCGATGGGCTCCGCCAAAGCGAAAGTCACCGGCCCAAACAACAATAAAAGTCCTCGTAACATTCGAACACACTGGGAGTTTTTCATCATGGTAGTAACCATTTTTGATGGGCACCCTTAAGGCGCGATCCATTGACCCTGCCAATGCGCATCCTGCCAGGAAAACTGGGCCCGGCGATGACCTTCTACATGCAAATATAACCAATCGAGCATATTGATCTTACAGGCCAACACCACAAAATGCTCCTCCCCGGTCGCCGGATCAACAGCTTCATCGAGATCCAGATCGGCCTCGGTGCAGGAAGTACCGGGCGCGAAGGGCGTGCGATAACACTGGGCACTGCGCCAGGCACCATCGCGCCAACGCTGGTGCGTTAAGGCATCGTCCTGATGAATCCAGGCACGGCCATAGGCGCGCAACTGCACCTTGGCATCACGATCGTAAAAGTGCCATGAAAAACATGGGTCCTGCGCCAGTTGCGTTATCTTCGGTGAGCGACTGTCGGCATGACAGGTCAGGATACGCGTCGTGGGATCAGCCGAGCGCAGCACTACGGTTCGTACCTGGGCTATTCCTTCGCCCACATTGGCCAGTGTGGGGGTATGCCAGGCATGGTGATGATCATGCGCAGCCTGGGTAAGCGATTGCCATTGTGTTTGAACGATCTGTGCAAGGTCAAAGATCCGGGGAGGAGTTGGTTTGGGCATTTGAAAGCCTTGCCGCACTGGGTCAGTTGACCACCAGAGCATCGAGCGCATGGGTGATCGGCTCGCAAGCGCCGTCGGTCACAATTGCCTGCTCACCCAGTGCCATCATATGACCGCTTTCCCGGTCGACCATCAGCATGTGCATGAAAAAAGTCATCCCCGGCTCCAGCACCTGCGGATCGCCTTGGCGGATCAGCGGATCTTCCATCCAGGTGGGCGGA
>Ga0208274_1000154_pt1 | contig 37601 bp, 35 predicted proteins | sample ETNtaG_22_FD_185755 | JGI IMG/M metagenome (GOLD analysis project Ga0208274, IMG submission 185755) | Marine microbial and viral communities from oxygen minimum zone, Eastern Pacific Ocean - ETNP201306SV43 (SPAdes) (version 2) | ecosystem: Environmental > Aquatic > Marine > Oceanic ... | reverse complement strand
CCCCGTTGACGTGACAGGCGAAAGTGGGGGGTTGATTAAGGATAGAACGGACAGACAAGATTTCTATAGGGGATTGTCTCACCCACCACATTACCCGCAGTTTGGAAGTGGAACACCAGCACTATTTTTTTGAAAGTTGAGGCAAAACCTTCAGGAAGGAGAGCGCTCGTCAGTTTGTACTTGTGAATTTGCAAGAAAACGGCTTTAATACTCCTTATACTATGCACCGTGATGGCAACATGATGGCAAGAAGGCCAACTATTAGCAGCATCTACCACTTGGTTAGCCAGATGCTTAGGGCCACTTTGAATTCCTCATTCGTAACTACCTGACTGAAAAGAAAAACGTGGTCTGGCATGGCTCTTGCGATCAGCACCCACTATCTGATTGGCGGAACGAAGAGGAAGGTCGATATGTGCGCAAGACACGTGTGATGCCCAATCACCTCGACAAGACGAGCCGGCGCTCGCTGTTGCGTTTCCTGCTCGCGAGTCCGCTCCTTTTTACACCGCGGCCCGTTGCGGCGTTCGAGCGGCTGCTTGCGGCAGCGGGAGAGAACGAGCCCACGGCACAGGAAGCACGAGAGATCATCAAGGCTGCGACCGAGGCCATCGACGTGTTCGACTTCGAGTTTGTCGCCGAGCGAAACCTCTCACCAGCGCACTACACATACCTGTCAATGGGGGTGCAACACGAGGTGACGCTGCGTGCCAACAGGACTGCTTTCGATGACTTCCAGCTCCGGCCGCGACGACTGGTCGGTAGCATCCGCGACCTGGACACGTCGACACAGATTCTGGGAACGAAGATGTCGAGTCCGATCATCCTCGCTCCCGCCAGTTCGCAGAAGGCGTTTCACCCCGAAGGCGAACTGGCCGTCGCGCGCGCCGCCAAGCGCAAGGACCACCTGCAGATATTCTCCACAGGAAGCTCCACGCCGATCGAGGAGGTTGTCGCCGCGCGTGGTGCCCCGATCTGGTTCCAGCTCTATACCGCAGACATCTCAACGTTTACGCGCATGCAGCTCCGCGAAGCCGAAGAAGCGGGCTGTCCCGCCGTCGTTCTGACGGTCGATGTGACGGCAACGATATTCGACCAGAACCGAGATCGTATTCGCCGTTTCCGCAGGGAAGACAATGCCGAGTGCCAGACCTGTCATCAGTCCTCCATGGTCCAAGACGCAATCGACGCCGCTCACGCGGTGGGTTTCGACCTGGAGCGCAGGTTGGATAATCTAATGATTTTGGACTGGGACAACGTGGATCGGATCCGCGACGCAACGCCGATGAAGTTGCTCCTCAAGGGCATCCTCACCCGTGAGGATGCGCGCCTGTGCGTCGAGCACGGTGTTGACGGGATCGTCGTCTCGAATCACGGCGGCCGTGCAGAGGACAGTGGTCTCTCCGCGATCGAAGCGTTGCCCGAGATCGTCGAGGAGGTGGGCGGGCGCATCCCCATCCTGATCGACAGCGGCTTTCGCCGAGGAACCGACTTCTTCAAGGCCCTCGCACTGGGTGCGGATGCTGTCTGCATCGGGCGCCCCTACCTGTGGGGTCTTGCCTCTTTCGGCCAGGAAGGCGTCGAGGCGGTGCTCGACATCCTCCGGAGCGAACTGGAGATCGTCATGAAAGGGTTAGGGACCCCCAACCTAGCGTCCATCACACCAGCGTATGTCCGCAGGAAATGCTCCGCGTGCGGGCAGTCTGGATAGGCTTGTTGCGCCAAGCTGGTATTTGGCTAGGACTTTCTCCGAGCGTCCCGGAATCACTTTCATGTCACCGCTGGGTAACCAGGGATGTGATTTTTAAACCGCGGTATAGAAATCGTGATGAAGTGAAGCTGCTTCTGATTCACCAAGCATCTCTCCAAATAGGGCTAGGTGGTAGCATATGGGTTGACGTCACACATGCGTGCACCAAACTCTATTTCTTCCCAAATATCGGTACCATGAGGGTTCAATGTTATGAAATTCTTTTCGTATAGGTTCACTAGTATTTTTTTGTTTTTTAGTAGGGCGATAGGAGCGGCAGAACGCAAGTTCAGTAATAACTTTTCGACAATTGAATCATCGGGCGTTCCGATATGTTTTAAAGATCAAGGGGAAGGGCCTCCCGTATTTTTCATCCACGGTTATACCAGTAATGCCTTGGACTGGAATATTGCTATTAATCTTTTGAAGGACCGATTTCGGTTGATAACTATCGATTGTCGAGGACATGGTGCAAGTGGAAAACCGGAAGATTTAACCTTTTACGGAAGAAAAATGGTGGCTGACATACTAGAAGTCCTGCAAAAGTTAGAAATTGAGAAAGTGTGTCTTGTTGGTTATTCGATGGGAGCTGAAATAGCTCTTCGGTTTACTGTGGAACACCCAGAGGTTGTGACTGGTCTTGTAGTAGGCGGTTCTGGCTGGTCGGGGGAAAAGGAAACAAAGCTTTATACTGAAATTGGAGATTCATTGAAAAATCATCAAAGTTTTGGGCCTTTCATTGAAAATAACTCTGACGATTTAGAACTTTTGGATTCTGGTAATTTTGATGTAAAGACGGCTGATGCAATGCTTAAGGGACAAAATATTGAAGCATTGGCAGCGGTTGCCGGCAACATGGGAGAGATTATTAATTTATCTGAGCAGGATATAAGTGGTATCCGAATTCCTGTTCTAGCTATCAGTGGAGATCAGGACGATGAAAAACTCAACTTGGAAAAGATGATTGGTGCAGTACCAGAGATCTCATATAAGTTGCTGCCGGGCAAAGATCACATGGAAGCTTTTTTAGACCCAGAATTTTATAGCTTAATAGAGCAATTTCTAATATCTCAGTACCATTCAGAAGCTAGCTAAATAGTTCGAGCTAGTTCTTCACTCCTGGGTTACCAATGCTGTTCAGATCATGGGAGCCAAATGGTTTGGCTCAATTGCACTGAAATTAAAGTTAACAGGTAGATATAACTAGGTTTTTAGGCTTCAATTGAAGCGCTTCCGAGAATAATTACAGGGAACCGTATTCATGTCTGAAACGACGATATTTAATCCATGGAAAGATGACGAACTTGCTTCTAAGTGTTACCCCGCAGGCACTAAAAATGAAGCCACAGCAATGTGTCTTATCTCACGGACCAATGCCGATCGCTCGACGGCATCGACTGAAGTGGAGGAGGGTGGCTCCTAGAGTATGGGAACCATTAACGCCCTATTCAGAGAAATCTGCAGGGATGATTTGATAGTTACAGGTGCCCTTTGAAGAAAGAACCAGCATCGTCGTCTCTCTCTCGAGGCATATCACGTGGGTCACTCATCGCGATACTGATTAACTTATTTATCGGGGCGGGAATCTTCGGTTTACCTTCTCGAGCCTTTGCACTCGCCGGAAGCTATAGCGTATTGGCGTTCGTTATCTGTGGTGGCTTAATCGGGTTGATCATTCTGTGCTTCCTTGAGGTCGGCTCCCGCTTTCCCGGGACCGGCGGGCCCTATCTGTATGCGCGTAAGACATTTGGCCGACTCACCGGCTTTCAAGTGGGATGGCTTCTTTGGCTGACACGGATCACTTCGTTCGCGATTATTTGCGACGTTCTGCTTTCGTACCTGAGCGCAATTTGGCCGACGATCAATGACGGAATCACCCGAACCGTTCTAGTGACGGCCATTGTGATCGTTCTCACAACGATCAATTACCTAGGCGTTCGGCATGCAGCACGCGTGAGTAATGTCTTCGCTGTTATGAAACTGGTGCCACTTGCTATGTTCGTACTCGTTGGTATTTGGTTCATCGAACCGGGTCATTTTCAGTTCCAACCAATGCCGAATGCCAATACGCTTGCTTTAGCCGTCATGGTCCTAATCTTTGCATTTAGTGGTTTTGAGGTGGCCACCATCAACACAGGCGAAGTACAGAATCCTGAGAAAGCATTTCCCTACGCTCTCTTTTTTACGGTGGCGCTCGTCTTAGTTTTCTATTTAGCTATTCAAATTGTCGCGATCGGTACGCTGCCTTCCTTGGCGACGTCCAGCCGTCCATTGGCTGATGCCGCGACCGTGTTCGTTGGACCAATCGGTGCTGCGGTAATCGTTGTGGGTGCAATCATATCGACGTCGGGTACACTCAACGCGGGACTGTTGGGTGGCTCGCGGCTTCCCTATGCGATGGCTCGGGAAAATCAAGTTCCCTCATTCTTCGGCCAAACACACACCAAATATCACACGCCCACCAGCTCTCTGATTATCACGGCCGTTGCTTGTTGGCTCGCATGTCTAACCTTCAATTTTGTCGAAGCATTAACAATCAACAGCGTTATCCGCCTGATCACCTATGCGATCGTGTGTGCAGCCTTACCCGTATTGCGACGACGCCCTGATACGAGACCGCCAAATTATGTGGTGCGCATGGGTCCATGGGTTTCTGGTTTCGCGCTGTTGTTGTGTGCCTGGCTCCTGAGCCGGGTTAGCGTGGCTGAGGTATTGCAGGTCTCCGGGGCGATCGTACTTGGCGGTATTTTGTATGGATTGTCTGCCATTCGAAGATAAGACTGTGACAGCGCACGTGGAGAGGTGTACTTTTCTCCATGCTTCGAATAGGGAGTACAGGTCTTTATGGGAGCGTTATTCCGCGCATTGTGTCTAAGAGTATAGGAACCATTAACGCCCTATTCAGAGAAATCTGCAGGGATGATTTGATAGTTACAGGTCATTTTCTATAGCACTACAGATCAATTGACCAAAGTGCTTCACCATCAATATGAGTACCGTGAAGCTTCCTGAAATTTGTTGGACCATTGTTTGCGAGGGACACCTGTTAACCCGTCACTAAATTACTTTAGCATGTCACGAATCTGGTGTTTTGCATCAAGTCGGTAACTACAGATCAGGCAACGACGCATACCTTCTCGCATACTGTTGTTCTGGGAACGCAAGGTCGTGAGTTCCTGCTGCAATGCCTTTATTGCCTGCTCCTGCTCAAGCAGACGCTTCCGAGGACTGAAGAAATTACCCAGTCTCAACACAACTGACTAATCCCTTGCTTCCCAGGTCATACGCACGGTACAGGATGTTTCAGGCAGGTGTGGTTCAAATTCCATTCTTAATGCACCGCCATCACCGTTGAATAGCACCTCGAAGGGGCCCTTGCAGATATGAAGACAGCCTTCTTCCGGTAATGCGTTGGGGTTCGGTAATGTTTCCTGCCTCGCACATGTATGCCACGCGCAATCGGGGATCTCCATTACCGTGACGCCATTCCCAGGATCGTACTCTGTGATAGTTGCAGGTCCGGTTAGCCAATGGGCGGGGTTAAAAGTCTTGAACATGAACGTCGTCCAGCGCCCTGGCTTTTTTGGTTCCAGGCTGGGTCGGCCTTGATGCACAGGTGAGTTTGATGTCTGATGCTTTTCTGACATCCTGTTCATCATCTCGAGGAAGTCGGATGATGTTTCGCGAGACAGTTTTACTGAGGTGCCGATCACGATGTCTTCGAACTGCCCTCTGCTGAAATACTTCCTAAGTTCCAGCAGTGCCCATTCGATCTCACGAACAAAGTTACCATAGCGCTTCCGCCATTTTTCCCTGGGCGAGTCAGACCAGTGGATTGCTTCTCGCTGCGATTTTATTGCCTCGTATTCAGCTTCGAGCTTCTCGGTGTCATTGCACGACAGTCGCAGAATCGGCAAAAATGTATGACTGATTATTGGCATTGCCTTCTTAACCAGCATGGTATTTGACATCCACATGTCGATCCATGCCTGCGGCCCCCAGCTTGCGTAAAGGCTGGGCTGGCTGGCGGCTACAATCCGAGTATGTTCACCGGAAGCGATCACCTGATTATTGCTCATGCGGGTGTCTCTTGAGTATAGGAACTATTAACGCTCTATTCTGAGAAATCTGCAAGTAAGATTTGATGGCCACAGGCCATTTTCTACAGCACTTTCTAGAATAAGAGCCAAAATAGTAAAGGATTAATTTATAGGGAATACCTTAAACTTCAAAGATCTTGCGAAGAGATCAAGGGTGCCATAGACGAGAAGCATAACCGTGCATTTTGATACGGCGTTGGGGTAGGCGAGAGGGATCAATTTGACGATTCGACGGGCTGGCAGAGCTGCAGACCCGAGCGCGCAATGCGCCCGTTCGTTGGCACTATCCCCTTGCACAGTCCTCTTCAGAGAGTGCCCTTCGGCTGCGTTAGACGGGGGCGCCGGTGCCCTCGACCAGCAGGTTTTTCGAGTCGCGGCCTCGAACCCAGCCCAAAGACCGGCTGGCTGAGTAGCCCAGCACGCTTCTCGCCTTGTCCGAGAGCCTCGCGGCAACCTCCGGCGGGACGGCGACGTACTGGTTCTCTTCGGAAGTCAGCCAGTCCGGGACGAACGACTGGAAGAAGCCGGTGCGGCGAATCGTGTTGGAGCCGCTGGCCGACCTCGACACCGAGCTTATCTCGATCGGTGACTGCATCACACCGCGTACGGCCGAGGAGGCGGTGCTCGAGGGCCTAAAAGCCGGGGTCGCGATCTGAACCACCGCCAGATAAGCCCGGAAGATCTGGCGGGAGCCCCTCTGCATAAAAAGTTATCCCAGCGCCAGCTTGAATCAAAGGATATGTTAGGGGGTATACTGACAACATGTTCCTCTCAACTACGGAGTGATCAATGTGTACGAAGTGCAGGTTCGCGACTGCATTCTTCTGGGCGATTCTACTTCAAACGGCAATAGCAGACGGTAAGGATTCGAAAACAATGCTACCAGCAAAAATCAGCAAAGAAGAAGCGATGGGCGTTATCTTTCAACGCGACGACGTGACCGCAAAAACCCACCCGGATGGCCATAAGACTGAAAGCGTCGCGACGATGTCCAGCAGCGATGGAAAATTCCACAGCGGGATGTATCGCTCCGGTAAGACTCGCATCGACATCAGTAAGCCCTACGGCGTAAATGAATTTATGTACTTCGTGAGCGGGAGCGTCACGTTGACCTCCAGCGACGGTAGCGCGATGACAATTAATACTGGTGAAGCCGTAACGATGCCCAAGGAATGGACAGGGGTTTGGGAAACAGATGGCTATGAAAAGATCTGGGTGATCTATTCTGATGAATAGGCTTGCCGGACATGCCGTTTCGAGATTGGGTGCCCGAGCATCTCTTTTGGCGTTGTCATTGTTCTGCGCTGTTTCTCCGGCGCCGGCACAACAGACTGACACAAACTGGGCCCTGAAAGGTGGAGATTTCAGCGGCCAACACTATTCCGCTTTGAAAAAAATCAACGTGTCAAACATCGATAACCTAGGGCTAGCCTGGGCTTCAGACCTGCCGATACCGGATGGCGTGGCGACTACACCTATCGTCATCGATGGCGTCGTCTACCTTTCCGGAGCTTACTCTTTCACGCTGGCGCTCGATGCGAAGAGTGGCGACATTTTGTGGTCTTATGATCCTGAGGTTCGGGACTCGTTTGCCGAACAACCCCTGCTGTCCTGGCTCGCAAGAGCCCACCGAGGTATCGCCGTGAGTGATGGGAAGTTATTCGTAACTACCGTCGATTGCCGGTTGATTGCACTGGATGCAAAGAAAGGTACACGCCTTTGGTCGCAACAGACTTGCGACACCGCATTGGGCTACTTCATAACCGATTCGCCCTACGTGGGCGGTGATAAGGTATTTGTTGGTAATGGCGGTTCCGAATCTCAGCTAAAGGGTCGAGGTTATGTATCAGCCTTTGCAGCGGACGATGGTGACCTGTTATGGCGTTTCTACATCGTGCCGAGTGACAAGCCGGAGGAAAACGATACGCCGGCGATGAAGATGGCAGCCAAAACTTGGTCGGGAGCCGCTCTTGCTAAGTATGGAGGCGGCGGGCACAGCTGGAACGAGATGACGTACGATCCAGTGTCAAAGCTGTTGTTCTTTGGCACCTCAGGGGCATATCCATACAGGCATGCAGAGCGCAGTCCCCTAGGCGGGGATAATCTGTTCTTATCCTCGATCGTCGCTGTGGATACAGGTACGGGTGAGTACCGGTGGCACTACCAGACAGTCGATAAGGACAGCTGGGATTACAACGCCACAATGAATGTAGTTCTTGCGGATCTCACGATTAATGAGGTAGAAAGGGAGACAGTGTTACTTGCACCTAAAAACGGCTTTCACTACACGCTCGATCGGCACACCGGCGAGCTGCTCGCAGTAGGCAAGTTCGCTAAGACCAACTGGGCGACGGATGTCGATCTCGAGACAGGCAAGCCAATCTACAATCCACAAGGCGAATACTGGAACCTGGCCGAGGGTGAGGAGGCGCTTATATGGCCAAATAGTTGGGGTGCACGAAACTGGACAGCCATGGCCTTTCATCCGGGTCAGGCCCTTTCCTACATTCCGGTGATCGACGTGCCGGGAAAGCGATCCGGTGGTGGTGGCGAAGGCGAAGCTCTTGTTATGGTGACAGAGGTGGACGGCAAGCCACATGCACCGGGTAAGTTGGTTGCCATGGACCCGACCAACGGCCGCATTCGCTGGTCGGTAGACCGTGATCTTCCGTTCAATGGGGGATTGTTGGCAACCGGCGGCGATCTCGTATTTCAAGGTACCGCTTTGGGCACATTCGAAGCTTTTTCGGCCGGTACCGGGGAACCCCTTTGGTCAGTACAGACGGGCTCTGCAATCAATGCAGCACCTGTCAGCTATTCGCTTGGCGGTGTCCAGTACATATTGATACCTATCGGCGCCGGCGGTGGATTGCAGTACCAATACCCGGGAATGCACTCGACGAAAGCCTCACAAGGCCCCACCCGTCTACTGGCGTTTACTATTGGTGGGGAGGCGCAGTTGGCATCCGGCCCGTCTGCCGAGCGAACCCTGCCCGATCAACCGAAGCTGGACGCTTCGCCCGAAGTCATCGTCCTAGGCGCTGAGGTATATAATGAAGCGTGTAAGTTCTGTCATGGCAGTAATGCTGTCGCGCGCTTCGGTGGAACCGTGCCGGATTTGCGATATGCGGATAGCACCACTCATGCGCAATGGGATGCCATAGTCATCGGTGGGTCGAAGGTCGCCAACGGAATGCCAGTAATGGAGCTAACTGTCGAGCAATCCCATGCAGTTCGCAACTATGTGCTATCGCTGTCGGAAAAGATCCACCAGACCCAGTAAAACAGTCTGCGAGATATACACTATGTCCACGCGCATGGTTCACGCGCATGAAATTCTGGTTGATCCCGCCCTGCTGTATGGATTGTTCGCCCCATCGCCGGTTTGCACGCGCGGTAATAGGAGTCAGTTCATTATTTGCACGCCAGATCAGGCCTTTAGTCCCTTTACCATTGGAGACAAACAAAAACAGGGGGGGTATTTTTAGGGGTATATTGCGCTGCTCGACCTGGTCGAGGCAGAGACGCCGGCAGCACAACGCGCCTTTATTACCGGAGTTACCCAGCTCGCCGAGCATGTCGGCGGACGATTGACGGTAGCAAACAGGGTACTCCCACCGATGGTCATTCCCGATGAGCGGGCCTCGGAAGCCGATCGTGCGACAGACTTGCTGGTTATCACCTGGTACCCAACGAAGGAGGTCGGTGAATCCGCCCTCGCCGCCGATACAAATAAAGGGGTAAATGGGTCAGTTTTGGATGTAACTTCAACACCACTGAACCGCTTTTAAGAAAATAGCCTATAGCCATCAAATCTTACTTGCAGATTTCTCAGAATAGGGCGTTAATGGTTCTTATGCTCACTCATTAAATCGCAGACGGCTTGCGGCTTTTGTCTGCAGGTCAGTGGCAACGGTAATAAGGCAGTAATTCGTGGCAACTAAAGCAAAAATTTCCCAACTCCTTGCATATGGGGTTGGGCAAATCCCTATCTCCATCAAGGGCTACTTGTTTGGGGCACCGATCATTTATTTCTACAACGATGTACTCGGGCTCGAAGCTTGGTGGGCTTCGCTTGCGCTCGCGATTGCCATGGTCGTCGACGGGTTTACCGATCCCATCCTTGGTTACCTTTCCGATTACACCAAATCGCGATGGGGCCGACGTCACCCATATATATTCTTGAGCATCATCCCGTCAGCTCTTTTTTTCTTCTTGTTGTTGACCGTCGATCAGAGCGAATCGCAGTTGGCATTGTTTGTCCAATTACTGACACTCACTATTGGCGTCCGCGTCGCTTGGACTTTTTACCAAGTTCCGCGCGAAGCGCTGGGTGCTGAAATTAGTAAGGATTACGAACAGCGCAATCAACTTCACGGTTTCAACAGCATGTTTGGCTGGATTGCAGGCCCGACCACGGCCTACCTATTTCTTACTGCCCTTGGAGATTCGTATCAAAATCTTAGCGCGTACCATGCACTGGCCACGTGGGGCGCGCTCACCATCGTGATTGTTGGGTTCTTTTTCGCCTTCACCACGGCACGAGAAATCCCAAACCTTGAATTACCCAAGGCATCCCTACCAAGCAGTGCTCGGTCGATGTTCCGGGATATATTTTCGACCCTTAACCATACGTCCTGGTTAAGTCTTTTTTGGGCCGGCGTCGTGTTCAGTTTATTTGTTGGACTCACCATGGGGTTGGAGTTCTACTGGAATACCTATTTCTGGGATTGGAAGCCAGCCGACGTTGCAATATTCCCCATCGTGGCAATGGGTGGCGCCCTGATCATCAGTGCGTTTGCCGGCCCGCTGGCACGCGGCTATGACAAGAAAAAATTGGCGATCGGGCTGTTCGTGATCTCGATCGTTATCGGCCCGTCTCTGCTGATTTTGCGGTTACTCGACCTTCACTACGGCATTCAGATCCTGCCGCCAAACGGCGAAAAATACGGCCTCTTATGGTGGGTCATGCTCGTGCACGGTTTCTTTGCCGCCAACGTTGTCGTCCTTGCTTGGATCCTTGTTGGTTCAATGAACGCCGATGTGGTCGAAGACAGTCAGACCAGCACCGGTCGGCGCTCCGAAGGACTATTTTTTGCGGGCCCCAACTTAATTCAAAAAGCGATCAGCGGCGTCGGATTGATGGCTAAAGGACCCCTGCTCTACTTTGTGGGTTTCCAAGCGGCCGCTAGCACCGCTGACAAGACCCTTGCGATTCAGGATCTCGCGGTTGTCGTCGCGATTCTGAGTATCGTCATGCCCGCTATCTGCCTCTACATACTTTCCAAATACCAAATCACTCGCGAACAACATCAAGGCAATCTGTCGGGACTCGGCTATCGCGACGAAGCAAGCTCAGCACAATCTCATATTTCTTTAAAGTAAGGCTGCGTCTATCGATTCGTACGGTCGCGCGCATCCTTTCGAACTAGTTTGGCGCTTTCTCTTCTGGGGTCATCTCCCTTCTTATTCTTGAGAGTGCTGTAGAAAATGGCCTGTCCCCATCAAATCTTACTTGCAGATTTCTCAGAATAGGGCGTTAATGGTTCCTATACGACGGGTATGCAAATTGCCAGAGAATCGGCATTCACAGTGGGAGGGGATGTCGATCAGACAGTAAATATATGTAACTGCCCATCCAACCATACGCCACCAGGAGAACATCATGGTAATAACGGGTCAGTGCCTCTGTGGAGACATCAAATACGAAATTGGCAGTGCACCTGCCGTTACTTTAGTGTGTCACTGCAAGAACTGCCAGCGACAGGCAGGTTCCGCCTTCTCGACCCTGGCTGGAGTGCCGAAAGCGGACTTTAGGTTTTTGGAGGGCGACGTAAAGCTCTATGAGGACATGGATACCGATAGCGGAAACGCAGTGGAACGCTTCTTCTGCGGGAACTGCGGATCCCCCATTTTTTCTGCGATTCCGGGTCAGCCTGATACACTCTTCTTAAAGACCGGGACTCTGGACGATACCAGTGGATTCACTCCCCAGGCTCATGTCTGGTGTGTCAGCAAACAGGACTGGGTGACTCTTGCAGACGGAGTACCGCAAATGGAGAAGTTCTAAGGGAAGGAATGAATAGCTGGACATGTCAGTCAGGAAAGGCCATTTAGACATCGAGTCATTACGTGAAAACGACGTCCAGAATCTACTTTTGCTGTTGGAAGCTGCCGTCTCTCCGCGCTGTCAAGCCAATTCCTGTCTCTAGGAGAGCACGTTTCGCAGGATCAACATTAATCAAACATACATATCCTGGGCCGCAGGTGAGCGGCAGATACGCCTCAGGATGCTTTTCCGAAGGTGAGCAAAAGGTGGTTTATTCGTCTTAACCGTGACCACTTGACTCCAGCTAAATAGTCGGAAAAACTAAACACCCGATAGATAATAAGTTGTCTTTCGCAACGATCAAGAGTAAAAAATGAGGCTTAATTTTCATTAGTACACAAAGATTAAAAAAGGAGAACGGCGTGAAGAAAGTTCATCTTAGCGGTTTGGGGATCTTGTCGTTAATTCTGTTTTTGGCAGGTTGTTCCGATGACGCATCTGAATCTCCCAATCAGGCGGTTGGTGGCAGTGGCTCCAATATCGGCCAGATTGATGATGCACGGATCAACAACGCAGCATCCGAACCTGGTAACTGGCTCGCCTACGGCAGAGACTATGAAGAACAACGCTTTTCTCCGCTAACACAAATCAGTCGGGAAACCGTCGATCGTTTAGGATTGGCATTCTCACTGGATCTGGGGGGTAACGACGCCCTAGAAGCCACGCCGATCATGGTCGACAACATTCTGTTCTTCACTTCAACCTTTTCCGTCGTTCACGCAGTGGATGCCAAGACTGGCGTCGAGAAGTGGCGTTACGATCCTATGGTGGCCAAGGAATATCAGAGACGGGCATGCTGCGGTCCGATCAATCGCGGCGTAGCGGTTTACCAAGGTAAGGTTTACGTCGGCACACTGGATGGCCGGCTGGTCGCAATTGATGCCGCCCAAGGCACTAAGGTATGGGAGGTCAACACCGTTATCGATACCGAACGAAACTACAGCATCACCGGCGCGCCCAGAGCGGCCGGTGGCAAGATCTTTATTGGTAACGGCGGCGCGGAGTTCGGGGTGCGTGGTTACGTCACAGCCTACGACTCAGAAACAGGCGAACAAGCCTGGCGATTCTTCACGGTACCCGGAGATCCTTCACAACCTTTCGAACACCCAGAGATGGAGTTAGCGGCCAAGACCTGGAAAGGCGGCGAGTGGTGGAAGATCGGTGGCGGCGGCACGGTCTGGAATTCCATCGTTTATGATCCCGATTTCAATCAGGTCTATCTTGGAGTTGGCAACGGCGCTCCCTGGACTCGCGTGATCCGCTCGCCGGGCGGAGGAGACAACCTATTTCTGACCTGTATCGTGGCAGTAGACGCCGACACCGGTGAGATGAAGTGGTACTACCAGACAGTCCCCGGTGATAACTGGGATTATACGGCAGTACAGGATATGACCCTGGCCGACATGGTGGTTGATGGGGAGCCTAAAAAAGTCATTATGCAGGCACCCAAGAACGGCTTTTACTATGTTATCGATCGATCTAATGGTGATCTGTTAAGAGCCCACCCCTATGTTCAGACCAACTGGGCAAGCCATGTCGACATGGAAACCGGTCGGCCAGTTGAGAACAAGGAAATGGATTACAGTAAGCGTGCCCAATGGATCCTGCCGGGACCATTAGGTGGCCACGACTGGCAGGCCATGTCCTTCGATGAATCCAAAGGTATCGTTTACATACCGGCACAGGATTTTCCTTTCCTTTATTCGCTTGATGCCGAGTTCAAAGCTACGGGTCTGTATAAGCGTAATCCCGGCACCTTCAACCTGGGCCTAGACCTTAAGAATAGTACCTTCCTCGCAACCGAATACGCCGATGAGGCACTAACCGCTAAGGGTTACCTGAAGGCCTTCGATCCACTCACCGGCGAGGAGCTATGGAACGTAGACCATGTGCACTACTGGAACAGCGGCGTCGTGGCGACAGCGGGTGGACTCGTCTTCCAGGGTGATGGGCTGGGCTACCTCAGCGCCTACAATACCGACAATGGCGAGAAACTGTGGACTTACAACACCTACATATCCATGCTTGCGCCACCCATCACCTACGAGATCGACGGCGAACAGTATGTCGTGATCCTCGCGGGAACAGGCGGACCTGAAAACTTTGTAGGTTACACAAATGACACAGCAGCCTATAAGTATGGTAATTTCGGCAAGCTCCTGGGCTTTAAACTTGATTCAAAGGTGGTATTGGAAGCTCCAGACGTCCTGGATAAAACTCTGCCTGAACAACCGGAGCTTGTCGCTTCTGCCGATGAGCTGTTTCGTGGTGAACAGTTATACAATGGAGTGTGTGGCATCTGCCATGGTGGCGCAGCAAAATCAGCAGGCATCATATCGGACTTACGTATGATGAACTCCGAAACTCATAAGATATTCAAAAATATTGTGCTGGATGGCGCCTACGCCGGCAAAGGCATGGCCAGCTTTGCAGACATTCTTAATGAAAAAGATACCGAAACAATAAGACAGTACATCATCTCTCGAGGGATCGCTGATAAAGCAGAAGCCGAGGCGTTAGAGTCAAGCGCTGGAGGAAGCTAGCGATTTGACTTAGCGAGATCCGGGCATCGTTTTTAAGGGCAGTGTCGGGATCTCTATCTCTCGAAATTCGATATTCAGAAGGGCATCACTAAAGCCACTGGTGCTGTTATCGCCCGCTTTAAGCTGCCCCTTTGTTTCATCGTTTCCCTCATTATCCGACTCTTGGACATAGCCGTTGATCGTCTCTCCTTGTTGGATTTTTTCCTGAGCTTCTTGAACTCGTTCGGCCAAAGCAATATCAAATGGAAGAATATAAGCCCTGGGTTTTGAAATCGCCTCATTATTTTCATTCAGTTCTCGAATCCAGAAAAAAATTTCGCCATCGACGCCATCCTTCTTCCCTGGTTCGTCAATAGCCACCCAAACCAATCTGAAATTTTTTGGTAATTCCTCATTGATTGGCCAACCTGCCAAACCACGATGACCTAAATAAGTCGCAAAGTAGAAACTGGTGATCAGTAAAATCCCAAGTAACTTAATCAACATCGAAAACCTGGTAGGTATACTCGCTGTTAATAACAGCCCGGCGAGGGCCACATATCCGAGAGACATCAACCAGATCATCGTTTAGCCACCTTGACGACTAGTGCCTTTTGCAGAAAGGAAATACCCTCAATTGCTCCTTCCGAATTCACATTAAATCTCAAGGCAGTCAACTCATGACCAACCCCAGTCAGCTCATAATTGCCATAATGTGCGAGCGAGACTTCTGGATTGAGTTTTTCCACTTTCACCGTGACAGGCAAGGGCTCATTATAATTCGCCTGATAGTGAAGCAGGTTGATGACGTACTCCCCGGGCACCAAGTTACGCACGGTAACTGTTTCTTGATTAATCGGATTGACAATCTTTTTACCCGCCACAACGACCGCATCCTGAAATGAACCTCGATCGTCTCGATCCAAATGCATAATTTCTGTGTCTTTATTGTTGTACCAAAGTAAAGTACCCCTCGGATCTTCAACGATGGTATCCACATCGTCTGGGTGATCATCCGGCCAGCGAATGGTAATGAGAATTTCGGCGTTTGGTGTAATTTTACCTCCATCACTAGGCTCATTAATTAATGAGAAGGCCGCCACAAACATAAAGGCAAATCCCAGCAAGGCATTGAATAGCAAATCTGTAAATGCGTCCTCGCTTTCCTGGCGATTGAGATAGCTATGCCTCACCGACTTCCTTTATTTGTCTAGCGAAGCGAAGCTCAGACAACTCCGACACTCGCGTAACTAGTTTCGCCGCACTCGAATCGATGATCTGATACTGCATCTTCAACAGCATGCTCGTACTCAACCCCGCAAGCGTCGTGTATAGAGCAACAGCCATACCTTCACTCATTTCTCCGAGCAACTGTTGCATAAAATTTCCCTCAAATTCTTTAATCTCAGCTACAGGCATGAGCATCAGGATAAAACCGATTATGGTTCCTAACAAACCAATCTTTAACAAAATGTCAGATATGAAATGTCCCGTTGCGTGTCGATTGTAGATACGATCACCGAATGCCTCTAGGAGGCCTTGATATCGTGCGCCCTGTTTCGTCAGGTCGGTAGCTTCCGTGAAGTAACGTTCGATCGCCAAATCTGTTTGGGAGCTAAAATCAAACCACAATTCTTGCTCCACCAAGTCAAGTGCAGTGATTTCTGCGGACAATCGATAACAAATCAATATCCAATGCAATGTAGCTAAAAAATAAAGTGTTAAGATCACATAAGACAAGTAACTGCGGTCACTCTTCAAGGTCAATTCTATGAAGCCTCGTTCGCTCGCCAAGAAAAATGCGAACAAGATAATGCCGAGTAAAACCAGTGACTGCAAAAAAACGATGTGCTTGGTACGAGTAGACTGCATAGACTATTTACTGCCGGTAAAAAAAATTATAGAGCCCATGCCCTAGTTTGCAAAACACATTCAGTATGCCTCCGATGACCGCTTTGGATCTCGAGCAAATATATAATTCAGCATTAAAACAACTACCGCAGCTATACAAAAGAGTTGGAGCAACTGCATAACGTTATAGTCCTCTGAGCCTGACGCTAAAGCAGGCATACCAGGGGAGCAAAAATACTGAACGCCAACAGTATCACCAATCTAAGCCATTCCAGCAAGTAAGAATGGCGACGCCCTTCCGACTAGAAGCTCTGAACCAAAACACTGGTAACTAACCAACAAAAGACGATCAAAACGAAACCCCCAGGCAGAATCGGCTGATTCGCCTGGAGCATCAGAGCAAGGCCTGTGACGACCCAAAATCGAACAAAAGTATACGGCTTATTAAAGAGCCTAGTCGCTGGGTAGTATTTTATCACGTCACCCCGGAATTCGTATTTGCCAGGCAGATTTTCCCAAACTGGATTCCAACTGTTAAGAGGATGCCGAATTCCGTACACGCAAGGCTTTTGCCGATCCGCCATCATAGAGCTGCCAAACAGGCATCCCAGATCACAAAGACGCCCCCATAATTTTTGTCGAGATAACCATCGTTTACGGTTCCGACGCCAGCTCTTGAGCCGCTATTTATAGAGTAATCGAATCCTGGGGTTTCTCCCCAGTTCAAAGGTGGCGCGAATTCGCCTGGGTGTCGCGTCGTTCAACTGTTGGTAGATCCAGCGTCCTTCCTGGTCGTTTCGTGCCGTTATAACCACCATCGCGTTGTGTTCTTCAGCCTGCATCGCAATCGAATGTAATGCTTCTATCAGGCGCGGTCTGCCGTTGTTCAGAGCGTCGATGGAAAGTGGGTACGTCTTTCGATTAATTGAGCGGAGATTAGCAATCAGTTTGGCCACGGAAGGGATATTGGGATGAGACTCATCGACGGATCGTGCCTTGTTCAGATAGTCGATGGCCTTTTTGAAAGTTTCCTGTTCGGCGGAGCTAATGGCCCATTCAAGATATTTCTCAACGATTTCTGCTATTCCCTGATTTGCACTGGCGTTCTCTGGATCAATCGAAAGCACCTGGAGGTATCGGTAATAGGCATTGTCATCCAGGGGAGTCGTTAATCGGTTGTCCTCAAAAGCCAGGTAGGCTTCGTCCAGAAGGGGCGTAATCTGCTCTTGATCCTTCTTCTCGGCTATTGTTGGTGGGAGTGGCTTCGGTATTGGCGTTAACTTTCTTGCAGGTGGCAACACGCATGCGCTTAAAAGTGCGACAATAATAAAGATTGGGAATAAAATGCGGTAATCAGGTAACAAGGCTTATTATTTACGGTCATATCTTTGAGCTAACTATACGTTTACAGGCAATTTATGGCTATCGGGCGGTGGATAATCATTTTCTTGACAATATGCGTCAGTGGTTCTGATTGGAACGCGGCACCTGGTGCTGACGAGTTCAGCGGCTCGAATAGACTGCTCGATCAGGCAGAAATTCTGCCGGTAGACGAGGCGTTTAGTCTGACTGCGACAAAAACCAGTGATGCAGTTCAGCTCTATTGGCAGATAATGCCTGGCTACTACCTGTACAGGCATCGCCTCAAAGCGACGTCGGAAGTCAGTTTAGGCGAATTCTCAATGTCTCCTGGATTGGGGAAACATGATGAGTATTTTGGCGATGTCGAGGTATATTACGGTGAACTCAATGTTGATATTCCGATAAATGACGGTTCTGGAGATTCTTTTTGGTTGGAGGTTGAGTATCAGGGCTGCGCAGATGCTGGAATATGTTATCCACCTGTTAAAAAGCGGCTATCTCCTTAAAAAGTGCGGATATCTTGCATATAACTCCAATAACCTCGATTCTTTCTGAATTTAAGCCGGCAATTGTTCTTCTAAAGTACATTTTTTCCAAAAAAAATCTGGAAAAATGCAGCGATCTCCTGGAAAATAACAAAATTCTTTGTGAGGGCTAAACTATGGCCAGATTTCTAGCGTTACATGGACCTAATCTGAACCTTCTGGGTACCAGAGAGCCAGAAGTTTATGGCTATGACACCCTCATGGACATTGATTCGAGATTGGTTGAACGAGCGCAGGTAGCCGGGCACGAACTTACGAGTTTTCAATCCAATGCAGAGCACGAACTTGTGGAGCGAATTCACGCCGCGAAAAAAGAGTCGGTCGAATATATCCTGATCAATCCAGGTGCACTCACACATACGAGTATTGCCTTACGTGATGCGCTTTTAGGCGTATCTATTCCGTTTATCGAAGTCCACCTTTCCAATGTTCACAGTCGTGAAGAATTTCGACAGCAATCCTATCTTTCAGATATTGCAGTGGGTTGTATCACCGGACTTGGCGCACAGGGTTATCTGCTGGCGTTGGATGCTGCCATGTCTCAAGTCCAATAATCCGAGCCAGGAGATTAACGATGGACATTCGAAAAGTTAAGAAACTTATCGAGTTGATGGAAGAGTCAGATATATCCGAGATAGAAATAAAAGAGGGTGAAGACGCGGTGCGCATCTCAAGAGGAGTGCTAAAGCCGGTCGTCACGCCTGCCACCAGGACACATGCAGCACAAGAAAGCGATGACGACATCAGCGTGAGTAATCCTGCTCCTGCAAAAAGACCCACTAATGGCGCCAAAGGACATATTATACCTGCACCCATGGTAGGCACGTTCTATCGAGCACCTTCTCCAGGATCACCCCCCTTTGTTGAAGTGGGTGGGCGTGTAAAAGAGGGTGATATCCTGTGCATTATCGAATCGATGAAAATGATGAATCAGATCAAGTCTGACAAGACTGGCAAGATCGAGGCGGTACTGGTTGAAAACGATACATCGGTGGAGTTTGACCAGCCGTTGTTTACTATCGTCTAGCCTCTCAGGAAGGATTAACGGGTGATTCAACGCATTCTGATTGCTAATCGTGGTGAAATTGCGCTGCGAATCCTGCGTGCTTGCCAGGAAACGGGCAGAGAAGTCGTCGCTGTCTACACGAAAGTTGACAAACATCTCAGGCACCTCGAACTGGCCGATGATATTATCTGTATCGGCAAACATAGCTACCTGTCGCCTGCTGACCTGATCATGGCAGCCAAATTAACAGGCTGTGATGCGGTTCATCCTGGATACGGGTTGCTCTCTGAGGATGCAGACTTTGCCCGGCAAGTCGTTGACAATGATATGGTCTTCATTGGGCCGGAAGCGGACCAGATTGAGCAGCTTGGCAATAAAGCAGCAGCCCGCAAAATCATGGCTGATGCAGGCCTGAATCCCATACCTGGAAGTGGTTCCATTGCAGATCTGGATGAGGCCATGGAGTGCGCCAGCGATATTGGCTATCCGCTACTCCTTAAAGCATCATTTGGTGGTGGTGGCAGGGGGATTCGACCGGTTCAGGGCGAGGGAGGATTGGCTCAGGCTTTCGCGGAAGCCCGGTCGGAAGCACATGCGAATTTCGGTCATGGAGACCTCTATCTTGAAAAGTATTTTGAGAATGCACGTCATGTAGAGGTACAGATACTGGGAGACGGGAAAGGAAATTGTATTCATCTTGGAACCCGCGACTGCTCTGTTCAACGCCGTCACCAGAAATTGCTTGAAGAAGCACCAGCGCCAGGAATTGATGCTGAAGAACTGGCAGCACTGGCAAACGGATCGGTAATGGCGCTGTCAAAACTCAAGTACAGAAATGCAGCAACATTGGAGTTTCTGTACCAGGGCGGGCGCTTCTTTTTTCTTGAGATCAACACGCGGCTGCAAGTTGAACACCCTGTCACAGAGATGATTACGGGTGTGGACATTGTAAAGGCTCAGCTCAGTATTGCCGATTGTGGTGACCTTCCGATCAGCCAGGAGGAAATCAGCATGCAGGGTTGCTCGATCGAGTGCCGAATCAATGCGGAAGATGAGGCTTTTAGACCGAGTCCCGGGCTGATTACTAAGTATGAGGTTCCAGGTGGGTTTGGCGTAAGAGTTGATTCGCACCTTTACCCCTGGTATGAAGTTCCTCATCAATACGATTCACTTGTTGCGAAACTGATCGTACATGGTGCTGACAGAAAAGAGGCAATCGACAGGATGCGACGGGCGCTTCTGGAGTTTCGGATAGAGGGTATTGAGACAGGCATACCGCTGCTGAATACCATTCTTTCGAACCAGGCATTTGTACAGGGCCAATATTCGACTCAGCTGCTGAGGGACGTCATCCCCTGATGGAATGGAAAACACTCGCAGCGAGTGCGACAGCTGAACGGCTACCAGTGCTGGAAGATCTGTTTTGGCGAACAGGTGCCGTATCAGTCACGGTTGTTGATGGTGAGGAGAATCCGATATTTGAACCCGGACCAGGAGAAATCCCACTCTGGGATAACGTCACGGCGACTGGATTGTATGAAGATGCTATTGATGTGGCACAGATCCGTGATGAGATGAAACAAGCGGGTTTTGAACTGCTCTTTATAGAATCTCTTGGTGACAGGATTTGGGAACGTGAGTGGCTGAATCGATTCAAGCCAATGTTGTTTGGCGATCGACTGTGGGTTTGTCCTACTGAATATGAAGTAGAAGAGCCCAATGCCGTGGTGGTGAGCCTTGATCCGGGATTGGCATTCGGGACGGGCACCCATGCGACCACGAAAATGTGCCTCGAGTGGCTGGACCGTCATCTGAAGCCAGATTCGCTGGTCATGGATTTTGGTTCTGGATCAGGCATATTAGGTATTGCGGCGCTGATGCTGGGTGCTGAGAAGGTCGTTGCGGTTGACAATGATCCTCAGGCTCTTCAGGCGTCTAACGAAAATGCCAGGCGAAATGGTGTTGAAGCCCGGCTGGAAACCTGCCTGCCTTCTGACCTTGAAGAGCAGGAATTTGATGTGGTTCTCGCCAATATCCTCGCCCAGCCATTAATTGACCTGTCGGGTCAGTTGATAAATTTGATGAAACCTGAGGCTGATCTGGTACTGTCAGGCATCCTGCAGTCACAGTCAGATTGGGTAAAAAAAGCCTATTCGCTCCAGTTTGAGAGTGAATTAAGTTTCGATGGATGGGTTTGTTTACATGCGAGGCAGGTATGAGTGATAAGGACTCAGTTACTCGTTGTCCAAATTCTGAAACCTCTTCCAAGGTGACTGAGGTTCAGTCTGTACCAGATGGTGCACATTATTTAGGAGATTCCCAATACAACGAGCAGCATGAGGTTTCCGCGAGCGAGAGTGATTCCTCACCCATCCAAGGATTTGAAGGTGAGATAGAGGTTCATGATGAGGATCCAACCGCGATAGTTGGCGAATATCAGCCTGAGGAAAAACGAAATCCGCTGCTGTGGTCCTGTCTGGCAGTGATTGCAGTCAGTATTCTTGCCCTTCAGTTTGTGTGGTTCAATCGCGACCTGTTGAGTCAGGATGTCTCGCTGAGAAAATATTACTTGCCTGCATGTCAACTTTTGAATTGTACATTCGCCGATTTCTCCGATATTGATGGTCTATCGGCGACGGATCTCGTGGTGCGGTCGCACCCGCAGGTTGATCGATCACTGATTGTTGATGCGATCGTTACAAACAGTTCAAGTTACAGGCAACGATTTCCGAACCTGCAGCTGAAGTTTACTGATGTAAATGGTCGGGTGCTTGCTGCACGAGTATTTACACCCCTTGAGTATCTGGGGGGTGAACTGACCGGGGTGCGCTATATACCTGCCAGTACGGAGGTTCGACTATCCCTTGAGGTGGTCGATCCCGGAACAGATGCTGTGGGTTACTCTCTTGCTGTACTCGAACATTAATCAAGTAACGACAATTAAGTAATGACGTTGTACCGAAACGATAGTGATTTGGTATGATGGTCGTCACTCAAGTAAAAAGGACTTTCCCTTGAGAATTGGATCGTTCCAACACCCCAGTCGGTCTGTGGTAGCCCCCATGGCTGGAGTCACCGATTTACCGTTTCGAAATCTTTGCCGCGCGACCGGTACCTATTGGCTCGTGTCTGAAATGATTACGAGTGATCAGCGGCTTTGGAATACGACCAAGTCAAGGAATCGACTTCGGTTCAAAACAGAATTGGAGCCGCGTTGGATTCAAATTGCCGGTGCTGAACCGGACATGCTGGCGAAAGCAGCACGAGAAAATGTCGCGCTTGGTGCACAGATCATCGACATCAATATGGGGTGCCCTGCAAAGAAAGTTTGCAGTAAAGCTGCTGGGTCGGCCCTGATGCGAGACGAGCGATTGGTTGAGCAAATTCTAAATGCAGTGGTTGCGGCAGTCGATGTACCGGTAACCTTGAAAATGCGACTGGGTTGGTCAAAAAATGAAAAGAATGCGATTAATATCGCAAGAATCGCGGAGCAGTCCGGTGTTCAGTTACTGGCTGTTCACGGGCGAACAAGACAGTGCAAATTTGAGGGAATTGCAGACTATGACGCGATTGGCGAGGTAGTCTGTGCTGTTGATATTCCTGTTGTGGCAAATGGCGATATTGATTCACCTCGCAAAGCCGCATGGGTGATTGAGCAGACTGGTGCTGCTGCGATTATGGTTGGACGAGCAGCACAAGGTCGGCCCTGGTTACCAGATCAAATCGATCACTACCTGCAAACCGGCAAGTTAAAAAAGGATCCTTGCCTGAGTGAGGTAAAGGATCTGCTTGTAACACATATAAATAAGTTAGCGGAATTCTACGGGGAGGTAATGGGCCCTCGCATTGCGAGGAAGCATGTTGCCTGGTATTTATCCGCAATTCCAGGAGGCTGGCCCGGTAGTGAAATTATTAGGAAATTCAATGGCTTGAATCAAGTCAGCGCCCAGATAGAGGTTATCGAAGAAGTATTTGATAGTTTGCGGAAGAACAAACTAATGGTCGCCTAACCTATGGAGAACTAGTAATGACCGACTGTAGCAAACTTAAAGGGACAGAAGAACTTACTGCAGAGGTGGTATCCGTGGCCGATTCGCCGACTCTGGCTGAATCTGTCGAACTTGCCGTCAGTGGCTACATCAATGCAATGGATGGCCAAAAGGTGAGAGATTTATATGAATTGGTGCTCTCGGAAGTTGAAGCTCCACTGCTGAATTGTGTGTTAAAAAGCACCAGTAACAACCAAAGCCAGACTGCTCTTATTCTGGGTCTCAACAGAGGCACGCTGCGTAAGAAGTTGAAAAAGTACGGCTTGCTGTAATCATTCCTTTTACCCATTCGGGTGTGTAAAATTATCATTACCTTTTGAGGACGGTATTTGCCGTCCTCTTTCTTTTTCAACGCACAATTCTCTCTGTGCCCGGCGATTGATTGGAATTTATGATGCAAGATTTCAAGGTAAAAAATGCTTTGATCAGTGTTTCGGATAAGTCTGGTTTGGCTGAGTTAGGCAAGGGACTGATGGATTTCAAAGTTGATGTGCTCTCCACAGGGGGCACATTCAAACTGTTACACGAACACGGCGTCAGTGTACGAGAAGTTTCTGATTACACTGGTTTCCCTGAGATGATGGACGGCAGAGTAAAAACACTTCATCCAAAAATTCACGGTGGATTGCTGGGACGGCGTAATGCTGATGGTGGTGGAATAGATGTTGATGTGATGGCAGATCATGAGATTACTGGAATTGATCTGGTCGTCGTTAATCTATATCCCTTTGAAAAGACTGTGGCGGATCCTGAGGCCACCCTTGCGGATGCCATTGAGAATATAGATATTGGCGGTCCGGCGATGCTGAGATCCGCTGCCAAGAATTGTGACAGTGTTGCTGTCGTCGTGGATATTGAAGACTATGCCGGGATCTTAAATGAGTTACAGGAGAGATCCGGTTGTCTCTCCTATGAAACACGTTTCAGACTGGCGGTGAAAGCTTTTGAGCATGTTGCTCGTTACGATGCAGCAATCTCCAATTATCTGAGTTCCATTGATATTGAAACCAGGAGAAGCACCGATTTTCCAGGTTCGGTCACTCGCCAGTACATTAAGAAGCAAAGTATGCGATATGGTGAAAATCCCCATCAGGCCGCGGCGTTCTACGTCGAAGCGGATTGCACGCATGGGAGTGTTGGTGCTTCAAAACAGCTTCATGGCAGGGAGCTGTCGTTTAACAACGTTGCTGATGCAGATGCGGCTCTGGAATGTGTCCGTGCGTTTTCTGAAACAGCCTGTGTCATCGTAAAGCATGCCAATCCATGTGGCGTCGCTATTGCCGGGACTGTATCAGATGCCTACCAGTTAGCATTCGAAACAGATCCGACTTCAGCATTTGGTGGCATTATTGCGTTCAATCGTCCCGTGGATGCGGCTGTTGCAGAGCGTATGCTGGACCAGCAGTTCGTCGAGGTGGTCATCGCACCTGAAATTGAAGATCAGGCAAAAACGATATTTACCCAAAAGAAAAATGTTCGAGTACTCGAATGCGGCGCGATTGACTATGATCGTACCGGCGAGTTGTATTACAAGAATGTTTTAAATGGTGTTTTGGTTCAGGAATCTGATCTTGTTTTGCTGAACGAATCAGAGTTGAAGGTCGTAACGGATAGAGCACCAACGGAAGATGAGAAACGTGATCTGGGCTTTGCCTGGACAGTGGCAAAGTATGTGAAGTCCAATGCGATTGTCTACGCAAAAGATAACCGCACTATTGGGATAGGTGCCGGTCAGATGAGCCGTGTATACAGTGCAAAGATTGCTGGCATCAAGGCCGCGGATGAGAACTTGAGCGTCCCTGGGTCAGTTATGGCATCTGATGCGTTCTTTCCGTTTCGCGACGGCATTGACTCCGCGGCCGATGCGGGTATTACAGCAGTAATTCAGCCGGGGGGATCGAAAGGAGATGATGAGGTTATTCAGGCGGCAAACGAGGCTGGGATGGCGATGTTGTTCACCGGCATGCGACACTTTCGTCACTAGTTTATTTTCTTCAGATATCAGAGGTAGATAAAAGGACAATAGGATGAAGATTCTTGTAACCGGTTCAGGTGGTCGAGAACATGCACTCGCGTGGCGTATTGCCCAGTCCCCGGAAGTGTCAGAAGTCATTCTCGCACCGGGAAATGCAGGAACTGCCAGCGATGGCAAGTTACGAAATATTGCGATTGATGTAATGGACTTTGATGCCCAGATCAAGTTCGCCGAGGAGCAGAAGATCGATTTGACCGTCATTGGGCCCGAAGCACCGCTGGTCGAGGGTGTGGTAGACAAATTCAAAGCGAAAGGGCTGCGATGTTTCGGACCGAGTGCCGCGGGTGCCCAGTTGGAAGGATCAAAGAGTTTCACCAAGGATTTTATGGTGAGGCATAGGATTCCAACAGCTGCTTACGGCAGTTTTGATCAGGTTGAGGAAGCGGTTAGTTATTCATCGACCATGGCTACCCCGATTGTTATTAAGGCGGATGGATTAGCCGCTGGAAAGGGCGTGGTGATCGCCGAAAATCATGAAGAAGCAGAACAAACAATTCGCGATATGATGCAAGGCAATGCATTTGGCGATGCGGGTGCAATAGTTGTTGTGGAAGAGTTTCTTATCGGAGAGGAAGCCAGCTTTATTGTGATTGTCGATGGCAAGAATGCCATCCCTTTTGCATCTTCTCAGGATCACAAAGCCGCATACGATGGTGATAAAGGACCCAATACAGGCGGAATGGGTGCCTATTCACCCGCGCCTGTTGTCACGACTGATGTTCATCAAAAGATCATGCAGCAGGTCATTGAACCAACGGTTCGTGGCATGGCAGAGGACGGCAATGACTATGTAGGTTTTCTTTACGCGGGTCTGATGATTGATGAAGAAGGCTGTCCCCATGTCATCGAATTCAATTGCCGGTTTGGTGATCCGGAAACTCAACCCGTGATGATAAGAATGCAATCTGATCTGGTGAAGCTTTGTAACGATGCCATAGATGGTAATCTTGCGGGCGCTGAAATTGGCTTTGATGACCGAACCGCACTGACAGTTGTTGTTGCTGCAGGTGGCTACCCAATGAGTTATGACAAGGGTGATGAGATTTCAGGTATCGAAGCTGAAGACAAAGACAGTAAGACCTTTCACGCCGGAACGACTCTGGTTGGCAACAAGGTTGTGACCAATGGCGGACGAGTCCTGGGTGTTACTGCGCTTGGCAACAGCGTTAAAGAGGCACAAGAGAGAGCCTATCGTCTGGTGAAGAAAATTCAGTTTAAGAATCCCCATTATCGATCAGATATTGGATATCGAGCGGTAGCAAGAGAGGAGAAACAATAGTTCGCTTGCCTGCTTGTCCGGACAGCGGACGTATTATTATAACCTCTTGATTTCTAGAGACTTTACCATTCAAGGACGCCTTAGACCTTCCTGGCGAACCGGTTAGTTTTCGAAAAAATTCTGGGGGTTATTGACGAACATGGTTTGAATCGTCGCCTCGGTGACGCCCATCTCCAGAAGCTCGGGAATAACCTGTCTCTTGATGTAGAGATATCTGTCTTCATTGTGTCGCGCAAATTCGTGATCCCGGGGCATGCTACCGTCTGGATTTTCCTTCAGCACAGCTAGACAGATACAGTCGTGAGAAGGACATAATCGTTCAGCATATCCGGCATCGATCAGGTTCTTCAGGGTTACTGTTCGCATATGAGGACTTACCAGGTGACCCGGGTATCGGTCCATTCCCAGATAGCAGCCCTGATCCAGAATCCAGGAAAGGTATTCGACATCCGTTGTATCGTTAGAGTGATCAATTTTCACGCGAGTTAAATCAACACCTTCTTCTTTGAAAATCTCGATCTGTCTTCTCGCGACATGCCCAGTTGGGTATGAGTGCACCATGATGGGCAATCCCGTTTCGACGTGCGCCCTTGCAACTGCTCTTGCCATTGTTTCAAGCTGTGGCGTAACACCTTCAAAGTCTGCAGCACACTTCAAGATACCTGCCTTGATATCCGTGCCACGGAAGCCTTCTTCGATATCGCGAATAAACTCCTTTGCCATCTGGTTAGGAGATATACCGTGAAGGAATCGGGGTACGTCTAGCCACCATCCTGTGACATTGATGATGTTAACGCCAGATGCCTTTGAGACTTCAGCCAGTAAAGGTGCCTTGCGCCCCAGATCAAAAGTGGTCGCATCTACAATTGTATCAACGCCTTCCTTTTTCGCATTCTTGAGGTCTGTAATTGCGCGGTCTTCACGGTCCTGTCCGAGTAGATCCGGATAGCTGTCATACAAGCCGCTGGCACTGACCATGACGTGTTCATGCATCAAGGTAAAACCCAGCTGACTGGAATCAATTGGCCCGGTTACTGTATTTATCTGCCCCATTTGAGTACTCCCAATTCTCATCTCTCATCAGTATTACTTTGAACTCTTTCAAATTCAACAGACGGTTTTGATTTGTTGCCAACATAACTTCACTGTCGCAATTTGGCAGTCCCGAATAGTCTCCTAGCCGGAAAGTGCGATTGCCTCTCTCTGCTTGTCCTTGAGTGCGGTGCCAATTTCCTTACCGGTGAATCTCTGATCGAGATCTTTAGCTTTAATACTATCGGCAACATTGAAATAGGCTAGCCAACTGTCTGATCGACCAGGTTGATCTTCAATTGATGAAATATCCTCGTAGAGTTTGTTTAGTCGGTAAAACCGATCGTTGCGTCTGAATGCATCCACGTCATAGAGAAACTCCAGAATATCGTTGCTATCCATTTCCTCAATCTGATGCCAGGCGACATATTTCTCTGCACCAAATTTGGCTAGCTCAGTCAGATATTTCGGAAGTCGCAACCTTGCTGTGATTTTACTTACCTGAGATGAATCACAGAATCGAAGTAGAGCAGAGAAACGCAAAATCCTGTCATCTGTAATACGAGCCATTTGTGCCAGCGTGGCTATCCCATCCGATGATATTTCGGGCCATAGTAATTTATTACCCGCTAATTCTGCGATTAGATTAAAGAAGATTTGCGGACTTTTAGTGTTCAGTGTTTTTTCGATCTCAGCGAAAATCCTTTCAGGTGCTAGTTCCTGCAGGTCACCTCGTTGAACCATCCTCTGCATGAGTGCCATGGTATCCGGATGAATATCAAAGTTTTCAAATCGGGCAGCGAATCTGGCAACACGAAGAATTCTGAGGGGATCTTCTTCAAAAGCAGGCGATACCTGCCGCAATATACGCTTCTCGATATCCTGCTTACCATCGTAGGGATCAATCAGCATGCCATCAGCAGACTCTGCAATCGCATTAATGGTCAGGTCTCGTCGATATAGATCTTCTTTTAGTGTCACCGATGCATTGGCATCGCAGACGAAACCCGTATGCCCCTTGCCGATTTTTCTCTCGGTGCGGGCAAGAGCGTATTCTTCTTTCGTTTCTGGATGCAGAAGAACCGGAAAATCTTTACCTACCTGAGTGAAACCAAGATCTATCAGTTGTTGTTCTGTGGCACCAACAACCACCCAGTCACGTTCTGTGGCAGGAATGCCAAGCAATTTGTCACGAACTGCACCACCGACGAGATAAGTTTCCATTTGAATTATTAATAAACAATCGGGCAATCATAATAGTCGGAGACAGTATACTTAATAAGTGGCTCGATTAAGCATACTGTTCCCTGTTAACTGTTTCTCTTAACGGCTGAAACGGAAAAGAACCGTCGGTCATCGAGTCTTAAGGCGGTGAGTTCTCGTCCCCAGACGCAGCCGGTGTCCAGGGCAATGATGTTTTTCTGGCCTGTAGTGCCTCCAATTGCAGCCCAGTGCCCAAACAGAATTTGCTTGGAATCACGCCGTGGGAAAGAGAACCAGGGAGAATAACCAGGCGGTTGAATTTTATCTTTGGCTGTCAGGTTCATCTCACCGCTGGCTGTGCAGTAGCGCAGACGGGTCAGGTAGTTGGTAATGACCCGGAGTCGATCCCAGGAAGTGAGATTATCGTCCCATATTGCCGGTGAGTTCCCGTACATGTGCTTAAAGAACTCCATGAAATGATTCCCACTCAGGGTTGACTCTACTTCTCTCGCATGGGTTGCTGCTTTTTCAACATCCCAAATGGATGGAATACCCGCGTGTACCATGACCCAGTTGGCGTCTGAATAGATAAGCGGAAGATGGCGCATCCATTCGATAATTTCCGGTAATTGATCTGAACGTATCAGGTCATCAAGAGTATCACTCCTTGATTGGGTGCGTGCGCCAGATGCGACAGCGAGGAAATGTAAATCATGGTTGCCAAGGACGACCCTGGTCCGTTCAAGTGACATGATGAAATTGAGTGTCTCCAGGTTTTTTGGACCACGGTTGATAAGGTCCCCTACAAACCACAGGTCATCCGTCGTCGGGTCGAAGTTAAAGAGTGTAAGAAGTTGCTCCAACTCATCAAAACAGCCTTGAATATCGCCGATGGCATAGGTACTCACTCACGACGCCTGCTTCGTTGAATAATTGGCAATATCAATATAATTCTGAAGTGTCAGGTTTTCTGCTCTTGATTTCTGATCCAGATCAAGTGCCAAAAAATCTGAATCGTCAATAAATCCCTTAAGCGAATTTCGGATAGTTTTCCGCCTCATGCTAAAAGCCTGTGCGACGATCTTCTCAAACAGCTTAAGGTCGGTTGCCTCTTCGCGGCTTTCTTTCGGTAGCAATCGAACAATGGCTGAGGTGACCTTCGGGCGTGGTACAAATGCATCTGGTGGTACAGCAAAGAGCTTGTCAGCCTGGCAGTAGTATTGGCTCATAACGGAGAGTCGACCGTAATCCGGTGTAGAAGGGTCAGCGATAATACGGTTCACTACTTCCAACTGCAGCATAAAGTGCATGTCCTGAATGTTGTCAAGATTTTCGAACAGTTTGAAGATCAAAGGAGTTGAGATGTTATAAGGTAGATTGCCAACAACCCTTAGACGCTGATCTGTTGGAAGTTGAGTAAAATCAAAATCGAGTATGTCAGCTTCAATGACGTTGAGTTGCGGTATGGTGAGTCTTAGTTCTGCAGCCAAATCCCGGTCTATTTCTATGACATCGAGGTGACAGTCTGATGCAACAAGCAGGCGGGTTAAGGCACCATGCCCCGGACCGATTTCCAGAACATGCTGGTCACTCTGGGGATTGATCGTGTCGGCAATCTTGCAGATCAGATTCTGGTCGTGAAGAAAGTTCTGGCCAAATCTCTTCCTGGTTCGCATTCAGGAAGCCTGGTACTGCTGTTGAGCCATCGAAACAGCAGTATGAATGGCTGCTTCTAAACTGCCGGACTCGGCCTCCCCTGATGCAGCGAGTTCAAGTGCCGTACCATGATCTACAGAAGTCCGAATTACCGGCAAACCAAGAGTGACATTAACCGACGTACCAAATCCGCTATGTTTCAGAACAGGTAGTCCCTGATCGTGAAACATTGCGAGAACCACATCTACAGAAGCTAATGCGCGTTTGGTAAATGCAGTATCGGCTGGTACTGGCCCGATGACATCTATACCTGATGCCTCAGCTTGATTCAGGACTGGTATGATCGTGTCGATTTCCTCATGACCCAGATGACCATTCTCACCGGCATGAGGATTGAGCCCGCACACCAGGATTCTTGGTTTATCAATGGCAAATCGTGTTTGCAGATCATGATTGATAATTTCCAGCGTCCGAAGTAATGATGCCGATTGAATGGCATCCGCGACCTCTCGCAAAGCCAGATGCGTTGTGGCCAGCGCTACCCGCAGCTCGTCAGCAACCAGCATCATGACGACTTGATCAGTACGGGTTCGTTGCTGCAGCCACTCGGTGTGTCCGGTAAAACCGATACCGGCGTCATTGATGACGGTTTTGTTTACCGGCCCTGTGACCAGTCCCTGACAGCGACCGGATTCACAGAGTGATATCGCGGTCTCCAGGGTTTCCAGAACGTATGATGCGTTTCGTACATCCAGGATACCGGGCCTGGATGTGACACATATGGGTACTGGTGCGATATTGAAAACACCATTGGCCAGCGTGGTACATTTGCTGACATCGATGATTTCAGGCGATGACTTCCGGAGGACAGCAGCTCGCTCTGTCATCAGTTGAGGATCTGTAACAAAGATCAGGTTAGCGTCGAAATCGTCTGGATTCAGGGTGAGTGCAAGGTCTGGACCAACACCGGCTGGTTCACCTGGCGTTATTGCGAGAGTCGGTCTAAATGCGGATTTCGACAAAGGCATCTTCCCTGATTTCTCTGATCCAGTTCTCCAACTCTTCATCGAACTTTTGATTACGGAGGAAATTCTCAGCCTGTCCCATTCGAAATCTCTCGCTGAAATCCTCGACCCGTCGACCAGTCACTTCGAGGAAGTGAAATCCATGCATGGTCTGAAACACCGGTGAAAGCTCGTTGATCTCTGCTCTTATCACATGTGCTTCAAATTCATCTACGAAGGTACCTGCACGATTCCAGCCCAGATCACCGCCACTAAGAGCCGAACCTGGATCGTCGGAGTGCAGCTTGGCTAATTCGGCAAATTCCCGGCCGTTGATCACTTCTTCTCTCAGGGACTCAGCAAATTCTCTCGCCTCCTGTTCTGTCCTGATCTCAGATGTCTGGATCAGGACGTGTCTGATCTCGGTTTGTGCTACCTGTCCTTCTGCTTTGGCACCGCGTTTTTCGAGTAACTTGATGATGTGATAACCACTGCCGCTCTTGATCGGACCTCGAACCTCACTCGTGTTCATCTGGGGCGCAATGTCAGAGAACATCGTGGGTAATTGTGCTGGTTTACGCCATCCAAGATCACCACCTTCCAGGGCGTTTTGACCGGCACTTCGTTCGACTGCAAGGCTTTGGAAATCTGCTCCTTGTTCGACTGCTTCAATCAGATCCTGGGCTTGCTGTCGAATATCGGCGATTTGTGCTGAGTTGGCTTTGTCAGGGATTGGGAGCAGGATATGAGCTAGACGATATTCATCTGCGGTGAGTGTTTCACCGAGTTCAGTTGCTAGAAAGCTGTTGATTTCTTGCTCGGAAATCTGAATGCGCCTGCGCATGATGCTTTGCTGAACACGGTTGATTGCTATTTCGCGACGAATTTGGTCGCGCATCTCGCCATAAGAAATGCCGTCGTTCTCGATGGCTAACCTGAATTCCGTCAGACTGAGGTTGTTCTGAAGAGCAATGCTTTCCATGGCACTATTTAGTTCTTCGTCACTGATTCTGACACCCGCTCGATCTGCCATTTGCAGTTGAAGGCTTTCGACAATCAGGCGCTCAACGATTTGCGAAGTGAGAATATCGTCAGGTGGGACCTGTTGGCCTGCGGCTGTTAGCTGTGCCCTAATGGTGTTTTGCCGCAACTCCAGTTCGGATAACATAACGACATCTTCATCCACGATAGCGACGATTTTGTCAAGGATCACAAGTGAAGCCTGAGCATGAAGTACAGTAGAAGCGCATATCAATGCGAGCATGGTTTTAATTCTATTCATCTATAACCCTATTTTGTTTTCCCTCTGCTTGTAGCCAGGAATGGCATCCTCAAGAAGCGAATCCAGGCGTTTTCCTAATGTTGCCAGACCTTTTAACTGAAACTCAAAAAAGATTCCAACCTCTGCAGGCATATTAACTTCCGACACGGGAATGAAACCTCCCGGCGAAGCCGGATCATCAACCAGACGAGTGACTGTCCGTGGATCCTTAATGTATCTGCGAACGAGGAATCTGGACTTCCAGCAACAATCGTTATATTCAAGACCCAGAAACGATTCAATAGTTTGATCTTCATCCCAGCCAAAATTCCAGCGACCGATTAAGCTCCATTTTTTGGCCAGTAGCCAGATGAAATTGATATCCGACTCCTCGGATTTCTGATAGAGACTGGGTGTCCGCACCATCGGATTTGTATAGATGTAATTCAGGTTAAGAATCTTTTGCGGACCATCCCGGTATTTTAAGGAGATGGTACCTCGATTTGACCTGTTTTCCCTCGGCTCCCACTCGAAACTACCGTACATGCTCAGGCCATTGCTGAGTGATAATCTCGCCCTGGTAAACAATGCCGATTCATTTGCTGTCGGATCTTCACCGGGCCTCGGGCGGAACAGCACGTCGCGGTCATCAAGGTAGTATATTTGTCCTATGCTTGCAGAGAAAAATTCAGCAGCAGTTGATTCAGACAGGTAACGCGTGGTTAAGCCGAGGCCTATCTGGCGAGTGTCAGCGATTCGGTCATATCCGTTGAAGCGGTTGGTTCTAAATATCGATGAGTAGCTTGATGTGGCTGGTGTGACATCGAACTGAGGTAAATCATCTTGATCATCGTGTTCCACATAGAGGAAGAACACTCTGGGTTCCAATGTCTGCTGAATAGCTGTCTCTTGCCATTTGAAGTATTTGTCGAAGTACAAACCGGCATCAATGGAAAACCTCGGTGTGGTTTCTTCAGGCTTGGTACGGACATTGGCAGGCGTGTCGTCGAGATTGTAGCGGCGGTGAATGACACCGATGCTTGGCTCAACGAAGCCCCATACCGATCTTAAAGGCAGGGATATATCGAGATCAGTCACTCCGCGCTGGCCTACCGTGGCAAGCGCGCCAGTTAGATCAGAATTGTCTTTATCAAAATTTGAGTACTCAAGATCCAGTGAGATATTGACTGGACCGTATCGGTAAAACCAATCGGTCCTTACAGTAGGCAGTCTCTCATATTGTTCCCGACCAAGGGCGTTCAGGTTCTGATACCCCCGCAGGAGTAACTCAGCGCTCAATACTTCGCCTCGATATTGCACCTGACCAATTCGATCAAGGGCATTGGTGCGTCGATTAGAGTAGTTCGATCCAACCCGGCCTGTGTATTGTTCTCTTGGTGATCTAACCTCACCGCCTATATCATGCAGGTAATCTTTATCAGAAACCGAGTTGTAGTTTAATGACGTTTTCCATCGGGATTCTGAACCACCTTCATGCCTTAGGTTTAGCAGCCAGCGATCCTGTTTCTTGAATTCTGGCACCGGGACCATCGAGGTGTTTGTTCCCGATGATGTTTGATCATGAACAAGTCGATCGTCATAAGTGTCGTCTTCGCGCAGATAAGCCAGATTAATCTCATTTGTTGATCGTTCGGACAGGAACCTGAACTGACCGTCGTGAATCAAACCACGTTTCCATAGACTCCTTAACTGGTAGGTCGCATCATAGTTCGGAGCCAGATTAAAGTAATAGGGGATATTAATATCTAATCCGCCATCAGAGTCGTGACCGATATTGGGTAACAGGAACCCGGACTGGCGCCGGTCATCAATGGGGAAACGCAGATATGGCAGGTACAGGGCAGGAACATCCTTGACTCGGATTGTCACATCGTGGGCAATACCGATGCCGGTTTCACGGGATAGTTCGATATCTTTGCTATTCATTACCCAGGTGTTGCTGTCAGGGTCGCAACGGGTCAGGGTCGCGTCATCCAGTAAGAGATTGCCTGTTTTTTCATTCACCAATCTTGCTGCCTGGCCGCGAAGGCGGGATTGATGCAGCAGGAAGGTCGATTGATTAATCATCCCTGTACCTTCGAAAAGGTTCACAGTCGCGTGCTCACCGGTTAAAAGCAGACCGGGTTGACGTATCTGCAGCGGACCATCGATTTCTGAAACCTCGGTTATGTCGTTTTGCAGAATCCTGGGAGATCTGACTTCCTGGTTTGCCTGGGTGACGACGACATTTCCGATCAGTGTTTTTGATTTGCCTTCAACCACCAGTGCTTCATCCGCAGCAGCATTGGTCAATTTAGTGCCCTGGTTCCCGAACTTTGGCTCAACGTATCTTCCCTGACAGAAGTGCACGGTTCCAGAGGTATTTGTTTCGGTACCGGGCTGCCAGTCAATTTCAGCAGCAGATCGATTTGGTTCCTCTGAAGCCAGTAATTCAGGGTTGATTGCAGGGAGGAAAACCAGAAAAATTGGCAGGAGGGCGGTGAACAGGCGTCTCATCGACATATCTTGTTTCTCATGAAGAGCTGCTGAGAGCTCCTTGATTCTAAATACTCGCAATGGGTGCAAATATTCGCGAAAGCTAACGCCCGGTAAAAAGTTAGGAGATAATAAAGCATTCATCTTATAAGGTCAGGTTATATTTCCCGCCAACAAGTGTTGAAATGACGTCAATGAATCGCGAACAGAACCTCAACAACTGGGCAAAAACGATACTTGCATCACAGAGTGTCAAAGTGTCGTCTGAGTTTTGCGTCATCGCCGCTTCGGATGATGCGAGTTTCAGACGCTACTTCCGTGGTGAAACTGAAATGGGTAGTTTTATCTTTGTGGATGCGCCACCGGAACGGGAGGATTGCCAAACTTTTGTGAAGATTTCAGAACTGCTCGTCGATATTGGTATCAATGCTCCCCGGGTATACCAGGCAGATTTTACAGAAGGTTTTATGATGCTGACAGATTTAGGCAACCAGCTCTATCTGGATGTGCTTAAAAGTCATGACGTGGAACTCATCGAGCGGTTATACGCGGAAGCTTTTTCCGTTCTGAGAAAAATGGCACTTATAAACTGTGCAGAGCTGCCCAGGTATGATGAGATTCGATTACAGGAAGAAATGAACCTGTTTCCTGGCTGGTTTCTGACACAACAGTTGTCACTGTCTCTGTCGGAAAACGAAAATCAGATGCTCGAGAAAGTATTTGGGTTTCTGATCGAGAGTGCAATTGAGCAACCCCAGGTTTTTGTACATAGGGATTATCACTCGCGAAATTTGATGGTGGTCACTGGGGATAATCCTGGTGTGATAGATTTTCAGGATGCTGTGTCCGGGCCCGTAACCTATGATCTGGTTTCGTTGTTAAAGGACTGTTATTGGAGATTTCCTCGTAATCAGGTTGTTGATTGGGTCGAAACTTACAGACAGGATTCATCGCTGGATGTGGGCACGGAAGAATTCCTGCGCTGGTTTGACCTCATGGGACTGCAACGGCATTTAAAGTGTGCGGGAATCTTCTCACGCTTGAACCTGCGTGACGGGAAACCTGATTATTTGAAGGATATTCCACTGGTCATCGAATACATTCTGGAAGTCTGTGACATTTACATTGAGGGAGCAGAATTTGCCGATTGGTTGAGGTCTCATGTAATACCTCATCTTGCCTTGAGGATGAAATCGTGAAGGTCATGATTTTGGCAGCGGGACAAGGTCAGCGAATGTTGCCGCTGACTGAAAATCTTCCCAAACCGCTGTTGGCAGTTGGAGGTAAAACGCTCCTGGATCACCGTATTGAGGCACTACGATGCGCCGGATTCACTGAATTTGTTTTAAACCTTCACTACCTCGGTGATCAGATTCGAGCTCATCTTGGCGACGGGTCGCAACTGGGAATCGAAATTCAATATTCGGATGAAGATGAATTGCTGGAAACGGCAGGTGGTATTCACAAAGCCCTGCCTCTTCTTGGGGATCAGCCTTTTGCCGTTGTAAGTGCCGATACATTTACGGACTATGACTTTCAGATGTTACGGAATATGAAACTGGATAGGAGAGCACACCTTGTGATGGTCGATAATCCTGAGCATCATCCTGAAGGAGACTATGCAATTGATGAAGAGGGCTTGCTCAGTCTGGCAGGGACAAAACTCACCTATGCTGGTATGGGATTATTCTCTCCCGAATTCTTCAGTTCATTGCAGCCGGGGAGAAGAATGTTACGTGAGTTGTTTGATAGATCAGTAAATCTCTCAGAAATATCAGCGGATTACTATTCAGGATTTTGGAACGATGTTGGGACACCTGAACGCCTGTATGCGCTCCGTGAGAGGAGAGGTTGATTGGTATCAGTTTTTATATATCTCGATTCCCTGCACATGCAGTGACAACCAGCCACGAACACGCTTGGCGAGTCGGTTTTCTTTAAATCCGAAATGCAAATCTGAAACTGGTATGTACAACTGCTGATAGCGTGTTTGCAGTGTTCCGTGAGTCCTGGGCATCCCCGATGTGAATGTAGTTGAAGGTCTTCTTTCGGTACTGGCAAGAGCTGGCATGTCCCGGTTTCTCAGTTCTGAACCATTGGCTTGTCTACCGTTCAGGATCACCAGGCCGTGAATATTAGTCACCTGAGCCGGGTATTCAGAGATGAACTGTCTGACATGACGCCATGATTGGTTGAGTGTCATAAATACAAGGTTTAACTGCCGTTCTTCCTGAGCCATAAACCTGATGACTCCACTCAATTTCTTTTGCTGAGAGCTCAGAAGGGGGCAGGTAGAGCCATCAGCTTTTTTTTGTAAAGAGCCATCAGCTTTTTTAGTAAA
>Ga0208274_1000150_pt1 | contig 37991 bp, 33 predicted proteins | sample ETNtaG_22_FD_185755 | JGI IMG/M metagenome (GOLD analysis project Ga0208274, IMG submission 185755) | Marine microbial and viral communities from oxygen minimum zone, Eastern Pacific Ocean - ETNP201306SV43 (SPAdes) (version 2) | ecosystem: Environmental > Aquatic > Marine > Oceanic ... | reverse complement strand
AGACTATGGTGTGATGTTGGGCATGGCACTTATAATGGCTGTCTTTGCCTACGGCATCTTGAGTCGGGCTTTGATAACCCGCTGGGAGGGACTGCTGCTCTTCCTGATCTGGTGCACTTACCTTACTTCTCTTTACTATACAAATGCCGGTGTCACCGCATAATCCGACTCACCTTCAGGTGTTTCAAATACGCCACTGCTGATTCATACTGCACTTAATCATCAATACCTCCAATCGTATGCAATCTAGTCGTTTCATCGTCTTATTCAGCCTGATTCTGTTGTTTGCGGTAGTCACCAACGTGATCCTTGACCAGGATTCCGCCTCTGATCCCATCCAGATTTTTGCAAAAAACGACCCAGATCTTTACATGCTAAACGTGAATATTACCCGGTTCACAGCAACCGGTGCCCGTCAACACAAAATCAAAGCAGAGAAGTTCACTCATTTTCCTTTAACGGACACGACAACCTTAAAAACACCCTACATGACCCTTTTTGCCACCCAGGACGACACGGAACCCTGGGACATCGCTGCCAAACATGGTCGCCTGCTGCCGAAAGTTCAGGTTCGCGATGAGATCGTGGAATTGTGGGAAAAAGTGCTTGCGATACAGGAAGACACGAATGGTAACTTCCTCAGTATTCAAACCGATAGCCTGACTGTGTATCCCGAAAAGGATTTCGCAGAAACAGACCAGAAAGTTTATATCGATGACAATACAGGACGAACCGTCGCAGCCGGAATGAAAGCCTATCTGGAAGAAGGTCGGTTCATTTTCTATTCCAGTCACTCGCAGAGGGTGAAAACTATTCTGCTACCGACATTTGACTAATACAATCGACCATGAAACTGGGTTAGAATCGATTAACTTTCGTCAAGTAATCATGAATGAAATCGTCACTACTTGTTCTCATCGCCTTAACTTATTTGATGCCCACAGCCGGTTATAGCCTGAGTACAGACCAGAGCCAACCGATCAACATCCAGGCCGATGCCGCCATCGTTGATAACAAGGCGGGTGTCACTATCTACTCCGGCAATGTCACCATCAATCAGGGCACTCTTCTTATCACCGCTGATGAGGTTAAGGTAATCGTTAGTCAAAAGGAGGTCACGCAAATTATCGCCAGCATGAAGGCAAAATCAGAGATGCTGGCTCACTATGAACAGCTCCCGGACGATACCGACGAACCTGTTTCTGCCGATGCCAGAACGATTACCTACTTCCTGAAGGAACAGCGACTTCACCTTGCCGGAAATGCTCATCTGAAACAAACGCGGGATACATTCTCAGGCGAACTTCTTCACTACGATCTGGCCAAAGGCATCGTTGACCTGAAAGGCGGAGGGAAGGAAAAAGGCGGCCGTGTAAACATCACACTCACGCCTAAGAAATCTGATTGAAACCGGCTGCGACTAAATATGACAAACCCCCATTTGGTTGGCAGCAGATTATCACTGGATGGTTCGAGATTAATGCAGTTGACTTAAGATTAACGCTAATTGATTTAAAATAAATGTAAGTTGGAATAAGATAAATGCTAGTTGAGACAAGATAAATGCGAGTTTTACGGGCAGAGAACCTGGCGAAGACCTATCGAGGTCTGCCTGTCGTTCAGGATGTTACTCTTTCGATTCAGGGCGGTCAGGTAGCAGGACTGCTCGGACCTAATGGTGCTGGCAAGACAACCTGCTTCTACATGATCGTGGGTTCGATTCGGGGCGATTCGGGAAAGATTCTCATTGATGATCAGGATCTCTCATCTTTGCCCATGCATGAACGGGCCCGTCAGGGTATCGGATATCTGCCCCAGGAAGCATCTGTATTTCGTAAGTTGACGGTGGCAGAGAACATCATGGCGATTTTAGAGATGCACAAAGATCTCAAGCACGCACAGCGAGTCGAAAAACTGGAGAATCTGTTGGAGGACTTTCACATTACTCACATCCGCAACAACATTGGCAGGACGTTGTCAGGTGGTGAAAGGCGACGCGTTGAAATCGCGCGTGCTCTTGCCACTGAGCCCGCATTCATCCTGTTAGATGAACCTTTTGCAGGCGTTGATCCCATTTCAGTCAACGATATAAAGACGATTATTTCACAACTGTCAGACCGTGGTATCGGCGTTCTTATCACTGACCACAACGTCCGTGAAACGCTCGATATCTGTGAAAAAGCTTACATAGTCAATGAAGGTCGTATTATCTCTGAAGGCACGACTGAAACCATCTTGGCAAGCGAACAGGTTAAAAAGGTCTTCCTAGGTGACGACTTCCGAATGTAATTAACAACGCTATTTTTTCGGGTCTTTTTTGATTCTCATCCAATAACAGTTCAAGAAAGCAAACACAAATATCACAACTAAACAAGGTTCTCATCAGTTGATAGCATGAGTATGATTATGCCATGGCAATGAAACCGGTTTTAGCACTCAAATTGGGGCAGCAACTCAGGATGACCCCGCAACTGCAGCAAGCAATCAAGCTGCTGCAGCTCTCAACTTTTGACCTGCAGCAGGAGATTCAGGAAGCACTTGATTCCAACTTAATGCTGGATGAAACCAACCCTGAGGAAAGTGAGCAGGATGAGGAACCGACATCATTAGACACACCTGAAGAGACAATTGAGGGACAGACTAACGAGATTGAATCGAGCAGCAGCGAATCCGATGCTGTCGAAACAGATGATCAACCGCCCCCCCCTAATCCTGAAATCGACGGTGAATCCGTTCCCGATACGAGCGAGCAACTCAGTTCGGATTCGATCGCTGAAGATCTGCCAGTTGATAGTGTCTGGGAGGACGTTTGGGACGATGCACCTTTACCGGCAAGCTACACTGCATCAGACGAAAACAGTGGCAATTATTTTGAAAATCAGAATTCTTCATCGGTTTCTCTACAAAGTCATTTGGAAGAGCAACTAAACCTGCTTCACCTTTCAGAAATAGACGAGCTGATAGCCATGTTAATTATCGATGGGCTGGATCAGGATGGTGTGCTGACAATTACTCTTGATGATGTCCTGGTCAGCATACCTGAAGAGCACCCTGAAGAAGTTGAGATGGATGAGGTAGTAGCGGTGCTTCATCTCATACAGCATCTGGATCCAGTGGGTGTCGCTGCAAGAGATTTGAGAGAATGTCTGACTATTCAGCTCAATCAGCTGCCAGGCACGGTGCCCTGGAAGAAAGAAGCGCTCATGGTAGTTGCAGACTACCTCCCCTATCTGGCCAGCCGCGACTATGCCTATTTGATTCGTAAAACCCGATTGAAAGAACCCGAATTAAAGCGGGTTATTGCACTAATCCAGACTTTGAATCCTCGCCCTGGCGCCGACATTTCACCATCAACAACCGAATATATTGAGCCGGATGTCATCGTTACCAAAAAGAACAATCGATGGGTCGTTGAGCTCAATTCCAAGTCAGCGCCGAGGATAAGGGTGAATGCAGATTATGCTTCAATGGTGAAACGAGCAGACAACAGTACTGACAACACCTATCTGAAGAATCACCTGCAGGAGGCCAGATGGTTTATTAAGAGCCTGCAGCAGCGTAATGACACATTGCTTAAGGTATCGAGTAAAATCGTCGAATATCAGCGAGGCTTTCTCGAATACGGCGAACAGGCGATGAAACCACTGGTTCTGCACGATATCGCAGAGGCCGTTGGTTTACATGAATCAACCATTTCACGGGTTACTACTCAAAAATACATGCACACACCCGCGGGTGTATTCGAACTGAAATACTTTTTTTCAAGCCACCTAAGTACTCATGCCGGGGGCGAAGTTTCGTCTACTGCTATTCGCGCGCTAATCAAGAAACTTGTCACCGAAGAAAATCCGTGTAAACCTTTAAGTGACAGCAAAATTGCCAATCTCCTCGCTGATCAGGGCTTCAAAGTCGCTCGAAGAACCATCGCAAAATATCGCGAAAGCCTGATGATTCCCCCTTCGAATAAAAGAAAACAACTTGTCTGACCATCCACGGGATCAATGACTCAGCGCTTACTGCTTTCCAGCATAATGCCAGGCAACGAAAATTCGGATTTTTCCTTATCATCCAGAACAAAGCCTCTATGATCACTACCTATCCTATTAATTTAAAAAAGAATAATTTACAGAACTGATTTACTTGTCCAATGTCAAATACATTGGAGTCTAGAATGTTATATTGAAACCTATACCCAAGCGATTTGGGTTCTTTTCACTTGATTAGGAGTAGACCTATGCAAATCAGCGTTAGTGGTCACCATGTTGAAGTTACCGATTCTCTTAGGAATTATGTCGAAACAAAGCTTGATCGGCTGGAACGGCACTATGATCGAATAACTAACATGCAGGTGATACTCAGCGTTGAAAAGCAAAGGCAAAAAGCAGAGTCCACTGTTCGAATATCCGGGGGTGAGGTTTACGCTGATGCTGAATCAGAAGACCTCTATACGGCGATAGACAAACTTGCAGATAAACTTGACCGGCAACTCATCAAACGGAAAGAGAAAAGCAAAGACCACAAACAAAGAAGCGGGGCTCGCTGAAGCGGGCCTCGTTCATTGGGCGATTTGAAATTCACTCGGATTCCATCTAACGGGTTCCCCCGGACTGTACCGGTGATATAATGCCAGCTTTCGCATAGTGGTAAGGGCGAATCAGTGACTATTGAATCAATCCTCTCTCCAGAGCGCACTCATTGCGGCATTTCAGCCTCGAGTAAAAAGCGCGCGCTTGAAGAAATTACGGTCAAACTGGCAGGTACCACTCCTGGTGTAGAAGCCGAGGAGCTGTTTGACAAACTAATCAACCGGGAAAAGATGGGTACGACCGCAATCGGTAATGGAATCGCAATTCCTCATTGTCGATTAGAAGGTTGCGAGGAAATTACCGGCGGGCTGTTCACGTTGGAGCATCCGGTTGATTTCGAAGCCTTTGATGACCGACCTGTCAGTGTACTATTTGTCCTGCTGGTGCCTGCAGAAGAAGTTGATGAACATCTACAAGTGTTGGCCATGTTGGCGAAACGATTCGAATCCGCTTCATATAGAGAAAGCTTGATCAGCGCCAACCACGACGGCGAACTGTACCAGGTCGCGATTGCAGATTTGGTTTCAGAGGTCAAACAGGCCCGGAGTTAACAAACCAGCCGCTTGACGGCACATCTCTTTGTTAGGAGACTGCCACAAAAAGGCACACATATGATCTCGCTAATCATAATCAGTGGGCGTTCCGGATCAGGGAAAAGTACGGCTCTACACGTACTTGAAGATCTGGGTTTCTACTGTATAGATAATCTGCCCGTTAGCCTGCTGCAACCTCTTATATCAAGGCTTTCGGAAAGCCAAACTTTGAAAAAAGTTTCGGTGAGTATTGATGCCCGGAATATCGCTGAAGATCTGGCTAACTTCCCAAACGTGATCGCCAACATTCATAACGTCGATCTGCAGGTAGTCTACCTTGACTCCCTGAGCCCAACCCTGGTGAAGCGGTTCTCAGAGACCAGACGCAAACATCCTTTGAGTAACAAGAACCGGGATCTGCAAGAAGCTCTGGAGCTTGAAGCAGATCTGTTAGATCCAATTTCTGCGATGGCTGACTTAACCATTGATACAACCAGCCTGACTATCCACGAGTTGAGAGATCTCATCGGTACCAGAATTACCGGCGAGAACCAGGAACTTGCTCTTCTGTTTCAATCATTTGCTTATAAGAACGGTGTTCCAGTGGATGCAGACCTGGTGTTTGACGTTCGCTGTCTACCCAACCCACACTGGGTTGCTAATCTTCGTTCTCAGACTGGTCTCGATGGACCGGTCGTTGAATTTCTTGAGAGTCATGATGAGGTCTCGGCCATGTTAAAGGACATTGACACTTTTCTTGACACCTGGTTACCAAAATTCAAGGAGAACAATCGCAGCTACATGACGGTGGCTGTTGGTTGCACCGGAGGACAGCATAGATCGGTGTACATCAGCACCGAGCTCTACAAACGATTTCTGCCCCGGTGGAAAAATACCCAGGTAAGACATCGGGAACTAGGAAAAGTCAATGATTAACATAAGGCAGCTCGTATTTTGGTCGAGAAGACGGTAACGGTTCAGAACAAACTCGGACTGCACGCTCGCGCTGCGTCTCTGTTTGTACAAACATCACAGGGGTTTGCCTCATCAATCACTGTCGCTAGCGAAGCTGCTACAGCTGACGGCAAGAGTATTTTGAAAATGATGCTGCTACAGGCAGGTAAAGGTACCGAAATCAAACTAAAGATTGATGGTGACGATGAAGATGAAGCTATGGCCGCTCTCCTGGATCTTATCGCCACAAAATTTGGCGAAGAAGAATGACGCATGTCTACGCTAGCTGACCACACGCCGATCGACAAGTTAAACGAGCTACTGGCCAGCGGGACTTATGATCAGATCAGAATCCTGATTGGCATTCTCAAGCCAGTCGACATCGCTGCGTTGCTGGAGTCCTCGCCGCCGAGAGAGCGAACCGTCATCTGGAACCTTCTGGTGCAGGAACAACGGGCTGACGTTCTTCAGGAACTCGATGAAGAACTGGTCGGTGATTTACTTGCACACATTCCGACCGATGACGTCGTTCACATGTTGGAGCAAGTAGATTCCGATGATGACCTGACGGATATTCTCCAGCATTTGCCTGATGCAATTACTCATCAACTGCTCCGAAGCATGGACTCTCAGGATCGAGACCGTGTAGAGAATCTACTGTCGTACCCGGAGGATACAGCAGGTGGATTAATGGATACTGATACCATTAGTGTTCGTACTCGGGTGACACTGGATGTCGTACTAAGATACCTGCGGCGTCATACGGAAATACCGAAAATGACAGACAATATTTTCGTCGTGAACAGACATGACGAATACATCGGGCTTCTACCCCTGCGCAAATTGTTGGTGTCCGATCCGTCAATGAAGGTTCAGGACGTGATGACCTCTGAAATCGAACCTATTCCAGCAGACATGCACGAATCAGAAGTCGCTGCAATATTTGCCAGATATGACCTGGTTTCGGCACCAGTGATCGATCAGAAGGGTAATCTACTCGGTAGAATTACCATTGATGATGTAGTTGATGTTATCCAGGATGAAGCCGATCACTCTCTGCTCGGGATGGCCGGCCTCGATGAAGACGACGACACCTTTGCTCCCATCGTCAAAACGGTTCGGTCTCGCACCCTCTGGTTGGGTGCAAATCTCGTGACAGCTTTTATTGCTTCAACGGTTATCAATATCTTTGAGGAGACGATCGCCAAGGTCATTGCCCTAGCAGTACTGATGCCCATTGTCGCCAGTATGGGCGGGGTTGCAGGCAGCCAAACGTTAACCCTGGTTATCAGGAGCATGGCGCTGGGTCAGCTTGTCGATAGCAATCAACGTTGGCTGATTAATCGAGAACTGGCGGTCGGCGCTATCAATGGCATCGTGTGGTCGTTGCTCGTCGCACTGGCAGTAACATTGGTATTTGATGACATCACGTTGGGATTTGTGATTGCCCTCGCATTGATAATCAACATGTTCACCGCAGTGCTGGCTGGTGCTCTGCTTCCCAGTATTCTAAAAGCAATGAACATTGATCCAGCGGTTGCCGGAACTGTTCTTCTTACCACAATCACTGATGTGGCTGGCTTTCTGTCATTTCTCGGATTGGCCACTATTTTCTATGCGTAGTCTTAACAATGTCTGACCGATCAGAACCTGAAGATGACGAGTTTAATGAGCGCCCGAGTAAATCGCAGCGCAAACGAGACGTGAAAGCAATTACTGATCTGGGTGAGAAGCTTATGATGATTCCGCAAACCCAGCTCGACCAACTACCCTATCCGAAAATTGTTGAGGCGATTCGAAAAGGCAAGAAAATCAACAAGGGAAATGCCCGAAAGCGCCAACTTCAATACATTGGCAAGTTACTGAGAAAAGTGGATTTACAGGAAGTTCACGAACTAATTGACAGATTTGACACCAGTTCACGTGCCCATGTCCTGCAATTTCAGCAACTCGAGACATGGCGTGAGCTTCTAATTAAGCAGGACAAAGCAGTAATGGGAGAAATCCTACATCAATTACCGGATATTGATATTCAACACCTTCACCAACTCGTCAGGAATGCCGTCAGGGAAGCAGATGAACACAGAGAGCCACCCATACACTTTCGTAAACTATTCCAGTACCTGAAGATGGAAGCTGGTCTATAACTGAAAAATCCTCCGAGCAGCGTGCAGGCTTCCTTCGCAGGGTACGCAGCTGTGTACTTCAGGAAATTCTTTCTTGTTTGTGTACTGGCATATCGTTGCGCATTTCATCCTGCCTTTCGTAATCCAGATCAGCGATGATTATCTGCTCGCCTCTACCCGCCCTGGCGATGATCTCTCCCCAGGGATCAACTACCATACTATTGCCGTAGGTTCGCCGACCAGAATCATGTTCACCGCCCTGACAGGCAGCAATGGTGAAACTAAAATTTTCGATAGCACGAGCGCGCATCAGGATTTCAAAATGTGCCCGGCCTGTAGTCTCTGTAAATGCTGATGGTACTGTAAAAGAGCGCACTCCCAGAGCACGCAAACGGCGATAAACCTCAGGGAATCGAATGTCGTAGCAGACAGTCAATCCAAATTTGCCAAAGGGAGTTTCCACTGCCTGAATCCGGCCACCAGGTTCAAAGGTCGCAGATTCGATATAGTTCTTCTGATTATCGTCAACCACTACATCAAACATGTGAATCTTGTCGTAACGGGCTACCTCTACACCATCTAAATCAACGACAAAGGATGCAGCCCTGACCCGCCCGTCTTTAATTTCAGTCCCATCTTCCCGGTGGGTCACAGGCATTGTTCCGGCGAAAATCCAGCAATTTACGTCTGCTGCAATCTGCCGGATGAACCGACGCCCAATCTTATCGATTTTAGCCCTGGCAATTTCAAAGGGATCAGGGTTCGCCAGTGCAAAGAAGTTCTCCGGCAAGAAGATAGCGGCCACGTCATCTTTCGCTGCCTGTCTGATCAGGTCCTCGACGCTGATCAGATTTTTCTCAAAATCCCAACTACTGACCATCTGAACCAATGCTATTTTAGGCATCTATTCACCTGTTGGCACATCTGGTGAGTCTTCAGGCGTCTCACGAACCGTATCATCAAAAATCGAAATAAATTCGATGACAGGTTCATCTACAGTACCGGTAATCTTGTACTTGGCGCTACTAATCGCATTAATCTGTTTTTTAAACAGCCTCTGGGCTATAAAGACCCCAGCACCTGTCAGAGGACCTACCGCAATAGCCGAATAGGCAGCATACCAAGGCAGATTTCGATTAACAGGCAAGGTCACGATCATGTCATTATCCAACTGCCGATCAACAAGGTTTATTCTACCGCCAACCTTGAAGATACTTGCTGCTCCTTCGATAATGATCGGGTCAACAACGTCAACGATGCCCTGATTAAAACGAGAGGAACCACTGATTTTGTCGAAGCTGAACCCACTTTCAACGACGTCATCAAAATCAAAACGAAAGCGTCTGCCGATTGAGGCAAAATCAAAAATCCCAAGCAACTTCAGGGGGCCAACGTTAGCGTCTGCCTGCACAAAACGACCCTTACCGTCTGTCAACTGAACCGTGCCGGATATTGTTTCCAGATCTATCATCGCTGGCGAACCGGGCCACGAAACTTCTACCTGAAAATCAAACTCCTCACCCTCAATACTAGAAGCAAACCCCCACTCTTCGAGGGCCACAGCAAGATCAGGCACAACAACATCACCTTCGAACAGACTCTTATGAATATCATCTTGCAGTTGCCAGTACACTGACCCACTACCATTAAGTTTTATGCCCTTGACTTCAGCTGATACTGACTCTAGTACACTACCAGAAGACTGGGGGCGATAGTTAAATGACCAGGTTCCATAGTTCTCATCATCTAACAGTAACTGTGCCACCGAGAAATCGACGGACGTCAGTTCTTCCGGGTGCACATCAGAAAGAGGATCGCTCGCAACATCTTCACTGCGATCAAATCTTAGATAATCCAGATTAATCCCCAGGGCAAGAGCATCATCATCCGAAATGGAGACATTACCCATCAGCATCTTGTTCTCAAGCTGAACTTGCCAGGCCCCGGTTCCTCTAGTGACTGACATTTCTATATCATCCAACTCAAATCCAAAAACGTCCAAAGTCCCAACGTCGATGTTAATCGAATCCAGAGTAGCAACGAGTTCATCCTCGAGAGAAACTGACGACTTATCATCAAGATCCTCGGAGAGCGCTTGCCACTCTTCATAGGTAACATGATTAATCTCACCTGTAACATTGAGATCGTTATAAGCCACCGCCCCCATAGTGCTCTTACCGAAATGAATTTGCCCACCCACTAGCCTTTCTTCCCAGATTTTCAGCGACGCTTTGACCTCATCTTCCAGATTCAATTCAATTCGGTATCCCGAATCGAGGAAAATCTGGCGATACTTAAAGGCAACTTCACTGCCCCTGGCCTTAAACATGGGTGATGGCAAGTCAATTTCCACACCTCGCAGGTTAGTGGTTGCTTCAAGAAAAATCGGTTCGCGCCATTGATCACCATAGGGTACATACAACGTCGACTGATAATCCATCGCGCCATCAGCCCGAGTCAGCAGTATCTGATCCGACCAACGGTAAAGCGACTCAATTTCGACATCACCATCTACATGGACATTAATCACACCACCTTTACTATTTCCGTGAGTTTCAATGCTGCCAACGGTGGATTTATCGAACAAAGTGGCTGTAAATCCTTCAGAGTTCAGTCCCCGTTCAGTCTCATAGGAGAAGTCCCCAAATAATTCATCAACCTGCAAATCATAACTTGGCATAAAAACTCTGCTTTGATCCACCGTGACTGTAACGTCTACCTGAGGATCTTCCCCTGCACGTTCTCCGATCGGGATATCCAGCAATACAGTAGCCGCCATTGCTCCTGACCCAATCCACCCCTCAGCTATTTTGTTGGTTGATAAATACAATGGGGTTTCTGTCAAGAAGCGAATGCCATCTGAAAATGAACCTCGCAAGTTCCCGTTCACAAGAATTGAATCAACCATCCCGGATCTTAGAACCGGGATGGTTACTTCAGAGCTAAATACTTCACTGTCAAATATCATGCCGTTGACATCATCGGAGTGCACTTCCCTGTTTCCGATGTAAATGGTGCCCACCAGATCATCTATTCTCGGCCATTCTGGTGTATAGTCCAGTATCACATCCTGTACCGAAAAAAAGAGTTCGTGGGATTTTTCTTTTTTCGGTGACACAGCGGCAAATGAGCCGTGAATAACAATACCACTCTCGTTGGATACACCTCTCAAGACAGCCTGGTTTACCCACTTCCTCACCTCCACGGATATGGTGTTTGGCATGTACAGATGAGCTTCGAGTAAATCCGCGTTGAGAATACCCACTTCCAAACCCCAGTTCTGGTCGCGCTCATTCTTGGGCAGATTCATGACTAATCGTCCTTTCACTGTCATCGCACCTGAGGTCAGCTCAATCAGACTCGAATTCAACCTGAGGATCCCTGATTGATAGCTATAGTTAATCCTGGCATGAGCTGAATCTACGTCCCAGGGTTCTCGAAATTGCTTTGGAAAAAGCATCTCAAAAGGCTGATCATTGTGGATATCAAGAAAACCATCCTCTGCTGACAGACTGATAAAACCATCAAGATCTGAAAAGACGGGAACTCCCTTATAGGTATCAACCCTCACATTCTGTAATGCCCCAGAGGCTCTTAATGCGGGTGATTCCTCCCCCACTTGCGCTAACAGCAATATCTCCTCGACACTACCCCTGGTGTTTAACGCCTGTATTGTGTTGATCGTCGCTGAATCAAACAGGTCCAACCGTCTGCCTAATTTGATGAGTGTGTTGCTTATCTTACTTATAGGCACACTCGCCACATGCGCCGACAGTTCCATGCCTTTATCATTTTTCTGAAACGAAAAACTCGCCCCATTCAGTTGCCATGCTTCTTCTACGATCGTGCTTTCCAGGGATTGGAAATAAACTGAACCTTGTGTCACTGAAGCAAAATCAGCAATAAACTCGATGTTGGATCCATTCAACAACTCAACCCGGTCCTGACTGGATTCCAGAACGACACGACCAACACGCGGCAGACCCTTGACTTCGAAGCCTCCTTTCTCGACATTCATCCAGAATTCGCCACTTAGCTCCATCTGTGCGAGTTCATAGCCACGAAATTCATAGGTCGGCATAAATTCAGTCAGCTCAAGCGGAGGAAGGTCTAAATAGAGTTCGCACTTGAAGTCTTCTTCTCTCGGATCACCCTGATACCGGCCTGACAACTGAAACTGTGTGCTGTTCGTAGTTTTATCGAGTGAATAGCTCAAAATCAGAGGCCATGACAGCGTTTTAACGTTGTTTATCGAGCTCAGTTCAAAAGGATGTTCAGCATCACTACTGACCTTGTAGCGTATTCTCTGACCCAACACACCAATATCTACCTCTCGTAATCGAACGGACTCAATGAAGGCTACCGAATCAAGCAAAGGTTCTGGGTTAAACAGCTCCTCGGATCGAGGTATTCCAACAACAAACCAGCCTCCTTCTGCTGCACGCTGCACACTTAATTTCAGTCCCTCTAATTCGATTGCTCGAATGATAATCGTACCCTTTAGAACTGTTGCAACCGTATCGAGTTCAAGTACAACATGGCGAAGTCGGATAGCGGGATTTTCGACTGACCCTATCACCAGTCCTTCAACGATGATCTTGGGATCCAGGTACGTCCAGCTGCCATCAAGCATTCTAATACTGACAGGGATATTCAGCGCGTCGCTTACCAGTGTTTCGATATTGGGTCGAAAATGATCAATTGTGTTAATGAGCACACGGCCAATACTGACATAGACAGCGGCAAGACATAGTGACAGTAACAGCACGGCCAGCAGCACATGTATGATCAACCTTCTGGTAACGAGCGTGAGCATATTCTAAGGCGTCGACACTATTAACTAGGTGAGGTCAGAACGACATCAAACTGTTCTTGTGTATAGCTGGCCTCTACCTGGAAGCTGATGCTTGCATTCAGTGCTTTTGCCAGCTCAGCCATACAAACTGCATCCTCATCCAATAAGCGATCAACAACAGGTTGTGCTGCCATGACCAGACACCTGCGATCTTTCAAATCTCTCGCTGTTCTCTGGATATCTCTGAATATTTCCAGGCAAACCGATTCTGCTGTCTTGATAAATCCTCTGCCAGCACAATTTGCACAGGGTTCACACATCCTCTTAAGTAAACTCTCGTGAGTACGTTTCCTTGTCATTTCAACAAGGCCCAATTCAGAGATCTCAGCGATGTTCCATTTAACCCGATCGCTTTGCTGCCTTTTTTCAAGGATTCTCAAGACCTGCCGCTTATGTTCTTCATTGACCATGTCTATGAAATCGATAATCACGATGCCACCGATACTTCTCAGTCTCAGTTGTCTTGGAATGGCAGCTGCCGCTTCAAGATTGGTCCGGTAGATCGTATCTTCAAGATCTTTCCTCCCTACAAAGGCTCCGGTATTGACATCAACGGTCGTCATGGCTTCGGTTTGATCAATAACCAGATAGCCGCCGGACTTGAGTGGCACTTTTTGCTGCAGAGCGGCCTCGATCTGATCTTCCAGGTTGTGAGCATCAAAAAGCTGCAAGTCTAGTGAAGACAGCTCCAGGCAACTGTTCTTTCCCGGAATAAAATCTCCAAGAAACCGTTCCATCACTGAGAATATGTTGCGATTGTCTACCAGGATTTTTACAGTCTCTTTACTAATAATGTCTCGCATGACTCTTAAATGCAGAGGCAGATCCTCATAGACCAGAGAGGGTGCTTTTGCCCTCTGCGAATCCTGATTGACCGATAGCCAGCGAGAGCGCAGTAACTCCGCGTCTTTTAAGATTTCGTCCTCGCCCGCACGTTCGGACGCCGTGCGTACAATGAATCCATCACCCAGTTCAGGTTGATGGATTTGTCCAAGTATGTCCTTTAGGCGCTGCCTTTCATCCTCATCTTCGATACGTTGTGAAATACCAATATGAGATGTTTCCGGCAAATAGACAAGAAAACGAGACGCCAGCGAAATACTGGACGTTGCTCTGGCGCCTTTGGTGTTGATAGGCTCTTTTGTTACCTGGACAAGCAAATCCTGACCATCACGCAATATCTGATTGATAGGCGGATACGCAACTGATTCACCACGGTCCAGCATCACCGATTCGTGAGAATCAACCAGATCAGAAACATGCATGAATGCCGCCCGCTCATGCCCTATATCGACAAACGCACTCTGCATCCCAGGAAGTATTCGAACAACTTTGCCCTTATAAATATTCCCTACGGTTCCACGAGTATGAAATCTCTCGATGAATATTTCCTGCAACAAACCCTGTTCAACAACTGCCACCCGGGTTTCGTGCGATGACACACTGATGATAATTTCTTCGGCCATGCCGAGTTACATCCTATCCAATTAATAATTCTGTTCATGTATTGTTGCCTAACCAGGGCTAAAAACTGATATCCCAAAAACTGAAAGCGCCACAGCAGTTTCCATTAATGGCAAACCCACCACATTGCTGTAACTCCCTGAAATGGACTCAACAAATACTGCCCCACGGCCTTGAATTCCATATCCGCCTGCCTTGTCCCGCGGCTCGCCTGTTTTCCAATAATCTTTACATTCATCTAGATTTAGTTTACGAAACTTAACAAAAGTTTCGACACGAAATGTCTCTGAAGATTCGGTTTTACCGCCTGAATCACCACCCTTCTGACCGAGGGAAACATCAGTCATGACGATATGGCTCTTGTCTGAAAGCCGCTGCAGCATATCAATGCCTTCATCACGACAGGAAGGTTTCCCCAGGATTTCATTTTCTAAAACAACAATTGTATCTGCACAAAGCACAACCGATCCCGGGGAGACAAGAGGGCGATCAAGGACGTTTTTCAGCTTAGATCCGGACATTCGATTAATATAGTCCTTTACCGACTCATCTTCTTCTGCCGATTCATCGATTTTAGGTTTAACAATTTGGAACGACAAACCAAGTTGTTCTAATAAAGAGGCTCTGCGAGGTGACGCAGATGCCAGGATCAGTTCAATCACACGCCACCTGTATCCAACTCTCACCCACCTGCACCCGACTCTCGCACATCTGAAACTTCCCTCCCTGCCACAACATCAGGTGACATTAAAGAATCGACGTAAAAATCTCAGAACTAAAAAAATCCATGGCCACAACAACGCACTTACAAAAGCAGGTACCAGGTACCACATATTCCATTCTGACAGACCTGCGATATTCTCTATCCAGGAATTAATCAACTGACTCAATCCTATCGTCGCAAAGACCACCAGGCTCTGCTGCCAGACTGCAAACATTCTGAGCCTCTGATACAGACTTGATGAAATGTACGCAACAACAATGAAGGCAATTCCATGCTGACCCAGCAGGCTTCCCAGCAAAACATCAACCAGCAAGCCAATCAGCCAGGCAACTGCAACACCAATTCGATGAGGCAGAGCAATAATCCAGTAAATGAGAACCAGCACGACCCACTGAGGTCTCAGATACCCAAGCTCCCAGGGGATAAATTCAGGCAGCGACACAACAGACAACAACATGGCTATAACAAACGTCATGGCAATCACCCAGAGACTATTACCTCTGTCGTCAACCACCGCTTCCATTCCCATCATCTCCGGGCGCTTTCAGCAAACGCTCTTCAGTAAAAACCAACAAAACATGGCGACTTCTACCCAGCAGTGCACTCGGTGTTGCCGTTGCAGCAGCAAACGGCTTGCCTGGATCATGTTCCACCTTGTTTACCACTCCCACCGGATAACCCACGGGAAAACGATCTCCAAGCCCTGAACTGACAAGGAAATCACCTTGCCTTATATCTGCTGTGTCCTGCAGATGCATAAGTTCAAGCTGCCGAGTAGCACCGGTGCCGGACGCAATCAAGCGTAAGTTACTTCGCACAACCTGAACCGGCACTGAATGTGACTGGTCACTGATCAATAAAACACGGCTTGTCAGTAGACTGACCTTGATGACCTGCCCCATTAGTCCTTGTGCATCCAATACGGGTTGGCCCACGAAAACGTCGTGGTTCGAACCTTTGTCAATGATTACCTCATGCCTGTTGGGATCTGGATCAACCCCAATTAGTTCGGCGACAATAACATTGTTTTGAAGTTTCGCAGCTGACCCGAGCAGATCGCGGAGTCGATTGTTCTCAGCAGTCAGAGCTGCCATCTTCAAGGTCTTAACTTTTAATAGCAGCTGCTCTTGCGCCAGTTTTTCAAGTTTTTCTTCAAGATCACTTCTGGTTGAAAATACTTCCTGAACTGCTTCAGCGGTCTTATTAGGGTAATCGGCAAATATCACAACGGGGGTAACCAGGACGGTTAAGCCACCACGAACTTCATCAAGAAAGTCAGACAGGTGATCTACTACCATGAGCGCAAGCGACAGGATACTGAAACCCAGCATCTTGTAACCTATCGTCGTTTCTTCTAAGAACAGAGACTTAATGGAAGCTATCCTGGTTCGTTTCAGTTAGGTGTTTCTTGTTCTACTTGTACTTCTCACTTATTACACCCAGGCGGTCCCTCAGAGCAGTTTCTGGGCAGGTCCCCCAGGCGGTTCCCAGGACTCTATTGAATTGAAAGTAGGTCGCTGTCTCCTCGATCTTTCATGATTTCAAGCGCTCGTCCACCACCACGGGCAACACAGGTTAGCGGGTCTTCAGCAACAATCACCGGCAAACCCGTTTCGTTCGACAGGAGTTGATCCAGTTCTCTCAGGAGAGATCCACCGCCCGTCAGAACAATACCACTCTCAGCGATATCAGCTGCAAGCTCAGGTGGTGTTTTTTCAAGAGTTCCTTTAACTGCCTGCACAATGACAGATAGTGGTTCCTGCAATGCCTCAAGTATTTCATTACTATTAAGAGTAAAGCTACGGGGGACACCTTCTGCCAGATTTCGACCCCGCACATCAATCTCTCTCACTTCATTGTATGGGAACGCGGTACCAATCTCTTGTTTGATTCTTTCGGCAGTCGCATCGCCAATCAAACTGCCTTGCGTTCTTCGGACATAAGCGATAATCGACTCATCGAACCTATCGCCACCCACTCGTACAGATTGCGCCAAAACAACACCATTCAGTGATATCACTGCGATTTCAGTGGTACCACCACCAATATCGACTACCATCGTACCAACAGCTTCATGAACGGGCAGCCCGGCTCCTACTGCCGCAGCCATGGGTTCTTCAATTAAAAGGACATCTCTGGCACCAGCACTCATTACTGATTCTCTAATGGCACGCCGTTCAACTTCAGTCGATTGGCAGACCACACTCACCAGCACTCGAGGACTGGGACGAATCAGACTATTTTCATGGACCTTCTTGATAAAATGCTGAAGCATCTTCTCAGTGACCTGGAAGTCTGCAATCACGCCATCCTTCAGCGGTCTGATGGCGGTTATATTCCCAGGGGTTCGACCCAGCATGCGTTTTGCATCAATGCCGACCGCCGCCACGCTCTTCTGGTTGTTGATGTCATTTCGGATGGCAACAACGGAAGGCTCATTGAGTACGATTCCACTCTCACGAACATAAATGAGGGTGTTTGCAGTTCCAAGATCAATGGAAAGATCATTAGAAAACATACCCCTCAGATTTTTAAACATGAAGGCGCCTTATTAACTAGGTGCAAAATCAATCGTAACTCTATCATTTATGGAAAAATTTTAACAAACTAAAGGGCTGTTTTGATCGATAAAGTATGCAAATCGCCGATATCAGGGTCAGATCTAAAAAACGGTTGTTGCAAACACAAATAAATCATCGCCGAGATTGCGAATCTCAGCAAACCTGATTAGCATTCGACGCCCTGAAAATACCAAAATTCGTACAAACAAGAGCAACCCATGATTGTTGATAAAAAAGTCGTAGCCAACATAGCAGAACTCGCACAACTCGAGATACTCCCGGAGAATATGCAGGAGTTTGTTGATAGTCTTACTGATGTGCTCAATCTGGTTGAGGAAATGCAGTCTGTCGACACAAACGGCATTGAACCCATGTCAAACCCTCTCGATGGTGTACAACGGCTTCGAAGCGATACAGTGACCGAATCTGATCAGCGCGACTACCTGCAGGAAGTCGCTCCAGAGACGGCCAACGGTCTGTATCTAGTACCCAAGGTCATCGAATAGGAATATCTGTCAGATGCATGAACAATCAATCAGTCAGATGCTGGATGCGCTCGATCGTAAAGAATATTCCTGCGAAGAGCTGATCACGCATCACGTGGATCGAATTCATCAATTGGATGAGCAGCTCAATACCTTCATTACCCATACCGCAGAGCAGGCAGTGACTCGTGCCAGAGTCCTGGACACGGCAAGGGCAAAGGGAGAAGCGCCTCCACTTGCCGGTATTCCAATTGCTCACAAAGACATATTCTGCACCGAGGGAGTGAAAACCTCTGCTGGCTCTCACATGCTGGACAACTTCACTTCGCCCTACGACGCAACGGTCGTCGAAAAGCTTCAGGCGGTCGGGGCAATCTCGCTGGGTAAAACCAATATGGATGAATTCGCCATGGGTTCATCAAACGAAAACAGTTATTACGGTGCAGTAAAGAATCCCTGGTCCGAGACAGCAGTCCCAGGTGGTTCTTCCGGTGGTTCTGCAGCTGCAGTGGCAGCACGTCTTTGTGCCGCAGCCACCGGTACAGACACAGGCGGTTCAATTCGACAACCCGCATCCATGTGTGGCATTACGGGATTGAAACCAACCTACGGTCGGGTATCTCGATGGGGCATGATTGCCTATGCATCAAGTCTCGATCAGGCAGGGACACTGACAAGAAGTGCAGAGGATGCTGCAATCTTGCTCAATGTGATGGCTGGATACGACCCAAAGGACTCTACCAGCCTGTTTATGGACGTTCCTGATTACACCCAAGCACTAAACAAGCCAATTGATGGACTGCGGATTGGTGTGTGTCAGGAATATTTTGGCCAGGGACTTGATCCTGATATCGAATCCGGCATCCAGCTGGCACTGAAGATGTTCGAATCTGCGGGCGCGGTAATATCAGATGTCACCATACCGGCCAGTCAACACGCAATTCCGGCATACTACGTCATTGCCCCTGCTGAAGCGTCTGCCAACCTGTCTCGATATGATGGCGTACGATTCGGTTACCGATGCGAATCCCCGGCGGATCTGGCTGACCTTTACCAACGAAGCAGGAATGAAGGCTTCGGAACTGAAGTCAAACAACGAATTATGGTTGGCAGCTTTGCGCTATCTGCTGGCTATTACGATGCTTACTACCGAAAAGCTCAACAGATCAGACGTTTGATTAAGGATGATTTCCTTGCTGCATTTAAGAAAGTGGACTTGATAATCGGACCAACAACCCCCACTCCTGCATTTAAGATCGGTGAAAAGAGCGAAGACCAGATTTCCATGTATCTCCAGGACATCTATACAATAACCAGCAACCTCGCCGGACTGCCAGCTGGTTCCTTTCCGGTTGGATTCAGTCAGGGCTTACCATTTGGGGTACAGATCATTGGAAACTACCTGGATGAAGCTCGAATCCTTAATCTGGCCCATCGGCTTCAGCTCGAAACAGATTGGCACAAGATGAGTCCTGAGGAGTTCAGCTGATGCCGAGAGCAGACTGGGAAGTTGTCATTGGCCTGGAAATACATGTCCAGCTCCTGACGCAATCAAAGATATTTTCAGGTGCAAGTACTCGCTTTGGCGCAGATCCAAACACCCAGGCTTGCGCGATTGACCTTGGTTTGCCAGGTGTTTTACCGGTCGTCAATGAAGAGGTCTACAAACGTGCTGTCACCTTCGGGCTAGGTGTGGGTGCCAATATCAATACTCGGTCTGTGTTCGATCGAAAAAATTACTTCTATCCTGATTTACCAAAAGGCTACCAGATCACGCAACTTAGCGACCCAATTGTCGAGGGAGGCGAAGTCGAGATCCCACTTGCCGATGCAACCAAGATCATACGCATCACCCGTGCGCATCTTGAGGAAGATGCTGGCAAATCTCTGCACGAAGATTTTCATGGCCAGACAGGTATCGACCTGAACCGAGCTGGAATACCCCTACTGGAAATTGTCTCAGAGCCAGATATGAGATCCTCTGCAGAAGCGGTTGCCTACGCCAAGTACATTCATCAGTTAGTCACTTACCTTAAGGTTTCTGACGGTGAGATGTCTCAAGGCTCGCTACGATGTGATGCCAACGTATCCATCAGGCAATTTGGTGATAATGAACTCGGTACGAGGACTGAAACCAAGAATGTCAACTCATTCCGTTTTCTGGAACGGGCGATCGAATACGAGATCGAACGGCAGATCGGCGTGCTGGAATCAGGCGGCACCGTCAATCAGCAAACGTTGCTGTTCGATCCTGACAGGGGTGAAACTCGCCCCATGAGAAGCAAGGAAACCTCAAGAGACTATCGGTATTTTCCCGAGCCTGATCTCCTGCCGGTCGAGATAGACCAGGCTTTTATCGAGGCAATTCGTCAAAACATGCCTGAATTGGCTCCCCAAAAAGCCCGGCGGTTTGCTGAGGAATATCAATTATCTGATGAGGATGCAAGATCACTGTCTGCTGACAGTCATCTGGCTGACTACTATGAAAAGGTTGTGGGCGTTGGCAAGGATTCAAAGCTTGCTGCCAACTGGGTACGAGTTGAATTATTGGGTCAGCTGAACCGCAAGAACATCGATATCAGTGAAACGCCAGTGGATGCTAAAGAACTGGGTTATCTCATCGCTCGCATCAAAGACGGCTCTATTTCCGGAAAAATCGCCAAAACCGTTTTCGAGGCATTATGGGAAGGTGAGGCAGAAAGTGCAGAATCCTTCATTGAAGCAAATGGACTCGTCCAGGTGTCCGATTCCAGTGAACTGCAACCACTCATTGATTCAATTATTCAAAACAATCCAAAGCAGGTTGAGCAATTCAAAGCTGGAAAAACCAAACTCATGGATTTCTTTGTCGGCCAGGTCATGAAAGAAACCCAGGGAAAAGCTAATCCAAAACAGGTAAATGAACTGCTAAACAAGAAACTGGGCTAGAAGGCGTCGAGAAATCTCGCAATTCGTTCTGCGTTGGCGCCAATGTCACTTTGACCCACCCGAGATACAGAACGCACATCAATCTTTGAACCACTACCATCAGAAACAACTCGAACAACCAGATCATCCTTAAATCCGAACCAGAAAGTGGTTGCGGTCGCTTCAACGATTCCGCTTTCATTGTTTGAATTCACAATCTCCAATCCCTGGTTCGTGAGGACCTCAACGGATCGTTCGACGGCTTCTGCAACGGACAAAGGCGTCTGCAATGGTTTCAATTCGGGATAGGCGCCCAGTGTCTCCTCTGCCAACTTCGCCACCGAGCCTTCATATTGATAATCAAGGCTGTTCGCTGCGTCCTCACGCAGAGCAATCACCGCATCAAACTGAGGAGGTGACCTGGTATCGGTGCTGATATCGTGAATTGGCGGAACAGACCTTGCCTTTAGAATCTGGGGGAGCATGGCGACTATGGGTACTACACAGATCACCATGGCAATGAGTATCAGATTTCGATCTTTAACAAGATCACCTTTGATGGCCACAATCACCAGGATGACTGAAGCCAGAAACACAAGCATCGCTGCAGCCACGGCTACCAGCAAACTCATCAGGGATGGAATCAGAGCCGTGATCCCAGTCTTGTATCCCATCGGACCAGAGACTAACAGGAAAACTGACAAACCAGCGCTGAATATGAGTAGCTTTGACCACCAGGTAGTTTCTTCCATTCTTTCCTCTGACGAAGTTCAGGGTCGCCTTCATACGCTGTTACCAGTTTATGATTAGGCTTCTTCGAAAACTGATGAAGCATCTTCGCTGATTAGGATTAACGAGGCAACCTCGGAAGAACTCCAGAATGTAAAATTCACCGGCCCACAGCGTGCCAAGAAGATTATTTAATACCGTCACGGGTATGACAATCAACCAGATTGCAGCGATACCCGGTCCAATCTCCTGAATGCACTCACCAGAACCGGATGCTTTTCCTGCTCAAGATAGCCATCTTCAAAGTGAGTCGTTTCAAAGTTCTCCATTTTATGAAGATACTTCCGCATATTTTCAGGCCTGTGTGGAATGGTGACTTCAGGTACTACAGCTATGGTTCGGGCACTGTCCATGAAGGCATCAAGAAGTTTCGTCGAATCTGGTGCAGGCGTGGTCATGTACTGGATGGACTTGAACATTTCCACCGGATTCGTCGACATATCCTCATAGACGATGGATACCGGCTGCTCCTTTGCACGCCGGATCAGTTAACTGCTCATGGGCGGCCTCGGTTCCAACGGAAACGAATCTAAGGGAAATCCTTTCTTTCCACTACACAATTTCAAAAACGGCAAGGGTTCACACTAAACAGATTCAAGAATATATTCTGCCAATAAGACCATTATTCAATGGCTTATATCAGCAAAGCTAGAAATAAACTAAACCCTGCTGGCTGCTCTGCTCATTCGATGAAGTGACCCTGCCTGACGACTCGAACGGGCTGCTCCAGGTTGTTCAGTTCATCCAGGGGATTGTGCTCGTACAGTACCAGGTCAGCGTCAAACCCAACCGAGATCTGACCAACGATATCACCCAGACCAATGGCATCAGCACAATCACTGGTTGCCGCGCGCAACGTTTCAACCGGGGAAAAACCCGCAAAATAGGCAAACACGGCGAGTGCCTTAGGCAAATCATGATGTCTCACATTCGGAATCCCGGCATCAGTTGACGCAATCAACCTGACACCTGCTGTTCTCATCTTCGCGAAGTTTTCCTTCAACAGTTCCTCAAGCTGATCCGAGCCGATTCGCCGCTGCCAACCAACATTGACAGTGGGAGATACCCAGATTCCTTTGTTGGCAATCTGGTCTACCACATCGGCATCGAAGTCCTTTGCCCAACCGTTATCACCAACCCAGGAGCAGTGTTCAATCGTTGTCACTCCAGCCTCACTGGCATTCCTGATCCCCGATGTACCATGACAATGTGCGGCAACGCGGTAATCTTTCTGGTTGGCCAGCCTGACTATTTCTGTGAGTACTTCGACATCGAACTGCGCGTCCTTTGGCGTTGTTCCGGGAGTCAGTGTCCCGCCAGTGGCCATAACCTTAATCAGATCGACATCGTGGGCAGTCTGCCTGTCGATCACTGTCAATGCTTCATCGACGTCCTGTGCTTCGCCACCCCAGAAATGACAATGTCCCTTGACCGAGGTAATAGGCTGCCCTGCACAAACAAGTCGCGGGCCGAGAACCTTCCCCTCGTTAATGAGATCCCGAAGCTCCAATTCGATCCATCTGCCGCCACCTAAATCTCTTGCGGTGGTGATGCCAGCACGCAGCATCTGCTCAGATCGAATAATCATCTCCCTCAGCAACTGATCTCTGCTTACCTCGCCTTGTGCAGTCGCTGTCTTGATATCAGGGTTTAGGCACATATGAACATGTGCATCAACAAGACCAGGTATCGCCACCAACCCAGAAAGATCCATTCCGGACTGTGCCCCGGCTGCGTCAGATGATTCAACAGCTGAGATCTTACCTTCCTCAATATGAACTGCATCCGCATCACTTAACTGATCGGAGACACCATCCCATATCTTCAGATTTTTTAACCACATCTATCGGATCCACTTAACGAGAATTTGAGCTGGCAATCACTTAGATTTCGATCTATTGCCGTTTATCACTGTAAACAAATAGTGTTGAAGCCGCAAAATTAAACAAACGGGCACAACCCACACCGGATATCAGAGCAAGTAATCGAAACTCACCGAAGAAACCCACCTCAGTAGTTAACATCAGATACTCACCGTAGTTGATGCTAAACCCAAGAGAACTGCTTAACACAAGTTCAATCCACTAACTTACATCTGTCAGATCAACGAGCGGATCAGCTAGTTAATTCTGCTTATCTCTTTTAATCCAGTAAGGATTAGATCCGGGATGACATGATCAAAGAGTTTTTCCCGATTAAATAACTGCGCAAAACCACCAGTCGCTATCACAAGCGGTGGCTCTTCCGAAAAAACCTCTTCTGATATTCTGCTGACTAATTCCTTGACCATCCCCACGTTTGACCAATATAAGCCGGCTTGAATACTCTCAATTGTCGATCGACCAATGCCAGAATCCGGTGGCAGGATCTCGACAGAAGGCAGTTGGGCTGTCTTTGATTCAAGCGCATCCATCGACAACCTTAATCCAGGCACAATATTGCCACCCAGGAATTCCTTGTTCCTGGTTATGGCACACATGGTCGTTGCAGTACCAAAGTCCGCCACGATCAAATTGCGATCCGGGTGCAATTTGACAGCACCAACAGCATCGGCAATCCGATCTGCACCAACCTCCCTCGGATCTCTGTAGAGGATTTTCAATCCTGTCTTTATCCCCGGTCGCAATATCAGAGGATCAACACCAAAATATTTTTGACAGCAAGCTCTTAATGAATAGAGCAAATCAGGAACGACACAACATATCACGACAGTATCTATGTTATCTGGATTTATATTGTTTTCGCGAAGCACAATACGAAAAAAAACGCCTAACTCATCAGATGACCCCCGAGTCTGAGAGGCATGTCTGAACTGCGCCTGCAGATACTCACCTTCGTACACACCACCGTAAATTTGACTGTTACCCACATCCAGGCAGAGAATCATTGGCTTACCTCAGCGATAGAAACATTGTCAATCAACCTTACCTTACCCAGTTTTGCAGCACCAAAACGTCGACCATCATATGTTTCAATGTAGTCAACATCAAAACCGGAATCTGTTAGTCGTGAACAAACATCTTCATCAGGAACGTCAGCTACGAGAGCTTCGTACAACCGCGGTGCTAGTTTCCTTTCGCTGTTATCCAGATTCAGATTTCGTGAACTAAATGCCAATCCATCCTCCTCTCTGACAGTCTGGCATGCAACTATTTCAACATCCAGAAAGAACGCATCCGCCATACTCTCAATAAGTTTGTACTGCTGAAAATCCTTTTCACCAAAGTAGGCTCGCTGTGGTCTAACAATGTTAAGCAGTTTCATTACAACGGTCAGTACACCTGTGAAGTGCCCGGTTCTATGTGCACCACAAAGCCTATGACTAAACTGTGTTTCTTCCACCTGGTACCGAAATCCATCCGGGTACATTTGCTCATAATCCGGCATTAGCACAATCTCAATGCCGAGATTTTTTGCCAGTTCCAGATCCGCTTCAACGGTAGCTGGGTACTTCTCCAGATCTGCAATATTATCAAACTGTGTTGGGTTGAGATAAATACTCAGCACCGTGACATCACATTCCGCCACGCTTCTTTCTATCAAAGCAGCGTGTCCAATATGCAGCGCACCCATTGTTGGCACGAAACCGATTTTTTTAACCTCGAACTCTTTTCGCATCTCCCGGTAGGTATTTACTGAATCTATGATTTTCATCGATAGGATTCCTGCAGGCTGGGAAAAGCGCGTTCAACGACGTCATGATGGAAGGTATTCACGGCATTCTGAATAGCACTATGACTATCGGCATATCGCCTCAGGAATTTGGGAGAAAATTCCGGATTCACACCCAGCAGATCATGCAACACCAGTACCTGACCGTCGGTGTGGGGGCCCGCGCCAATCCCGATTGTCGGGATGGAGGCGCGTTGAGATACGCAACTGCCAAGTTTGGTTGGAATACACTCGAGCACAATGGCAAAACAACCTGCCCTTTCCAGTGCTTTTGCACCGTCAATCAGTTTTGACGCCTGGACTTCATCTTTCGCCTGAACCTTGTGCCCACCCAGGTTATGAATAGACTGAGGTGTTAAACCCAGATGTCCCATGACTGGCACACCGGCTTCAACGATATGCTGAATAAGATTGACCTGGTGAGTATCGCCTTCAATTTTGACTGCATTTGCGCCAGCCTGCATCAGCCGGTAGACAGTCTCCAACGCTACTTCCAATCCGCGACTGCAACTCAAAAACGGCATATCGGCAATTATGAATTTGTCCGGTGCTCCCCGTGCAACTGCTGCAACATGAAGCTCCATCATCTCTACTGTCGCATGGACCGTCGATTCAAAACCGTGCATGACAACCGCCAGTGAATCACCGACCAGTATGCAGTCTACCTCTGTTTCGTTAAGGATTTTGGCTGACCAATGATCATAACAGGTCACCATGGATATCTTTTGTTTGTCGATTTTGCGCTTGTTGAACGTAAGTATATTCATCATCTATCTCCAGCAGAACTGGTCACAATAGAAGAGTCACAAGCTTCAACTAGCCTCAACCGTAGGTCGTCGGTACCTGTCCTCTACTGGATCAAGTCCCACATCAATATTTGTGGTTGTTAACCTCTTACACGAGAGAAAAATCTCGTGTAAGACGTCTCCGTCCCCTTGGGGATCGAAGCGAACTGGCAGAATATTGGAAAACGGACAGGGTGTCCAGGTGCAATTCTTGCCGCGAGGAAATTACGTTTTACCCCTGGCAGGTGAGGCCTACTGGTTGAAGATTTCGCGGATTACTTTTGCCAGAGCCTGCCTGAGATACTGACCTGGAGCAGGCGTGAGACCAGGATAGAATTTGGGTATTCCAAAACTGACAAGGACGAAGGTTTTAAGTTAAATGTCTCAAGAGCCCCTGGTGTATCTGGCCCGCATGGTGGGCCCGGAAGGACTCGAACCTTCGACCAATGGATTATGAGTCCACTGCTCTAACCAACTGAGCTACAGGCCCAAATCTACGCCAGGCAGACAGGAGGCGCAATTCTAGCAGAACTCAATACGCTTACAACCATGGGGTGTACCAGCATCCTCTAATTCAGCAGATGACGAATCGCTCCCCTTGGTACCAACTACCAGATTCGTTCGTGTAAGCAATAGATCGCGAACTTCAACACAAACTCAATACCACCAATCACCAGGGCGAGATTTATCTCGCCAGTGACAAAAACGCGATGACTGCAGTCATCAAGGTTGCAAGAATTCGCCAGGAGAACGCCTTCAGAATACTACGCAGACGAGATTCCTTGTATTCTGGAATCTGTGGATTCATATCATTACTCACAGATCTGGCATTTCCAGGTAGTCGAGTATTATTTTAATACACTGATCGACAGTCATTTCAGCCGTATGAATATCAAGCTCCGCTTTTTCCGGTGCCTCGTAGTCACTATCGATGCCGGTGAAATTTGGCAGATCACCGCGCCTGGCCTTTTTGTAGAGCCCTTTTGGATCTCGTTGCTCTGCCGTTTCCAGGGGCACATCGACGTAGATCTCAATAAACTCGTCATCATCAAACAACGCTCTTGCCATATCGCGCTCTGATCTGAAAGGTGAAATGAACGCCGTCAAAACAACGAGACCTGCATCCACCATCAAATGGGCTACTTCTGCAATTCGACGGATATTCTCAACTCGATCTGCATCGGTAAACCCCAGGTCTTTATTTAAGCCTTGCCTGACATTGTCACCATCTAAAATGTAGGTGCGAATACCCCGTTTATGGAGAACCTGCTCTACCGCGTTTGCGATAGTTGATTTACCTGATCCACTCAGCCCGGTAAACCAGAGACACTTACCCGGATAGTTATTCAGTTTGACCCTGGCTTCCTTATCAACCACCAGCGCCTGACGATGGACATTCTGGGCTCGTCTGAGGGAAAAATTGATCATGCCAGCACCAACCGTCGCGCTTGAATAACGATCGACAAGAACAAAGGCTCCAAGACCCTTGCAGGAAACATAGGATTCAAACGGGATCGCTTTGTCGAGACTCAATGTCAACTCACCGATTTCATTCATCGACATGGCATGTGTTGACAGTTTTTCAAATGTGTTGATGTTGTACCTGAACTTAATATCCGTGATGGTGGCATTAACTCTAGTGGGTCCCATCAGGAACCAGTAGGAACGTCCAACAAAACCCTGCTCCTGGTCCATCCAGACGACAGACACTTCAAACTGATCAGACACTTCACAAGGTTCATCAGCGGCGACAAGAACGTCACCTCTTGATACATCGACATCCCGGTCAAGTGAAATAGTAACGGCCTGGTCGGTCACAGCCTGATCAAGGCTGGACTTGTACAACACAATATCCTCAACCTTCGCGATCTCTCCCGAGGGCAGAATTCTGACTTGCTGATCCTTCTCAATCATTCCTGCAACGACGGTTCCTGAATACCCCCGGAAGTCAGCGTTGGGTCGATTAACCCACTGGACCGGGAACCGAAATGGGTAATCAACTTGACTGTGACTGACTTCAACCGTTTCAAGATATCCCAGCAGTGTTGGTCCTGCGTACCAACTGGTGTTGTTCGAACGCGCAATCACATTATCGCCCTTAAGCGCCGAGAGAGGGATTGGTGTGATTGTCTGGAAGTTCAGATTCTCAGCAAAATCCAGGTACTCATCTACGATCTGTTCAAACACAGGCCGATTAAAGTCATTCAGATCCATTTTATTTACGGCGATGACTACGTGTTCGATGCCGAGTAGAGAAGTGATAAATGAATGTCGTCGTGTCTGCGTCAACACGCCTTGTGTCGCATCAATCAGTATCACTGCAACATCTGCTGTTGACGCACCGGTGACCATATTGCGTGTATATTGCTCATGACCTGGTGTATCGGCGACGATAAATTTCCTTCGTTCTGTATTGAAGAATCGATAGGCAACGTCAATCGTAATCCCCTGCTCTCGCTCCGCAGCAAGACCATCAACCAGCAACGCAAAATCAATTTCATCACCTTGCGTGCCCATCTTTTCTGAATCTGATTTCAATGCCGTAATCTGATCCTGAAAAATCAACTGAGCCTCGTACAGCATTCGACCAATTAGCGTACTTTTGCCATCATCAACGCTGCCACATGTGATGAACCGCAATAAATCAACTTCTGACTGTTTATTTATGTAATCGTCTACCCGGGCTTGAATAGCGGTATTCATTAGAAATAGCCCTCTTGCTTCTTCTTTTCCATCGAGCCAGACGAATCCGTATCAATCGCTCTCCCCTGGCGCTCACTCGTTTTGCTCTGCAGAAGTTCCAAGACAATGGATGGCACATCCTTCGCATCTGATTCAATGGCACCCGATAATGGATAACAACCGAGCGTTCGAAATCGCACCTGCATCAATTCAATTTGCTCATCTTCGAACAGTTGAAGGCGATCATCATCGATCAGTATCAGCAGACCATCCCGATTAACAACTGGTCGTTCTGCTGAATAGTACAGGGGTACAATGGGTATCTGTTCTCTATATATGTACTGCCACACATCCAACTCGGTCCAGTTCGAAAGCGGAAAGACTCGAATACTCTCTCCTTCTCTTTTGTAACCGTTGTAGAGATTCCAGAGTTCAGGTCTTTGGTTTTTGGGATCCCAGCGGTGCATCTTGTTCCGAAACGAAAACACTCGTTCTTTGGCCCGGCTCTTTTCCTCATCACGTCTTGCACCACCAAAGGCAACATCGAAATGGTATTTATCGAGTGCCTGTTTAAGCCCCTCGGTCTTCATGATATCCGTGTGTAGTGCACTTCCGTGATCAAGCGGGTTTATATTTTTCTCGATACCCTCAGGATTGACATACACAATCAGATCCATACCGCTTTCTTTCCCCACCTTGTCTCTAAACCGATACATGTCCTGAAACTTCCAACGGGTATCAACATGCATGAGGGGGAAAGGCGGGATACTGGGATAAAAAGCCTTCTTTGCCAGGTGTAGCATCGCAGATGAATCTTTTCCCACGGAATACAACATCACTGGATTTTCCGCCTGGCTGGCAACGTCTCGCATAATGTGGATGGCTTCAGCTTCCAGTCGGTCCAGATGTGACAGGTTCACCGTCGGTTTATAAGCGGATTCTGCGGTGTAAATCAACCTATCATCGGCTTCCTGGTAAGCAACTGTACCTATACGAAGAGTTTTTCCCGATGGTAAAGTGAAATCATGGCTCTGGTTTTCTGCCGCCAGTATTCGTAACTTTCTGGTAATCGCGCCATGGGGCCAAACGATGAGATTCTTGTTTCCCGCCAAGACCTGAAGGCTCTCCAGCAGCTGCTGTCCATCATCTCCATTTTTCAAATAAAGCCAGCGACGCCCCATACGACCGTCGTTCGCAAACAACACGCAACCGGCTTTTTCAGATTGATACGCCTGTACAACGAGAGCTGTGTACCTTTTCCGCTTGGCTTCGGCTTCAAGACCGGAGAGAACCTGCTGCTTGGGCTTCCGATCCAGTTCATCTCTCACCTGAGCCAGCTTCAACGTAGCCGGCAGGAGATCCGCAGCTTCCAGTGCCCTCTCTGTGGTCCTGAGAGTCTGTTCAGGCGCGCCGTCTATAACAAGTTCATGAACCGACTGAGTATCCCAGGCCAGCCATTCGTTTTCGCTGTCTTTTCGGTTTTGAAAAATCTCAGCAGGGAGTTGCATTTATTCACCACTTATTTATCTATCTTTATCTATCTTTATCTATCTTTATCTATCTTTATCTATCTTTATCTATCTTTATCTATCTTTATCTATCTTTATCTATCGCTTGGTGTCGCATTACGCGATTATTTCAACGCCAACATATTAGGTTGCCTATTATCTCATAAATTACATATAAAATAGGAGTTTTTGATGTATTGCGACATATCAGAAATGTTGTCTCGGGCGAGCCAGGCAACGGTCTATATCAAACTAACCATGAAGATTCAGCTACAAGCCGGAGAAACCAGTGGCCTTGCATTCAACATTGACCCTGCAACTGTCACAAGGGCAAGAACCGATGCTAACGGTCAGCGCTGTGCTGTAATGTAGCCGTATGTAGATGGCGGTATCTGTGCAGATAGCCCCGGATTTATCTATCACTTCACCCGGACTGTCGACTTCTGATTTCTGCCCAAAATCCACCAACTGGTCTATGACGTGCTCTTGAGTATCTCATTGATGGCAAAATCCAACGTCTCAACCATTAATTCTATCTCGACATCACCGATGATAAACGGCGCACCAATACAAACAATGTCTCTGATTTCACCCGTACCACCGGGATAAAAGAAAACGCCCTTCCCCATGCTATACCCGATTACCTTATCCGTAATCCGGGCTTCTCGTGCAAAAGGTTCCAGCGTTTCTCGATCAGCCACTATCTCGATGCCTATCAACAGCCCTTCACCACGGATTTCAGCTATTAACGGATGCTGCGAGAATCTGTCCTGGAGTGCATCTTTGAGTTTGCTGCCAACCTCCTTTACATGCGCAAGCAAAGACTCCTGTCTCAATATTTGTAATACCGTAGTCGCTGCCACACAGGATTGAGGAAGTGCGCCAAACGTGTGAAACATCACATCATAGCCACCACCAGAAATTGTCTCGGCGATCTCATCAGTACCGTAAACACCAGCAATCGCTGCATACCCGCTGGCCATTCCCTTACCGGCAACCAGCAGATCCGGCTTGATGCCGTACAGATCACTGCCAAATTTATATCCCGTGCGGCCAAATCCTGTCATAACTTCATCCATGATCAATAAAATGCCATGCTGCTTGAGTATCTCTTGCGCTCGTTCCCAATACCCGTCAGGTGGCGTGATTGCCCCACCACTTGATCCATTGATCGGCTCAGCAATGAGGGCCGCAATCTTTTCCGGACCTACCGATTGAATAGTGTCTTCCAGATTCTTCAGGTAGAAATCGGTTGCCGACCCATGGTGAGGACCGAGTGGACAGTGAAGAGGATAAGGTGTCAGGATCCTTGGATGCTCATTCAGGATACTTTCCAGGCCTCGCTTGCGACCCGGATGGCCCGATACAGCCGCGGTGCTGATCGTCGTTCCATGATACGAGATACTTCTTGCTAAAATGACGTTTCGTTCACGATCACCTTTGCTGGCATGATACTGAATAGCCATTTTGATGGCGGCTTCGTTAGCTTCTGATCCTCCTGAGGCGAGGTGAATCCTTGTCAGATGAGATGGCAACCAGTGATCTCGAAGCTCGTGAATAAGCGCTGATCTTTGTTCTGTCAACCAGGGGGGTATGATGTAGGAGCAGTTCACCAGGGCATCACGAACAGCATCTGCAACCTCAACTCGACCGTGACCAATATTGGATACAATTGCACCACCCGCTGCGTCCAGAATCTTCGAGCCGTCATCAAAGTATATGTACGCACCTTCTGCATACGTCACAGATGTACTCCTGGCTGACGGGAGAAACGGCCAAATACTCTTTGCAGACATTACTACTCCTTCTTGTAAGTGAGTGAATTTACAGACAGATCTCAAAGATTAGGTCGAAACGAGTCATGGTTGCAACCGTCATAACATTGAACCAGATAATTCGTCCCCGACCTCTGTGTTAGGCTGGGACACTCAGTTGATAAATCGAGATATTTTCATGACGCGAATAGCGCTCTTCAGTCCTGGAGCCATGGGCGCTTCGGTTGGTGCGGCTGCCGTCAGTATGGGGCATGAGGTAACCTGGCATAGCAACAACCGAAGTCAGGCATCGATTCAACGATCAGACCAAGCCGGGCTCGTTGCTGTGCAGGACCAGAAAACACTGTTTAATCAGGCAGAAATCGTACTCAGCGTATGCCCACCTCATGCTGCGAACGAGGTTGCACAATTGGCAATCAGTAATAAATTCCAGGGGATTTTCCTTGAGGGCAATGCGATCGCGCCAAGCAAAGTAAGAGCCATCAGAGATGATCTGGAACAGGCCAATATTGACTGTGTCGACGGCGGTATAATCGGCGGGCCTGCCTGGGATAAGTCTTCGAACACACAACTCTATGTCTCAGGTACATGTGCTGCGGATATCGCTGCTTTATTCTCTGGCACCCCCCTTACTACAACTGTGCTGAATAATCAGATCGGTTCTGCCTCGGCGTTAAAGATGACCTTTGCAGCCTACACCAAGGGGACCACGGCGCTTCTCTCGGCGATACTTGCTGTCGCGGAAAGAGAGGGAGTCAGGGAATACCTTGAAACACAATGGGGTGAGGACTTCAGTCAGCAAACTGCAATGCGCATCACGGGTAATGCACAGAAAGCATGGCGGTTCAAAGGGGAGATGGAAGAAATTGCAACAACGTTTGGTGAAGCTGGACTACCCTCAGGCTTTCACATGGCAGCTGCTGAGATCTACGACAGACTCAAGACATACAAGGATGGATCTGAAGCACCCACGCTCGACAATTTTCTGTCTCAACTGCTGAATGACGGAAGATGATTTAGAAACAAACAAAAAAGAACCCGTTATCAGCGGGTTCCTTATTCTTAATTGTCCTGACTCTATCGTCGCGATTGTACGCGGTTAGGAGCTCTCATCCAGGAAGGTCTTCAGGTGATCAGATCTTGTCGGGTGACGTAATTTCCGCAGCGCTTTGGCTTCTATCTGGCGAATTCGTTCCCGTGTCACATCGAACTGCTTACCGACTTCTTCCAGAGTATGGTCAGTGTTCATATCGATGCCAAAACGCATTCTTAGAACTTTTGCCTCTCTCGCGGTTAATCCAGACAAAATACCTTTGGTTGCTTCTTGCAATCCTTCGTCTGTTGCGGTCTCAACTGGCGATCCTACTGCTGCACCTTCACTCAGATTGTTGTTGGAATCAAGAAAATCACCCAGGTGAGAATCTTCGTCGTCACCAATCGGCGTTTCCATCGAGATAGGTTCCTTCGCGATTTTGAGTACTCGGCGAACTTTATCTTCCGGCATCTCCATGCGTTCGCCCAGTTCTTCTGGCGTTGGCTCTCGACCCATCTCCTGCAACATCTGTCGTGAAACTCGCGATAGCTTATTTATCGTCTCAATCATATGGACCGGAATCCGGATGGTTCTTGCCTGATCAGCAATTGACCGCGTGATCGCCTGACGAATCCACCATGTTGCGTAAGTGGAAAACTTATAGCCACGGCGATACTCGAATTTATCCACCGCCTTCATCAGACCAATGTTACCTTCCTGAATCAGGTCCAAAAACTGTAAGCCTCGATTTGTATATTTTTTTGCGATGGAAATCACCAAACGAAGATTTGCCTCTACCATGTCTTTTTTCGCTCGGCGTGCTTTTGCTTCACCGATTGACATGCGCCTGTTAATGTCCTTGATCTCTGCGCTCTCTAACCCACAAGCCTGGGACGCCTGGATCATTTTCTTCTGGCTCCTGACAATCTCATCTTCAAAAGCTTTTAGACCGTCGTAACCCGCTTTTATCTGTTTTTGCACCCACTTTAAGTCATCTTCTTGGCCTATAAATTTCTCAATGAAAACCTTCCTCGGCATTCGCGCCCTTCGTACACAGGTATTCATGATGTGACGTTCAGATCGGCGAATTTGTGCGTGAATGGTACGAGCAGACTTAACGATCTTATCGTAGTGTTTTGGCACCAGCTTGAAGAATTTAAATGCATTACCAAGTGCAGTGAGTTCTTTTTTGGCTTGAGCTGAATCACGGCCATGTTTCTTAACACAACGTTCTGTTTTCTTTAATTGCTTCAGCAGAACCTGAAATCTCTCTGCGGCCAGCTCTTGATCAGGACCTTTGTCTTCCTCCTCATCATCGTCATCGTCTTTCTTTTCGCCAGGAATCACCTGAGCGGCTGGTGCTACAAATTCAGCAGGGTCCAGAAATCCGATTAATATATCGAGTAGTTTTCCTTCCTCGCTCTGGGAGGCATCATATTCGGCAAGAATTGTCTCGACCGTTCCTGGGAATTGAGCCAGAGCGTGGAGTACATCCCGAATACCTTCTTCGATCCGCTTGGCGATGACAATTTCACCCTCTCGGGTAAGCAACTCAACTGTACCCATTTCCCGCATGTACATGCGTACCGGATCAGTCGTTCGACCTGCCTCATTTTCAACTGCAACCAAAACCGCAGCTGCTTCTTCTGCTGCCAACTCATCAGTTGAATCACCTTCCTGCATTAGATCATCAGATTCAGGCGCCATCTCATGGACCGCGATGCCCATATCGTTGATCATGCTGATGATGTCTTCAATCTGCTCAGGATCTGAGATTTCGTCGGGCAGATGGTCGTTAACCTCTGCATAGGTAAGGTAGCCTTGTTCACGGCCGCGGCTGATAAGCTCTTTCAACCGTGACTGCTGCTGCTGTGCTAATCCACTTGCCATAGAAATCCTGCGATCTAGTTTTGAAAAAGGGACCGGCAATTATAGCCACTGTCACTATAGGATTCCACTTCAAGTTACTGATTTACTGCAGGAATTCAGTCACTGCGTACGCCATTAACCGCTCAGAACAGCCATTTTTAGCAGTTCAACTGGATTTTCCAGAGGTCATATCTCTCAATTGCTGCTTCTCATCATCAGTGAGATCAGCAAAGGATTTTGTAAGAAGAGGTCGCTTGAGCATGGTCTGAGACTCTTCCTGAAGCTTTCTCTCTAGTCTGAATATTACACCTCGATATTCATCCGGCAGATCAGCAACGTCCAGCAACTGCTCCTGTTCCGCTAATTGCTTGAGATGCGAAAACTCTGCCCTGTCCTGGTATTTAGCAAGCAACAGGACCGGAGAGCGGACTTCCTCAGCATATATTGTTCGAATGATCTCGAATAACAATCTGCAACCCACCGCTGATTCGAACTTTCCATATTCCTCCTCAGCATGTTGATCCACTAATTCGGGCTGTCGGAGCAGAAGAGAAATCGCACGATTGGCCAATTCTGATGATTCTTGACCAATATCATCAGAATAATCCTCATAGTGATCCTCATATTCATCAGGCGAATATCCATCCCAACCTTCCGGGGGCGGTGGCGGGATTTCAGCACTTCTCGGATCAGGCGAGAGTCCGGCGTGAAAATCATCTGATATACCAGCCAGTTCCATGAGCTTCTCTGGAGACAAATTGGTGATTTCAGACAGCTTCACGATCATCAATTCCCTAAAGACACCGCCAGGGATCTTCATTATTAAAGGCATGGCTACATTACTTAACTGTGCCTTACCATCCAGAGAATCGTTGCCAACGTCAGCCTGCAGTTTCTCGAAAAAGAAATCAGGAAGATGCAGAGCCCGGTCGAGTCGCCAATCAAACTGGTCTTTGCCTTCCGCTCGAATGAGAGAATCGGGATCTTCGCCATCAGGTACGAACAGAAATCGAGCACTTCGACCGTCCTTCATATGTGCCAATGAGACGAGCAGCGCTTTCCATGCTGCGTTCTTTCCAGCAGTGTCGCCATCGAAGCAAAATGTAACCGTTGGCACAGCCCTGAAAATTCGATCCAGATGTTCACTGGTTGTCGCTGTGCCCAGGGTTGCCACGCTGTTGTTCACTTCATGTTGCGCAAGCGCTACAACATCCATGTATCCTTCGACAACCAGCAGATTATCCAGTTTTCGATTCCTTTTCCTTGCCTCATACAAGCCATATAATTCTCTACTTTTATGAAAGACCGAGGTTTCCGGGGAGTTCAGGTACTTGGGTTTGCCATCACCAACGATCCGCCCACCAAATGCGATGACACGGCCTCTGAGATCTCGGATCGGAAACATGATCCGATCTCTAAAACGATCATAGATCTTCTCATCATCGATGTTTCCATCATTTTCTACCTGATCTTTCTTGATAACCATGCCTGCATCAATCAACAACTGCCGTTCATGGTTGGTTTTTGCAAGCAGAGAGTAGAGGTTATCCCATCCTGGGGGTGCGAATCCCAGGCCAAAGTCGCGAGCAATTTCACCCGTCAAACCTCGAGACTTCAGATAGTCAACCGCGATGTTGCGAGAGGTATGTTGTCGCAGCTGGTCACGATAAAAAACTGATGATTGCTCAAGAACATTGTAGATAGATTTTCGTTTCTGCTGCTTCTCCGAAGATTCCTGATTCCTATCTTGAGGCACAACCAGGCCAGCCCTTGCTGCAAGCAGCTCTACCGCTGGAATGAAATCAAGACGGTCAAATTCCATGACGAATTTGATGGCACTACCTGTCGCCTGACAACCAAAGCAATAATAGAACTGTTTCTCTGCACTGACGCTGAATGATGGGGTTTTCTCGGTATGAAACGGACAAAGTCCAGAGTAGTTCTGCCCCGTTCGCTTCAGACTGACACGTGCCTCGATAATCTCAACGATATCGGTTCGAGCCAGGAGGTCATCTATGAAATCAGGAGGTATCAATGGGATCAGGCAGCTAACTGGTGTCAGCACCAGAATGGCACTGGTGTCATTTAAAGGCAAGAAGGACCTTATGTTACTGCAGTTTTTCCTTCACAATCGCACTGACTGCACCCATATCTGCCCGCCCTTGTACCTGAGGTCGAATCAAGCCCATCAGCTGCCCCATGTCTTTCATGGAGCTTGCTCCCGAATCAGCGATCGCCTGGTCAATGATGGCTAGAACTGCAGCATCATCCAGGGCTTCAGGCATGTATTCTTTTAGCAGGTCCAACTCAAAGGACTCTTGGTCAACCAGATCTTCTCGTCCTGCCTGTTGAAACTGAGCAAGAGAGTCTTTTCTCTGTTTTGACATCTTATCGAGGATAGCCAGCACACGAGTATCGTCTAACTCAATTCGTTCATCGATCTCGACCTTCTTCAATTCGGACATCGTAAGACGGAGCACGCCAAGACGACGTGTGTCACGAGCTCTCATGGCATCTTTTACAGAGGATTCAATCCGGGATTTTATTTCTGAAGTCATCTAATTGTGGCTTGGCGAAGCCAAACGCAATACCTCTAATTGTGGCTTGGCGAAGCCAAACGCAATACCTCTAATTGTGGCTTGGCGAAGCCAAACGCAATACCTCTAATTGTGGCTTGGCGAAG
>Ga0208274_1000143_pt1 | contig 38807 bp, 34 predicted proteins | sample ETNtaG_22_FD_185755 | JGI IMG/M metagenome (GOLD analysis project Ga0208274, IMG submission 185755) | Marine microbial and viral communities from oxygen minimum zone, Eastern Pacific Ocean - ETNP201306SV43 (SPAdes) (version 2) | ecosystem: Environmental > Aquatic > Marine > Oceanic ... | reverse complement strand
GAGAAACATTTCGATATTTGGATCTTGCTTTAGGAGTATCTGTTGCCAAGGCTTTCTCCGATCGCTTTGCATTGGGCAGCACTATTCGCTATGTACAGGAATCGGTTTCTAATATACAGGCAGGAGGCTTTTCCGTAGATATTGGATCTTATTACAAGTTAGGATACAAAGACTTAAGGATGTTTATGGTATTGAAAAATTTTGGTTCTGATTTGAAATTTAGAGGTACATTCTTGGATACAAGAGTGAAAGGCAATATAAAAGAAGAAGTGGAATTAGAATATGGAGCATTTTCTTTACCACTGACTTTTGTGTTTGGTATGGCTGGGACTATTTGGCAAAATGAACATTATTCTTTTATTGGAGCCGTGGAAGCTGCTCATCCATCGGATTATTCCCAACGACTCAATTTGGGTGGAGAATTCGATTGGAATTCCGTGTTAAAAATTCGTAGCGGGTATAAATTGAATTATGAGCAAGAGTCTTGGTCAGTTGGGTTTGGATATACCATGGGTAAAATTGTGCTGGATATGGCATATTCGGCTATGAAAGATTTTCCCGGAGTCACATCTTATTCGGTTCAATATAACATAAAATAGTATGGAGGAAATCTTGAAAAAATATTTTCTACACGTAAGTTTAATAACGCTTTTCATTTTTACATCATGCGGTGAAGATGGTATTACTAAATCACCTGCAGTTGATGTAATTGCTGTTACGCCTCTGCAATCAGTTATAACAATTGGTGAAACTATTCAATTTACTGCCGAAGCATTGGATATAGATCTAAATCCCATTGTAGGAGTTGACTTTGAATGGAAATCATCCAACACCGATGCAGTTTCAATTGATGAAACTGGACTGGCAACAGGGAAGGCTATGGACAGGGATGTCATCGTCACAGTCACTGCTGATGCAATCGAAAGTAATGATGCGGTGATTCATGTTGCCGGTGATCCAGCTGTAATAGAAATACCAGTGACTTCCGAAGCAGTGCTGGAAGGAAAAACAATACAAGTTTTTGGAAGTATCAAGGATGAATTGGGGACCGAAATATCAGATGCAGAAATTGAAAACTGGTCAGTTGGGAATTCGTCTTTAATATCAGTGTCAGATGATGGGGTTGTTACAGGTTTGGCTCACGGGGTAACTACCATTTCTGCATCTTTTGGTAGTATTTCCAGTGATTCTATTAAAATATATGTATGGGCAGAATCTTTTCGTGAAGATTTCAGCTCAGTGGATACTACAACGATTGATGATGGATATTTCAAAGGAAATAATGGAATAATTTGGCAGATGAACCATTCATTGGAAACAGATACATCATCAGCCGGACCGCATACTGGTAAACCAGCTATTGTTGAAGATAATGGAAATCCTGTTCTCCAGTTAACCGAGCCAAGTACAGCATATTTTACCAATAGACAATTACTGATTATGACGTATGGTTCTACAACGTATGATGACTTTTATATGTGGCCAGAGGGTGATGATATGTTGACACTGCCGAATTTTAGAGTTCAAATGAGAGTAAGGGGAATAGATGATCCGGTAGTGGGTACGTCAGCTGAATCAATAGTTAATTTTACACAATATTTTAGTGGTGCAGCCAGCCCTTATTATTTGGTATATGCTCCAGGTAGGAACCGGGTTTCGGCCTGGTTTGGAGCTTCCCTGGCTCCCGGCGCATCTATACCTGAATGGGGGAGCATACCGGAAATAACTTATGATCAATGGTTCAGTTTTGTACTAGAAGTATTTGATGGCACCATGAGGACTGAAATTTTTTCCGGAGTTGAACCAACAGGGGAGTGGGATTATTCCTACACTATACCGGATTGGACAGGTGACGAGGAAAATATTCCCGGCTTATGGTTTGGTGCTTTTCTAATGGATGAATATTATGCAGATGACATCATTTACTGCACACCTTAAAAAAATGTTAGTGATGGGTTTTCTGGCATTGAATGGATGCGAAGATGCACAAGTGGAAGTAGTGGAACGAGACCTGCTGCCATCTGAATTCCCTGTAGATTTCACTCCTCCAAATGATCATTTAACAGGCCAAAAACTTGATGGGTGGGGAGGAGGTTTTGGTGAAATTATACATACACCTATTGTTTTTATCCACGGGAATGCACATTCAGCTGATAATTGGAAAACCATGGCTTCTTATTTTGCAGAAAATGGTTATACATGGAATGAGCTTTGGGCATTGAGTTATCTTCAATCATCGCCGAGTGTAGATTTCAATTCCAATGAAGGTAACTGGCGAGAAGTGGATGACTTTGTTGAGGCTGTGCTTAATTATACCGGGGCAGATAAAGTAAACGTTATCTCTCATTCTCTGGGAGTTACCATTGTTCGTACGTGGCTAAAACACAGTGAAGATTATAATCAAGTTGAACATTTTGTTGGTATAGCCGGTGCAAATCATGGTGTTGCATTTTGCTTTGGTGATACAACAGGGTTATGCGGCGAACTTGGTAATCCACAATCTCAGTTTTTGGATTGGTTAAATGGTGAGGATGAAACACCTCGAGATGACATTGTTGAATGGATAACTTTTTATAACGGGGAGAACCTTGATATGTTTTTCATGGAAAGTGTTCTTATGAACACCGGTGAATACCATGACTTGCGTTTTAGCCCTATGCTTGATGGAGCTCTGAATATTCAATTTCCTGAACTTGATCATTTTGAATTGGCTCTTTCTAAAACAGTTTATGATACATTAGAAACTTGTCTTAAATGACATGAACCATAACAAACAAAAAGGAGAAACAAGATGAAAAACACACTAAAATCAGTATTCTTCCTTTTCATGAGTATTTCACTTCTCGGTTTGATTGCCTGTGAAGATGAAGAAAAGGAAACCGAACTGACAACTGCTGAAAAAATCGTCGGTACCTGGTTAGCTGATGCTTCAACTGGTGATCTCGGTAATGCTACAGCCAGTAGCGGTTCATTAGCCGGAGCTGGTTGGACATCGTATCAGCTGACCTTGAACGATGATAATACATTCAGCGCCACCGGTGGTAATGCATATGATATGGTGCCCTACGGTGATGGTGATGGTACAGTAAATTATAGCGGTACCTATACCATAGATGACACGCAAGATCCGATGTGGATTGATTTGACCTGCACAGCAAGTGATAATATCTTTTTCACTACTGATGAAACACATCAACCGTGCCAACCTGGTAGCTTTGGACTAAATAGTGATGCTAATGAGATGACCATTCAATACGGTTCTACAGAGTATGCTGTTCCACGTCCTGATCCTATCTCTGTCCCAAGTATACTTGTTAAGCAGTAGTTAGGTATTGATACCACCGGATTTCCATGGAAAGGCGGGATTTTATCCCGTCTTTCCATAGGAAGTCGGGATAAAGAAAAGAATCTAGGCAGTTTAAGCTATACACAGATCATGGAAGCCGAACGGCGTCATTCCCCGCGCACCATGTGTCTGACCTTATTTATATGGTACCCAAAGGATTTAAGCAAGAGCCCCGCTACTGCGGGGCTCTTGCCATTGCTTATTGATGGGATTTTATAAACTCAGCAATTTCACTGACCACCTGTTTTTCAATTCCTAAAAATCCATGAGGCCCCCATGGGCCACAGTCCCTGCCTCTAGCTTCATCCCCACCATCAAATAAAACCACTTTGGTTGCTACTGCATTTTTCAGCTTCTTTTTAATATAACTGGCATCAGATGGCGGGGTGACATGGCACAGGTCTGCACGGTGAGACGCAATAAATGTAGGGGCTGTAATATTATTCAAAGGTAGTTCAAAAATTTGAGTACCCTTGTTATTGGGTACTGAAAGACTCGATGTAAGCACCAGGCCATTAACCTTATTGGTAAGCCTGGCTGCACCATTGGCAGCAGATAGAGAACCACGACTGGTACCAATCAACCATACAGGTTCATTCCCACGTTGTTTTAAATAGTCTACAACAGTTTCAATATCTTTCGTATGTTCTTTACTGGCACGATATCCACTCAGTAAACCATTACCATTATTTTTATGGGAGGGTACTTCAAATACAGCAACGCGCAAGTGGTGGTCGGCAAATAAGTGGCGCGAACGCACCAGAAAATTGCCGCCGTGCCGCAGTGTGCCATCCGGTTTTAAGCCCACTTTTCCGGTACCACCAGGAAACAAGATAACTGAAGCAATAGGTAACTTCGGCTCCAGGAGTAGTATTGGCTGGTTAATGTTTTTGCGTGAAGGTAATTGCACAAACTGCTCCTGCCAAGACACCGAAAGCACCGATTGAGTACCAATTGTAGTTAATCTATCTGTCTGTACTCTACCCGTGGTAATGTGGATACTTTCATTATCATAAGTGACCCGGTTTACCTGTTCGTGTGTTTCATTAAATGAAAGCGTGTACCCTAAATGATTTATTGTTTGTGAACCGGCAAACGGCTTGGGAAGGGGAATTTGGGCGAGGACTAAACTAATTACAGGTAATATGAGCCAGAGACGCTTCATACTGAAAATTACAAAAAATTACGCAGCAATGTGGGTGTCTCTTTTATTTTAAGGGTACTACCCCCCATTTGGTTTTTACAGGTTGGAACTTTGGTTGAGTTTTTTGATTAGAAAGGGTAGAAGGGTAGCACTATGGTAGCACTATTTGCTACTTGAGGGCTTAAATCCCACAAGTTCATTGATATTAACTACTGCTTCTTAAGGCTACAAAAAAACCCCGTTTATCGAGGATAAACAGGGCTTCAATTAAGTGCGGGACCGACGAGACTCGAACTCGCGACCTCCGGCTTGACAGGCCGGCGTTCTAACCAACTGAACTACGATCCCAATTTTTAAAAAGCTATTATTTATCCCGGTAAATGAGTGCTATCGGTATAACAACGATATAACCCAAAAAAAGCATAATTGGAGCAATTGTCAGACTTTGGGTACTGGTTGTTTCACCACCAGCCATTACAATATAACCAAGGGCAATCAATAGAACACCCACAGCAAAGATGATATAATTTTTGCTGGTAAACGCCCAACTTTCTATCAAATGCATGTGTTCTTTTTTCATTTTCTTACTCATAGCGGCGGGGAAATTAAAGCGACCATTTCCCACGACCAAATAGAAACTTTGTAATCCCATTAAATTATATTTTGTTTTTTATAAACAGAAAATTGATTTATGTAAAAAAGAGTTCCTAAATTCGCACCCCTTAAATCATGACGTTACAGTATTTTAATCCGGGGAAACGGCTGGTTGGCGTGGTGCTTGGAATCTTTTTATTCAGTGTGCTGGCTTTTTTCCTTCTAATTATTAATTGGCCCCAGGGGAATCCTTATACTTTAGTTAAGGTTTCTATCCCTAAGGGTTCCAATATTGCAGATGTAAGCAGGATATTGAATGAGAAAAATATTATTACGAATAAACAAATATTTCGGATTGCAGTATGGACTTTGGGCCACGACAAAAAATTTCCTGCTGGTTCGTATACCTTAAATGGAGCCCGATCAAATTATCAGATTATTGATCAATTAGTCCACGGTGCACCGAATCTGAAACGTGTTACCGTGCAGGAAGGATGGGCTCTCAATGCTATTGCTGCTGAATTGGAAAGAGTATTAGGTACGGATGCTGAAGATTTTTTGGAACTGTGTGAAAACAAGAACTTATTGAAAAAATGGAATATCAACCATGTTTCCTTTGAAGGCTTTTTATTTCCGGATACATATTATTTCTTGGAGGATCAACACCCGGAAGAAATCATGGAAACCATGGTAAAGGAATATCATAATTGTATGACAGATTCCCTTCGTAACCGAGCTCAAGAGTTGGGATTTAATATAAACGAAGTGGTCACATTAGCATCAATCATTGAAGGAGAAGCATTGTATAATTCCGAACGACCGGTTATATCGGCTGTATATCATAATCGTTTACAAAAAGGGATGAAACTGCAAGCTGATCCGACGATTCAATATATCATCGATGATGGACCCAGAAGGCTTTTGAAAAAAGATTTAAAGATTGAATCACCTTACAATACATATTTGAATAAAGGATTACCGCCGGGACCGATCAATAATCCTGGGAAAGAGTCAATATTAGCAGCATTGTATCCCCTGAAGAATGATTTTCTGTATTTTGTCGCTCGGGGAGATGGTTATCATGCTTTTACAAAAACAGAGGGAGAACATTTGAAAGCAAAACGAAAATTTCAGAAAGTGCGTAGAAAAGTTCGCAAAGAAGAAAAAATGAAAAAAATAAATTCATAATCAAATGAAAAATCAAAAATTAAATAAAATACAGAAAAAAGCAGTTGAAGATGTTTGTAATCCTGTTTTGATTTTTGCCGGTGCCGGTAGTGGTAAAACACGCGTTTTAACACATAAAATTGTACACCTGATTGAAAAAGGTCTGTTTAAACCTGAAGAAATTTTAGCTGTAACATTTACGAATAAAGCGGCAGAAGAAATGTCCAAACGGGTACAATCTTTACTCAAGCAAAAAAATGTATCCCTGAATATTGGTACGTTTCATTCGATTTGTTCCCGTCTTCTCAGACAGGAAATTCACCGATTAGGATTTTCGAAAGATTTTGTTATTTATGACGTACAGGATCAAACTGCGCTCATTCGAGTGGTAATGGATGAATTGAATATTGCCCGGACGTATGTTGATCCTAAATCCGTCAGAAATAAAATTAGTTTTTATAAAAATAAACTAATGGATTCTGAAGAGGCAAAACGGTCTGCCCGGACAGTTTTAGATAAAACAATTTGTGATATTTTCAAAAAATACCAGTCTGCTTTGAAAAAAAATAATGCCCTTGATTTTGATGACCTTTTACTATTTCCTTTGGTATTGTTTGAAGAATTTCCTGATGTACTAAAAAAGTATCAGGAAAAATGGAAATATATACTTGTAGATGAATATCAGGATACAAACCGACCGCAATTTCTGTTTATAAGTTCCATAGCTACAGCCCATAATCAGATTTGCGTTGTTGGGGATGATGATCAATCTATTTATGGTTGGCGGGGAGCAGATATAAGAAATATTCTTGATTTTGAAAAAACATTCCCCGGTTGTGAAATTTATAAACTTGAGCAAAATTACCGTTCTACCCAGCAAATTCTTAATGCAGCAAGTGCCGTTGTTAAGAATAATGAAGATCGAGCTCTGAAAGAATTAAAAGCTATGAATGGTGCCGGCGATAGGCTGGGACTTCTGGAAACGAATGATGAGATGGAAGAAGCGGATGCTCTTATCAGTGTGTTGGAAAAAGAAATTAAAATGAACAAGCGAACATTTAGCGATTTTGCTGTTCTATACCGAACAAATGCACAATCAAGAGCTTTGGAAGATAGCCTGCGTCGAAACGGTATTCCGTATAAAATTATTGGCGGTATTCGATTCTACGAACGCAAGGAAGTCAAAGATTTGCTGGCTTATTTGCAATTGCTTGTAAATAAACAGGATACCATCTCCCTCAGACGAGTAATCAATTTTCCCCCTCGAGGAATTGGATTAAAAACAGTTGATAAATGTGTTCAGGAAGCAAAAAAGTGTAAGAAAGAATTATTTGATGTTTTAGATGATCCGTCCAAAATGAATATACGTGGTAAACAGGCGGAAGAATTAAAGACGTTTTATGAAATCATGAGCAAATATAATGATTTGTTGGATAAACTGAATGCTGGTGAACTTGTCAGAACTCTTGTAGATGAGACGGGTATGTTGAAGCACTATAAGAAACAAGATACGCTTGAAGATCAGGAACGTATAAATAATATCAATGAAGTTTTAAACAGCGTAGATGAATTCATGACTCGAAGTCCGAATGCTATGCTTACAGATTTTTTGGAAGAAGTCTCATTGCTAACGGGAATTGATCATTGGAATGATCAGGAAAACAGAGTAACACTTATGACTGTCCATTCAGCAAAAGGTCTGGAATTCCCTGTCGTTTTTCTTACGGGTATGGAAGACGGATTATTCCCTCTTTATAATGCGTTACAGGATAAGAAGGAATTAGAAGAAGAACGGCGATTGTTTTACGTTGGTTTAACACGTGCAAAACAAAATGTATTTCTACTCTATGCGAATAATCGCCGCCGGGCTGGTGCAGAACAGTTTTATGGCTTGGTATCTCGGTTTATCGGGGAGATTCCTGAAGATCATTTGGAAAATATTAATTTTTCTTCCGCCTTAACTCGCAAAGTTATTGGGTCAAAACGAGGATACTCAAAAATGGAAGTGAAGCGAACGGTCACAGTGTTTGATGATTTTCGTGTAGGTGATTTAGTTAAGCATGCTATTTTTGGCGTGGGCAAAATCATGGCCTTGAGTGGTTCCGGTGAGAACCAGCGCGTAGGTGTGGTGTTTAAAGATGGTTTAAAAAAGAAGTTGATCGTCAAATTTGCCAAACTGAAAAAAGTCAGTTAATTCCTTTATAATAATTCCTTTTAAAACTCTTTCAAGAATATAAATTCGTTCATAAATTCTTTGAGACTCATTCTCAATAAGGGCTTACTATGTCAAAGAATAAAGAAAAATTAAAAATGATTCTCCATAAAGAAGGTTTACGATTCACAAACCAAAGAGAGGCTGTGTGGAATGAAATCGTTACATGCGATGAACACCGTAATGCAGATGATATTTACATGGCTCTGAGGAAAAATGGCATTTTAGTCTCAAGGGCTACTGTCTATCGTACCATTGACGTATTGGTAAAAAACAACATGGTTCGGAAACTGGATGTGGGAGTAGGTCCCAGTAAATTTGAGCACAAAATGAATGCCCCTCACCATGATCATATTATTTGTATTCAATGCGGTCGCATCGAAGAATTTGTCGATGACCAAATTGAAAACTTACAGGATTCTGTAGCAAAAGAATACGAGTTTAAACTTGTGCGTCATATACATCAATTATTTGGTATATGTAAGGATTGCCAGTGAGACTCTATGATTTAATCGATGGAGAAATCGCCACTGTACAGTCATTTACCGGGGACATGGAACTACAATCTCGTCTCGTAGAAATGGGAATTCTTCCCGGCATACGTATTCGCCGTATCAAAACTGCACCCATGAATGGCCCCATCGAATTAAAGGTACGAGATTACCATGTATCTCTGCGACAAGTTGACGCTCGCAACATCCTCATCAACCAATGACGACTGCAGCTAAATCCTTTTGGGTTGCACTTGTGGGGAATCCCAATAGCGGCAAAACAGCTATCTTCAATGTACTAACCGGATTAAATCAAAAAGTGTCCAATTACCCGGGCGTGACCGTTGAAAAGAAAATTGGTAAAGCTCGTTTTGCCGATGGTGAGCAGTTCGATCTCCTGGATTTACCCGGCACGTATAGTCTTACACCGGAATCCATGGATGAACGGATTGTAACAGAACAAGTATTGAATTGGGTACACGGAGATAATCCTCCCAGTGTAATTGTGTCTGTAGTGGATGCCACAAACTTGAGTCGCAATTTTTATCTTACTACACAATTAGCAGACCTTGGTATCCCTGTCGTCGTTGCTCTGAATATGATGGATTTGGTCAGAGATAAACTAGAAATTGATCTTGAAAAATTAGCCAGCGATTTAGGTGTTGCAGCAATCGTACCCATGTCTGCAACAGAAAAATGGGGGCAGGAAAAATTATTATCTGTCATTCAAAATTCACCATCAGTAAAAGACCATGAAAATCCATTCCCCATTTTTCTAAATGATGATATTTCCAGTGCATTAGATCCTTTACAGGATATTTTTAAACGTGAATTTGGTTATGATGAACGCTTATCAAAAGCCCAGGCAATAAGGTTAATCACTCGCCAGTCAACCTTGGAGATTTACAATGAAATGTCCTCGAATGGAATTTCATCTGATAATACATTTATGGAATCTCTGGAAAACAAGCGACAAGATGCCGTCGATATTTTAGAAGATTTGGGTATTAAGCATAGAATCATGGAAGCAACCTTAAGATATGAATGGCTGGATAGTGTGCTGATTGCTTCAAAGATCAATATCGATCCTCAAATTGCTGAAACAAATTACAGTGAAAAACTGGATAGACTCCTGACTCATAAATTTGCCGGACCAGCTATTTTTGTTTTACTATTGTACTTTATTTTTCAATCCATTTTTACATGGGCAATTATTCCTATGGATTGGATAAATAACGGAGTTGCATGGGTCGGAAACCAAGTATTAAACCTGATGTCTGCCGGCATGTTGCGTGACTTGCTTGTGGAAGGTGTTATTGCAGGAGTGGGCGCTATTCTCATATTTCTCCCCCAAATATTAATTCTTATGTTTTTTATGACATTACTTGAAGATACTGGTTACATGGCCAGAGTAGCGTTTATGATGGATCGCTTCATGACCATGATTGGTTTGCACGGACGATCGGTATTGCCGTTAATGAGCGGTTATGCCTGCGCGATTCCCGGCATTATGTCTTCCCGAACCATCGACAGCTGGAAAGAACGACTGATTACCATGTTGATTCTGCCCCTTATGAGCTGCAGTGCTCGACTGCCGGTCTATGCATTAATGATTGGAGCTTTTATTCCTGCAACAAATATATTTGGCTTCATAAATCTCCAGGGATTAACATTGGTTATGATGTATTTCTTGGGTACAGCAACTGCGTTTATCCTGGCAAAAGTGTTTAGTATTTTCATTAAAGTGGAAGGGAAGTCCTCATTTGTAATGGAGCTGCCGCCTTATAGAACTCCACTTTGGAGATCTGTATTAAGCCAAGTACTAAACAGGGGAAAACTATTTGTAGTAAATGCAGGCAAAATTATCATGGCTATTTCCATCGTCCTTTGGTTTTTGGCTTCGTTTCCAAAAGTGGATGATCCGAGTATTAATGAAAATTCTATACGAAATAGTTATGCAGGGAAAATTGGACGTACGATTGAACCGGTCATTGAGCCCCTGGGGTTTGATTGGAAATTGGGAATTGGATTAATCACATCATTTGCTGCACGGGAAGTGTTAGTCAGCACCATGGCAACTATTTACAATGTCGAATCCGATGGTGACGATGTCATACAGTTGACAGATGCTATGAAATCTGACAGGAATCCCAAAACAGGAATGCCTCTTTATACACCACTCGTCGCCTTATCGTTAATGGTGTTTTTTGTATTTGCCGCTCAATGTATGGCTACGTTTGCTATTATTCGTAATGAAACAAATTCGTGGAAATGGCCCTTGTTCATGATTATTTACATGAATGGGTTAGCCTATGGAGCTTCCTTCATTGTTTACCAAGGTGGTTTACTCTTGGGGTTTGGTTAATTTGGAGTGTATTAACCGTGTTAATACTTGATAGTCTGAAGTACATCAACCTCGTTAATTCAAACGCTAGTAATTAGTATGGATATTCAGACTATAATAGCATCAGTCATTCTACTCGCAGCAATTGTTTATACATTTATTCGCTTTAGAAAAAACTGGCAGAAAGGGGATACAGATCCCAAATGCGATAACTGCGATATAAAAGAAAATGTTGAAAAGTTTAAAGCTGAAAGCTGAAACTTCCATCTTCCATCATATCTTTTTTTTCATTTTAATATTACCGTGGGTTGTGAGCCCATTTTCTTCAAATCCAGCTTTTTTATAAATAGAGATTCCACGTTGATTTTTATGCACAACAGCAAGTGTGATATAACTCAACTTTAACTTTTCAGCCATTTCAACTGCATGGTCAATGAGCATTTTAGCTAAACCCAACTGCCGGTGCTCCTGATCTACAAATAAATGGAATAGGTGAGCTTGTTTATTCTCAAGAATGACCTTTTCACTTAAATGTGCCACTATCCATTTATCTTTTTTTACGACAAACGTTTTGATATTTTCTTCAGCATAAGATAGTGCACACCATTTTCTGAAATCAAAAGGATAGGACATCCTCGGATCTGTAAATTGCAAATCTTTTGGATTCCTAAACCAGCTTTTCAGACATGCCTGCAGAATTTTTCGGTCACCAGAATTTGAATAAAAGACAGTATCCAATGTAACTTTCATATATAGAAGTTTACTTATTTTCAATCATGTAAAAGTTGAACTAATCTGTGAAATCCATAACACAAATATCATCATTCAAGGAAGGCGCCTCTATTCAGGGATTTTACCTTTGTGTTGAAAAACACTTGCGTCATACCCGCGCCGGTGATTTATACCTGGATGTAATCTTAAGGGATAATACCGGCACCGTCCATGCCAAGGTTTGGGATAAGGTGGATGAATATAATGAAAAATTTTCTGCCGGAAATCCTGTCGCTGTGAAAGGAAATGTTGAATCGTTTCAAGACCGGCATCAATTGGTAATTAAAAAAATCAATACTGCCTCGGTACAGCATTATGGACGTTATGGATATGATCCAGTTCTCATCGTCCCTGCATCTCCTTTCGATTCAAAAACGATGTGGAAGAGTGTTGTTCAGATTATAAGTAAAATGAAAAATACATTTCTTAAAAAAGTTGTTTCATCCATATATCGAGAACATAAGGAGCAGTTACTCATTCATCCTGCATCCGTAATGATGCATCATAATTATCGTTCGGGATTTTTGGAACATGTTTTATCCATGGCAAAAATTGCAGAAAAACTTACGCCATTATATAAGGTGGATCATGACCTGGTTATGGCAGGTGTTTTACTCCATGATATTGGCAAATTGATCGAGATTTCTTCTGATCTGGAAGCGGAATACACTGATGATGGTAATTTTATCGGACATATCGTCATTGGCCGAGATATGGTTCGGGAAGCCATTGTCGGGATAAAAGGATTCCCTAAAGAACTTCAACAAAAACTGGAACATATTATTTTATCTCACCAAGGACGCCATGAATGGCAAAGTCCCAAGCAACCTAATTTTGAGGAAGCATTGCTGGTACATTTAATAGATAATCTAGATGCAAAAATGAACCTTATGAAGCTGGCAATTGAAGAAGATCAGCAAGTTGGAAAATGGACAAACAGAAAAAACATATTTCGCGCTGCTTTATACAAAGGGATGGATGAATCTGAATAAACTGGTGCGGGCGTCGATTTTTGCTGCCCTGGCCATTGGAGCAGGATTCTCATTGCTCATGATCCCCAACGTCGAACTCATAACAGTTATTATATTTACAGCTGGGCTTTATTTGGGACCAGCTTGGGGTATAATCGTTGGCGGTACAGCAGAAATGATCTTTTCCGGCATGAATCCCCTGGGCTCCGGCTTGAGCTTCCCGCCCTTATTTTTCGCTCAAATTATTGGTATGGCCGGGGTTGGTTTTTGTGGTGGTATTCTCCGTCGAATATTTTTGTTAAAAGAATATTCTTTGAATAAAATAATTGCAGTGGGAATAACCGGTTTGATTCTCACTTTTATTTTTGATTCAATAACCACATTAAGTTATCCCTTAAGCGCAGGTTTTGATTTTTCACGGACAATGGGGCTTTATATTTCTGGGATTGGTTTTACACTCTTGCATCAAATTGCAAATGGATTCATTTTTGCGTTTGGTATACCCCGAATAACAAAATTTCTTGTCTAATGAAATTCACAACGATTATTTTATTTTTTTCATTCGTGTTAGGCCAATCTAACGATCTTCAATTTGACTGGAGCGGGCAATTTGGAATGTCGTCAATTAACGGGAGGTTGTTTTGGAATACAGATTGGACATCCGGACCCTTATTATTTGATGGCACTTTTTCCCATTATCCGAAGCGATACGGAAAAAACATCATTACCCAATTTTCACCTTTCACTATTCACCAGATACCTCTCACTAATTACACTTACCCGGATTCAACGTACATAACAACAACCCTTGATTATATAAGGGGAGATTATAATTATGACAAACTGGTAATTGATGTCGATTATGAAACAGCCAGGAGATATGCAGGTCTACATCTTTTTAAACGGAGTTATGCCGGAAGGGAAGGGCAATTTTTTCATCCTTTGGGGTTATCGACGCCTATGCAACAGTCGTATAAAGTGGATTATAGATCGCAACAGAATGAGTGGTTAATTGAAGCAGCAGCAGCAAGATTTGTCACAGAATCAGGACTACCTGATTCGGGAGATGCGAATGGTCTGCTGGAAGATGAAATATTATCTACTGGACTTTTAACCCAATCACCGAGTGAAAAACTTCAGTGGACATCTCATTTTGCAGTTTTCCAGCAATGGCGTAGGATGGATGTATCGTGGTACTCCAACAGGAAAAAGCAATTCATTAATCGGACTCGCTGGCATCAACAACTCGGTGGACCGTCCTTCGAAGGATTAAATCCGCTGCTTGGCTTGGATATGAATATGCAGTCTATCAGTAAAAATGACTCCACATCTAGAAATATCAACTGGCATACACTTTATGCCCAAATCAATCTAATGGGTTTTAAAACATCTTTAGGACTGACACAAATCGCCACGAAACTAGTAGATTATATTGCTATCGATTTTACAAAATCATTGGATAAGTTCAATATTCGAGCATTATTTGAGGAATCCTCAAAACCGCACCATTTCAATTTGATATCATTCGGCGATGGCATAGTAAAAAATCGATTCGCACACGTAAAAATTAAAAGTGTATTTGGAAAAGCAAACATTGGTTTAACCGCTGATTATTCTTCTATGGTGTACGATGAAAAAGAATATGTGACATTTCAGACAGGAATTTTAGTTCATACAAAATTATTTAAACAATTTACTTTTTCAGGAAGTTATTTTAATAGGGAAGGTGGAACCCTTTTATTTGATGGTATCCACGATATTGCCACGTTTGATTTACACTATAGTAATAAAAATGTTATTAACCGTTTTGCGTTGAAAATGGGACTTTCCGGAGAAGGATTGCTAAACAGAGAACAATCGATTAGTTTTGATCCTATAGACAGTTTTCCCTATGAATATATGGTTATAGGTTCAAATGAGCTTGCTGATATTTGGTTATTGAATGCAGAAGTGGCTGTAACTATTTCATCCATGACCATAACGTGGTCAGTCCGTAATATTCTTCAGGCAATTGAACCGACATCATTGAAATTGTTTCCGGAAAAGGAAACAGGAGATTTTCTTATCCAGCATAATCCAACATTTCCCTCTATGGGTCGTTTAGTTATGTTCGGAATCCACTGGACGTTTAAGGATTGATATTCTCCCTTTACAGGTTTCTACAACTGGATTGACATACCTCCGTTTACCCGCAGACCCGGCTCTGGGTACTCTGGAAAGAATGACGTTTCCGAATCTAGTAGGTTATCAATAGTTACATGCATTCGCAAGTTATTAAACATGGGTACTTTATAATGTAATCCCAGAGTGACATCCATGAAAGGATCTAGCTCTATATCGATCAAATCATACCCTGTGTAATATCGTTTACCGTTGAAATAAATTTGAATGTTTAGCAATACATTTTCTTGTGAATACTGCAACAAAAGATTTCCTGTATTTTCTGGGGTATAAGGGAGATCCTTACCTGTAGATATATCTTCTGTCATAGTTTGGGTTAAATATCCAGAAACAGATAGTTTTTTGAGAATTACAGGCAATGAAAAGGATACAATAAAACTTTTCCGTAATACTTCATTGAGATTGATTGGACTCCACTTATAGTCATTACCAACTGTCCAAGTAATTAGGTTATTAGTATTTTTTTCACGCCATTCAAATTCGATTTGACCTTTATTTAAAAAACTGCGTTGTAGTCCGATAGAATAATAGTCACTTTTCTCAGTGTTTAGGTTTGGATTACCAACAGAATAAGCTTCTTTCGGCCAATACATATCATTGAATGTGGGAAGGCGAAACCCATTTCCCATGCGTCCTCTAATTTTCCCTAGAATAGGAATGTCGAATTGAACATTGAAATCAGTGGTTGTTGCACTGAATGATTCACCCCAATCTCCCCGAATACTAGGGCGAAAAGCGAATCTGGGAGTAACATTATAAACCAGTGATACTGATGCTGCTGACGTACTTCGGTTATGATCTCCAATATCACTACTATTAATATTTTCGTCGTAAAACTCAAGAGAGGTAATGGCCTCCAAATAATCAAGAAAATGCTGATTCCAATTCATTTTCAGCCGATGTGATGATACCTCATGTCGGCTGTTAATTGAGAAGTCAGGATCAGAAAAATGTTCATCATTCCCACGGCGACTAGCTTGAATGCTGATATGACCGGAATTCAAGAGTCTTATTATTGTTGCATTTCCTAGTATTAAGGTGTTTGTTCGATTCGCATTTGGTGAAGGGTAAGATACAGCTCCAGCTGCACCGCGATCACTACGGGTAAGGAATAGGGAACTTTTAATAATTGTTTTTTTTGAGTGTAGATATTGTATCCGCCCACCAAGAAAAGATTGATCAATGCCGTTGTTTTTACGGTTATATGTGGAATCATTAAACGAAAAAGCATAGTCTTCAACACTGGTAAAACCACCGCCAATCAACTGTACTGCAGTATTGGGAAATGCCAACCTGTAACCTGTGGATATACTTTTGAAACCAAACATCCCGGTTGCTACATTTAAATAAGACCGATTGAACCATGGACTAAGGTGGATGACGCCATCCATGGATCCCGAACCATAGTCAATGCTGGGATAGCGTGATTGATACATTTGCTGGAAGAATACGAGTGGTATTTCCGATAAATCCGTTTGTCCATTCTGCGGACTAGTGAGATCAATTCCGTCAAGAACAATTTTTGTGTGTTCCGATTGACCTCCGTCCAAACCTACGCTGCTTATACCTGCTCGACCTCCGTACGTCTTTAGTAAGGATCCGGGTACGCGTTGGAACATACCGAGAGAACTCATTTGATCCGTTTCCGTAATATGTATTATTTCCCATGGAGCATTGTTGGGAAAATTTTGTCCTTCAACCTCAATTGAATCCATGGGAATAGCTTCTCGTTGTAAAAAAATCTTCAATTGTTTTTCTCCAGAAGAAATCAGGATTGTTTTTTGGTATCCGAAGCGATGAAAAATCAGACTGTCGCCAGAGTTGACTTCCGCTTGGAGGAGAAATCGTCCTTCTTCATCAGCAATCACCCAAGATTTACTTTTAGGGTGGGAAATAGTTGCGTAAGGTAAGTTCTCAAGGTTTTCGTTTAGAACAAACCCCGAAACTCCCATAGTCCAAATTATTGCTTGGCAACATATTCCAACAACTAGGGAATACAATACATTTTTTATCAAAAGAAAACCCCTTTTTAATCAAGGGGTCATGAGCAAGGAATGGTGTCGTTTGCATCATGACCTTTATCCCGAAGATCAGTTGACACATCGCCTGTTTGGGTTCCTGACTCATGCACAATGCATTTACAGTAGCGGGAACTGTGCTCGGCTTTCACGAGCTTCCCCACAACATAACGATGTATGTAACATACGATACTAATTTAAAAAACGAATATAATCAAAGTTCAAATTCTTCTCGAAGATATGTTGTGTTTCAGAGGGAGAGATGAATAAATTCGTCGTTGAATTTTGAATTAAATAATCCTTATGCCAAATTTTATCATAAATGTTGCTGTCATGAATCTTTATAAAGAACCTACCTTTCGATCTGAAGTCGTTACTCAGGGACTTCTGGGAGAATCCTGCAGTATTCTCGAGCAATCCGATAATTGGACGAAAATTAAACAATGGGATGGATACGAAGGTTGGGCGAATAATTTTTATGGTATAATCCAAGACGAGATCTATACAACAACTCATTCATTCTTTGGACATTCGTGCGAAATTGTAAATTCTGTAGGTAAAGGAATCCGCACAATGAATTTTGGAAGTAAAGTAAAAGCTGAACAAGCTAATGCAAATTATTCTATTACACTACCAGATGGTCATGTTGGATATTTAGAGTCAAATCTCTATGTTGATGCTATGACTCCCAGTCGAGATTCGATTGTAAATGTAGCTCAATCATTTTTAGGAATTCCCTATCGTTGGGGTGGTAAATCGACACTGGGGTTTGACTGTTCAGGTTTTGTTCAATCTGTTTTCAAAGCGCATGATATTTCATTACCCAGGGATTCGCATGAGCAAGCTGACCACTTCGTGAATGATATTAATTTAGATGAAGTGACACCCGGTGATTTACTATTTTTTGCTGAACAGAGTAAAATAAGCCATGTGGCAATAAGTTTAGGTGACGCCAATTTAGTCAATGCCAGGGGTTGGGTAAGGGATGAAAGTTTAGAACCATCGTCTTCAGTTTTCAGTCAGAAATTGAAAGATCTATTTGTTAAGGCTGTTTCGATTGATGAGGTTGTGAAAAACTGATGATGCATCCACCTCAAAATGGATCTTTATTAAATAAAGCTGTTTTGGTCTTAAATACAAATTATTCACCTTTAATGATTTGTACGGCTCGACGGGCTATCTGTTTAAAGTATTTAGAGAAAGTAGAGATTCTTGAAACATATAATGATATAGTTCATTCTCCATCCATTTCACTGAATTTACCCAGTATCATTAAACTCAGGGATTTTGTACATTATAATAGCATGAATGTGGTTATGAGCCGTAAAAATATTATGATAAGAGATAAACATACATGTCAGTATTGCGGTTCGAAATCCTCATCCATGACAATTGATCATATTATTCCAAAGGATCGGGGTGGAATCGATAATTGGGATAACCTTATTACTGCCTGTCAGCAATGTAATAAGAAAAAGGGAAATCTATTACCGGAAGAAGCCAAAATGCCTCTGAATCGTCAGCCAAGAAAACCAAATAGAATTCATTATTTCCAGCAATTTATTAATCATGACCAGACTGCTTGGCGTCCCTATTTATTTTTGGATTCATTTTGAAGAGAGTATTAAGCGGCATTCAACCCTCCGGTAAACTTCATCTTGGTAATTATTTCGGCATGATGTCAAGGATGATTCGTTACCAGGAAAAAAACGACTTATTTTGTTTTATTGTTAATTATCATGCCATGACGACCATACAGGATGGTGATTTATTAAAAGAAAATACGTTGAATGCAACCATGGATTTTCTTTCCCTTGGTATGGACCCCGAAAAATCTACATTTTGGATTCAGAGCGATGTTCACCAAGTTGCAGAATTGACATGGATCTTATCTGTTGTTACCAGTGTGGGGCTTATGGAACGAGGCACATCGTATAAAGATAAACTAGCCAAAGGTGTTACGCCAAACATGGGTTTATTTTCCTATCCAATCCTCATGGCAGCAGATATTCTATTATTTGGTGGTGAAATCGTTCCAGTGGGGAAGGACCAGAAACAACATTTAGAAATGACTCGGGATATTGCTATACGTTTTAACAATACATTCGGTGATATTTTGGTTATTCCGGAACCGGATATTGAAAAAGATACTCAATTGGTTCCTGGGGTGGATGGTCAGAAAATGAGTAAATCATACAATAATACCATTCCAATTTTTGGGAAAGAAACGGTTATTAAGAAAAAAGTGATGTCAATTGTGACAGATTCTTCCGGTGTGAACGAAGCAAAAAATACAAATTGTGCTTTATTTAATATATATAGCCTTTTCCTGGATGAAAATGAAAAGCATGAACTGACAGATAAATTTGAAACACCAGGAACAGGGTATGGTGAAATCAAAAAAGATCTATATTCTAACATCATGGATTTTTTCCAGCCCTTCAGGGAAAAGAGAGAGTATTATGAGCAACATAAAGATGACGTTTTTGATATAATGAAGCATGGTGCTGAAAAAGCAACGGAAGTTGCAGATACATTTTTAATTCCAGTAAGAAACGCAACAGGGTTAAATTACAGGGTATGACATACCGCGTTCATTTAGAAAACTTCGAAGGTCCACTTGATTTATTACTATATTTTATCCGTCGCGATGAAATTAATATCTACGACATACCCATCTCCCATATCACAGAAGAATTCATGGAAACTCTTGACGAAATAAAAAAATTAAATATCAATTTTGCCGGAGATTTTGTCGTCATGGCATCCACACTTATGCGTATCAAATCGAAGATGCTGCTTCCAAGGCCGGAATTAGATGAGGATGATGAGATTATTGATCCCCGGAAAGAATTGGTTGATCAATTATTGAATTATTCGCGATTCAAGGAAGCGGCTGAATCGTTGGATATTTTTGCATCAGAACGCAGCCAGGTTTTTACTGCCGGCAAAAAAGTAAATGTCTCTGATGCACCTGAAGAGGTTAATGTCATTCTGAGGGATGTTACTTTATACGATATTGCAAGGGCGTTCAAGTCTGCAATGGATAATATGCCCGTTATCCAAATATATGAGTTAGAAAGAGAGCCTATCCATCTTGATGAGCAAAAAGAATTGGTTATGCGATCTTTTGATGGCGATGGACGTTTAAGATTTTCCACACTTATTAACCAACTTGAAACTAAAATAGCAATAGTCGTAACGTTTTTGGCTTTATTGGAATTAATACGATCCCACCAGATTACCATTGTTCAGAATGAATTATTTGGCGAACTTGAAATTCAATTGCTCACAGCTGAAGCATAAGATGACTGGCGAAGAACAACTACACATTTTAGAAGCATTACTTTTCGCATCTTCTGAACCTTTAACTCAAACTAGGGTAAATCTTGTATTTTTAGATGATCCACCACAATTAAATGATCTCATTCCAGAATTACAGGATAAGTTTTCTAAGGAAAACAGACCTTTAGAAATTCAAAAAATAGCTGGCGGGTATCAAATCATAACCCGATCAGAATATGAAACATGGGTACGACGCTTATTAAACAAATCCGGGAGATTAACCTTGTCTCAAGCTGCATTGGAAACATTGGCAATCATTGCCTACAAACAGCCTGTCAACCGTTTTGATATTGAAGCGATTCGCGGAGTTGATTGCTCCGGTGTTTTGAAAACAATCCTTGAGAGAAATTTAATAAAAATTAAAGGACGTGATGAAGGTCCAGGAAGACCATTACTCTATGCTACAACGGATATATTTCTAGAATATTTTGGATTAAATCGAATTGCTGATATGCCAAAATTGAAAGAGATTGTTGAATTAACAGAAAGCGATACGAAAGATCAATTGGACGCTTTTATTCAAGAACCAACTCAACCATCATCTGTAATTGATCAGCCTGCTGAAAGTCCCTCAGCTTAATATTTATCCTATTTCTATTCATACATTAATATTATATGCGATTAAATAAATTTCTCGCTATGGGAGGAGTGGCTTCCCGCAGAGAAGCAGATAGACTTATTCTTGCTGCTACCACGACAGTTAATGGTGTTTTACAGACAGATCCTGCGTACAGCGTTAGTGAAGATGATGATATTATTTTTGATGGGAAACGGATCACAATTGAAAAAAATATTTGGGTAATTATTCTCAATAAACCGAAGGGATATATTACGACACAAAATGATCCACAAGGTCGAAAAACAGTCATGGAATTGGTACCAAAAAAACCACGATTATTCACAGTAGGCCGACTTGATCGAAATTCCACTGGTGTTATATTATTAACAAATGATGGTTCCTTGGCCCAGGAGCTTATGCTGCCGAAAAACAAAATTTCTCGTGTTTATGAATTAGAAATTGACCGTATTCTGGAAAAATCAGAAATCATGAAAATGCAACATGGTATTTTCATTGGTCATGGACAAAAAGGTCAAGCCAAAGTTTTACAACAAAAAGTTAATAAAAAAAGAGTCATAGTACGATTAGAATTACGTCAAGGAAAAAATAGAGAAATCAGACGAATTATGGCTGTATTAAAGAGAAAGATATTTTCTTTGAATAGAATTAGCTATGGTCCCATTAATCTTCGGGGAGTTCAAATGGGAAAATATCGTAAATTAACAAAAGAAGAAGTGAAAAATCTCCGAAAATTGTAAATGCATCACTTTAAACTAAATGACTATAAATTATAGTATTAAATACTCAATAACTGTAAATTTGTCGGCTTTTTGAGAAGGTAATTAGATGATAATCGCTATTGACGGGCCTGCAGCTTCGGGCAAAAGTACAACTGCAAAAATTGTTGCTGAAAAATTGGGATTTACATATCTCGATACAGGTGCAATGTACAGATGTGTAACGCTTGCAATGATCAATGCCGGAATTCATGTTTCCAATACGGAACAGATTAATGATCTGTTGGAGAATATTAGCATTGATTTGCTAGACAAAAATGGAAAACTGCAGATTATGATGAATAATCTAGATGTTTCTGATGATATTCGATCAGGTAAGGTTACAGAAAACGTTAGTGCAGTAAGTGCGTTAAAAAATGTCCGTGAAGCAATGGTGAAAATGCAGCGGAATATTGCTTCCAAAACGAATTGTGTGATGGAAGGTAGAGATATTGGTACTGTTGTATTTCCAAATGCGGAATATAAGTTTTATTTATCTGCAGATTCTGTAGTAAGAGCAGAACGAAGACAAAGAGACTTGTTAGCCTTGGGAGATGAAAAATCAATCCAGGAATTGATAGAGGATATTAATCGACGGGATGAATATGATTCATCAAGAGAAATATCACCCTTGAAGAAAGCTGAGGATGCTATAGAAATCAATACAACTGATTTGACTATTGATGGCCAAGTATCAAAAATAATTGAAATTGTTAACAAATAAAAAACGAAATAAACAGGAAATAATAACCTTATGACAAACGAAGAACTGACCCAAGAACAGACGTCTGAAACACCAGTTGAAGACGCCAGTGTTGACATAGTTGAAGAAGAGTCAGCTGTGGAAGAAACACCTGAGGTCGAACCAACATCAAACGGAACACCAGACAAAAATAAAAATTATTTAGACTCTGAATTATTCAGCGACATACGCACAATTACCCGAAAGGAAATTGAAGAAGCTGAAATTAATGAAGATATTACAGATGAATTGAAGGGTAAGTATGAAAATTCATTAGCTGAAATCTCTGAAAACCAAGTCATAAAAGGTCGCGTTATTGGCATGAATGACCATGTTATACTCATTGACATTGGTTTTAAATCTGAAGGAATGATCGATAGAGCAGAATTCATTGATGAATCATTACCTAAAATAGGTGATCAAATCGATATTTATTTAGAACGGCTCGAAGACCGTCGCGGTAATATGGTCCTTTCTAAGGAAAAGGCTGATTTCATGCGTCGCTGGCAAGATTTAAGAGAGATATTTGAAAATCAAACTACCTTTAGTTGTAAAATAATTAGACGCATAAAAGGGGGTATGGTTGTAGATCTGGAAGGAATCCAAGGTTTTTTACCTGGTTCTCAGATAGATGTGAGGCCAATCAAGGATTTTGATACATTATTGGATACAGAAATTGAAGTTCGAATTGTAAAACTGAATGAAGCTCGTAAAAATATTGTTGTTTCTCATAAAGTTATTCTCGAAGAGAGTTTAAAAGAACAGCGTGATGCATTATTAAGCGAAATGGAAATTGGAACCGTTTTGGAAGGCCGCGTCAAAAATATTACAGATTTTGGTGTTTTCATAGATCTCGGCGGTGTGGATGGATTGCTGCATATTACCGATTTATCCTGGGGCCGTGTGAACCACCCATCTGATGTGATTGGCGTTGATGATGCACTCACAGTTAAAATCATCGATTTTGATCAGGAAAAACAACGTGTTTCTCTTGGATTGAAACAATTAACACCCCACCCATGGGAAGATGTTGAGATAAACTATCCTGTCCATTCCACTGTAAAAGGAAAAATTGTCAGTATGACAAATTATGGATCATTTGTGGAATTAGAGCCAGGTGTGGAAGGATTAATTCACGTATCAGAAATGTCGTGGACACGCCACATTCGTAATCCGAACGAGTTGTATAAGTTAGGCGATACAGTTGATGCAATGGTTCTTTCTATTGATTCAGATGACCGCAAAATAAGCTTGGGCGTTAAACAACTCCAGCCGGATCCATGGGATGAAATAGAAGAGAAATATGTGATTGGTTCAACCCAAAAAGGTGTCATTAACAACCTAACACAGTTTGGAGCTTTTGTTGAATTGGAATCAGGTATAGATGGTTTAATCCATGTTTCTGATATTTCATGGACTAACGTTATTAGGCATCCAAAAGAAATTTTGGAAAAAGGTCAAGAAGTCGAAATAAAGATATTAGAAATTTCGAGAGATAATCGTCGAATTTCACTTGGTTTGAAGCAAATGATAGATGATCCATGGCCGTCGATTGTTAAATTTTATGAAACCGGTAAAGAAGTTAGTGGAGATATTATTCGGATTTTAGATAAAGGTATCATCCTAAAATTAGATATGGATGTAGAGGGAATAATTCCCTTCGGAAAAAAACCCAAAAAGCAACATAAGGAAGTCACTTCAAAACTAAACCCGGGTGACACTGTTTCCGGTAATGTATTGGAAGTCAAACCAGATGATAAAAAAATCATTCTCTTTTCTAAAAAATATTCAGAAGGGGGTGAAAAAGAAACGAAAGATTCTGTAAAAGATTTCCTTGACGATCAAGATGTGCCTGCTTCAGAAAAAATAAATATCCCTGAAGAACTTCAAAAAGAAATTAGCGAAGAAAAAACAGACGCAGAAGAATAAGGATATCTCCCTAACACTGCGATGATATAATGAACAAAAACCAACTGCAAAACTATCTCAACTGGCAATCGTTGGGCATGAGGTTTGGCGCAGTTGGTCTGGCACTGCTTTTATGGGTGTTTGTCGTCAGTGAAAATGAATATTCCATGATCATTGATATGCCCATTGAAGCACGTAATTTGAGTGCTCAAAAAGCCCACAAAAAAGAAGTTCCTGAATATGCCCAGGTTCGCTTGAAAGGCCCCGGGCGTGTTCTTTTTAAAACACTCCTTCTCAAAAACTTTATTTCTGAATTTAAGCTAGTTATTGATCTTGATCGAATTTCAGAAGAATATCACTTTTACCTAAATGAGTACTACGAGCGTTATCCCCAAAAAGTTGTCATTCCTCCATCTTATGATTTGGAATACATTGAAGTTGTTTACCCTGATTCTATCCATATAAGCCTGGATGAATACATGGTAGAAATGTTTCCTGTTGTTTCTCCAGTTTATATAAATCCTGCTCCAGGATATACATTAGTTGGCAAGCTGAAAATTCGTCCTGATTCCATCCAAGCGGCCGGCCCGAGTGAAGTCATTCAGAAAATGCAATATATTACAACTATAAAAGATACATTTCTATTACAGGAATTCGATTTAAATGCTAATTTAAACGTTGATAAAAAAACTCGTTCAATAATCGAATTCTCTCAAACATCTATCAAAATTTTTCAAAATGTTGAACCCGTCAGTGAGCGAATTATAAGTGAGATTCCTGTAAAAGTAATAAATGTATTACCCAACTTGCGCTTATTCGTAAATCCGACAACAGTCGCATTGACAGTTGTGGGTGGTGTCGATCGCATTGCGGCAATCAACCCCAAAGATATTCTTGTAACAATTGATTTTGCAAAACAATGGATTTCTGGGAAAAATTATTATGAACCGACTGTCAATGTTCCTGAAGATATACTTGAATGGCAAGACCTTTCTCCTCGGAATTTGGAATTGGTTGTAACAAAGGATAAAAAATGATTGTTTTAGGTGTCGAGTCGTCATGTGACGAAACGGCAGCAGCCATTTGTTCAAACAATGAGATTTTATCAACGATAGTCAGTTCCCAAGTAATTCACTCAAAATTTGGCGGTGTTGTACCTGAATTAGCATCGCGCGAGCATGAGCTTTTGTTGAATTCTATTGTAGAGGAAGCTCTTGTAGAAGCAAATATACATAAACAGGATATAGAGGGTATTGCGGTTACAAGGGGTCCAGGTCTAGCTGGTACATTATTATCCGGTGTTTGTTTTGCGAAAGGGTTAGCGCAAGGTTTGCAAAAACCCATTATAGGAATCAACCATTTGGAAGCACATATTTTCGCAAATTTTCTAGCAGATCCAGAATTAGATTTCCCTTTTGTTTGTTTACTCGTATCTGGTGGTCATACCCAGTTATGGTTAGTAATCGATATGAATCACTATACGATATTAGGAACAACCAGAGATGATGCTGCCGGAGAAGCATTTGATAAAGGAGCGAGAATCCTGGGGTTAGGATATCCGGGAGGTCCGGAAATTGAAAAATTAGGAAAAAACGGAAACCAGCGAGCTGTAGATTTTCCCAGAGCATTTTTAAATGATAAAAGGCTGGAATTCAGTTTCAGTGGATTAAAAACAGCATTATTGTATTTTATGGATTCAAACAAAGAAAAAGATAATGTTAATCTGGAAGATATTGCTGCCAGTTATCAACAAGCTATCATTGATGTTTTAGTGGGTAAACTAGTCCAAGCTGTAGAAAAAGTTAATGTTAAGACATGCGTTATAGCTGGAGGGGTGGCCGCCAATAAATCATTAAGAGAAACTGTAAATAAAGCACTCTCCAATATTCGTGTTCTGTATCCTGATTTATCTTTATGTACTGATAATGCTGCCATGGTGGCATATCTGGGTGAACTTTATCTAAGTATGGGCGTTTCCTCATCCATGGATTTTGATATTAACCCCAATTTAAAATTGGCATAATACGTGACAATAGAGTTTCTAAAGGAAATGGATGGTTGGTTTTGGCTTTTATTAATTGCCACAATACTAACCCTGTTCTGGATTATTCTTTCGATTAAGGAAGAACGTAAATTCCTGGGTTTAATTGGTATCAGAATCTGTGTTTTTATGGTATTGTTATTTATGCTTCTGTCACCAAAATTTTCCTGGAAGGATCATTATCAATATCCCTTGCGTTGGAATATTTATGCTGATCGGTCAGTAAGCATGGGATACCATCAAGCTCTTTCTCCAAATACCTACTTAAATAATTTGAATTCATTATTTTCTGAAGCTGAAAGTAAAAATGCAGAAACACAGAAATTTTATTTTGATTATAGAGTGTACAACGCAGATGAAACATCTTTTCTACTCGATGGTGAAGCAACCGATTTAGGTAATGTTTTTGATCATATAAAAGAATCTGAATCAGAATTGGCTGGAGCAATAATTATTACAGATGGCCAAATTACTAAGGGAGAACAAACGCATAATCAACTTAAAGAATTTATGATTCCTATATTTACAGTTGGTGTAGGCGATACGATTCCCTTAGTGGATATCGCTATACAAGCTGTTGAAGTTCCAACAGTAATAATTAAAGGGGAAGAAATGGATATTAACATTACCTTGTCTTCTCATGGTAGAATAAATGATCGAATAAATATATTATTGTATAAAGGAAAAAAACTTTTAGGATCAAAATATATACACTTGGAAGGAGATGGTTCCCTAGCTAATGCAAAATTCAGAATCAGCCCACAAACATTAGGGGGAAATAACTATATAGTAAAAACATCTGTCTTGGCTGATGAAATTAACATAGATAATAATAGCCAACCATTTCAAGTATCTGTTCTCAAGGATAAGTATAAATTGGCATTAATAACAGGTGCCCCCAATTTCAATACAGCGCCTTTAAAGAAAATCATTAGAAATATTCCCAGAGTTGAATTAGACCATTATATTCAACGCGATGATAAATTTATTCCATCCATAAATGAATTTTGGTCAACTCCATATGAATTAATTGTTTTTGATAATTTTCCTTTGGTTCCAATTTCAAAAAGGTGGAAACAGATTTTGGCTAAAAAAATTGTTTCCCAAAAATCATCAGTTTTTTTGTTTGTCGGACCAAATACAGAGAAAAAAGCAACAGAATCAATGTATCCCTTTTTTCATGTAAAGAATTCCCAAGAAACGTTTAATGATAATAAAAGCAAGCAATGGTATTGGGCTGAAGAGAATAATATTCTAAAATACTTTTCTGCCAATGGACTTGATCAAGCTAGATATGACAATATATATCCACCTCTGAAACCAAAATTATTTATTGAGCCGGAAAATAATATTTCCTCACTAGCATATTTTGATAATTCATCAATACCATTATTAGTATCAGGTGAAATTGAAGGATTGAGGTCAGGAATCTGGACTTCTTCTGATTTTTCAACACTTTTTTATAAAATGACAGAGACAGATCAAGAAAATATCAGCACTTTACTAATAAACAATTTATTTTCGTGGTTTTTACGTACAAGTGGAGAAAATGATCTATACTTTAGAGTGAATAAAGATGTATTTCAACAAGGAGAAGAAATTCATATTGCGGGATCACATTTTAATAAAGAAGTAAAAGATATTTTTGCATTTACGGGTTATATCACTTTGTTAAATGAAGAAAATTCTCCTACAACATACGAATTAACGTATAATCCTGTAAATGAACAATGGGAGACTAAATTTCTTGCAGGTAAACCTGGATCATATTCATATGAAATTGTAATGGAAAATGAAAATGAAGTTTTTACTCAAAATGGATCGCTTTTGATTGATGAAAGTCAGATTGAATTAAACCAAGTATCAGTTAATAAAGAAAAATTGCTTACAATTGCAAATGCAACAAATGGTAAATATATATCTTGGGAATCCCGGGCTGAAATAATTGACCGCATTAAACAGGAACATAAGGAGGAAATAGTCGTTAGGGATGTGAGATTAAATGAATACACTTTAGGAATTCTATTATTAGTTATTCTCTTATCTATAGAATGGTATATTAGGAGACTTATCGGTTTAAGTTGATATTATTTATTTTCTTTACGTCAATAAATATGTAGTTTTCACACTTCAAAAAAGGAATTTATGAAGAATATAGCAGTCATTGGAACAGGATATGTCGGTCTTGTCAGCGGAGCAGGTATTTCTGATTTTGGCCATAATGTTGTATGTGCCGATATTGATAAAAATAAAATTAAACACTTACAGAATGGTGAAATACCCATTTATGAACCCGGGCTACATGAATTAGTAAATAGGAATGTTCAATCAGCCAGATTGTTATTCTCATCAGATGTCAATAAATCTATAGAGGATGCTGATGTAATATTTATTGCAGTAGGTACACCGGAAGGTGAAAATGGAGCTTCGGATTTAACCGCTGTATTGGAAGTCGCCCGGGCTATAGGGAAAAACTTAAACAGCTATAAAGTTATATGTACGAAAAGTACTGTTCCTATTGGTACAGGTGCTGAAATATCTAAAATTATAAATGAGACTTCAAACAATTCGATTGAATTTGATTATGTCTCTAATCCTGAATTTTTAAGGGAAGGATCCGCTGTAAAAGATTTTCTTTGGCCAGATAGAGTTATTATTGGAGCTTCAAATGTACGTGCATTCGATATTATGAAAAATGTGTATAGACCTCTATATATCAATGAAACACCTGTAATTCAAACAACAATTGAGACAGCTGAATTAATAAAATATGCAAGTAATGCATTTCTTTCTGTAAAAATCAGCTATATGAATGAAATTGCAAACATGTGTGATGAAATTGGAGCTGATGTACATGTTGTGTCAAAGGCAATGGGTATTGATGGAAGAATTAGCCCAAAATTTTTACATCCCGGACCCGGTTTTGGAGGATCATGTTTTCCAAAGGATACAAAAGCGCTTGTATCTATGGCAGAAAAATTTGGTACAAACCTGAATGTGGTCGAAAGCGCTATTGCGGCCAATCAACTGCAAAAAGAACGCATGGTTAAAAAATTATTTAAGCTTTTAAACAATGATGTCAAGGGCAAAACTATCGCTATTCTCGGTTTGGCTTTTAAAGCACAAACCGATGACGTTCGGGAATCACCATCCATTAATATAATTAATGCCCTAATAAACAATGGTGCTAATGTAAAAGCATTTGATCCTGCTGCTAATGATAATATGAAAAAACTCTTTGAGGATTTAGATACATATATGTCCTGGGAAGAAACAGTAAAAGATGCAGATTGTGTTGTTATTATGACAGAATGGAATGAATTCAGAGGTATAAACCTTTCGAAATTAAAAGAGTTAGTTAAACATCCAAATTTATTGGATTGCAGAAACATTTTAAAAATTGATGATCTGGAAAAACAGGGATTCAATTATGATAATGTAGGCAGAAAAAAACGATGAAAATCATCGCCACAGATTTTCCAGGATTGTATGTTATTGAACCGGTGGTTTTTAATGATGATCGAGGGTATTTTTTTGAAAGTTATCGTAATGAACATTTTATCCGTGCAGGCCTGGATTTAGAATTCAAACAGGATAATCAATCGAAATCTACATGCGGTGTTTTACGTGGTTTGCATTACCAACTGAATTATGGACAAGGAAAGTTGGTAAGTTGTGCTTACGGTAAAGTTTTTGACGTTGCTTTAGATATTCGTAAGGGATCACCTACATTCGGAAAAGTTTTTACAATAACATTAAATGATAAAGATCACCATGCTGTATATATACCACCAGGATTTGCCCATGGTTTTTGTGTTTTAAGTGATAAAGCAATTTTTCAGTATAAATGTACTGAAACATATTATCCAGAAGATGAATATGGTATTTCCTGGAATGACCAACAAGCAAATATTCAATGGCCAGTTGATAAACCTTTACTTTCCAATCGAGATCTAAACTTTCCCGATTTGGCAGATCAAGATAAATTGTTGTTACCGGATTTTGAGGGATAATGGTGGGTAAAATAATTATCGTTACCGGTGGGAGCGGCTTTATAGGATCAAATTTCATCCGTTTCATGTTAAATGAAGGTTATGCTGAAAAGATCATCAATCTCGATAAATTGACTTATGCTGGTAATCCTAAAAATTTATCAGATTTTCAACAGGATGAGCGTTATGTTTTTGTTCAAGGTGATATTTGTAATCAGGATCTTGTCAAGGAATTATTTCTAATTCATCGTCCGAATGTTATTGTCAATTTTGCTGCTGAAAGCCACGTAGATAGATCAATTGATGGCCCAGGTGATTTTATCAAAACCAATATTTCCGGTACATTCACATTATTGCAGGAATCGCTTCGTTATTTTCAGACATTAGAAAATGAAAATCAAGAATTATTCAGGTTTCACCACGTTTCAACGGATGAAGTGTTTGGCAGTTTAAATGATAATGGCTTTTTCACTGAAGAAACGCCTTATGACCCCAGTTCTCCTTATTCTGCATCCAAGGCTGCTTCTGATCATTTAGTGAGAGCATGGCAACGGACCTTTGGCCTCCCAATCATAATTTCTAATTGTTCAAACAATTATGGTCCTTATCAATTTCCTGAAAAATTAATCCCTCTAATGATTCTTAATTGTTTAGCTGAAGAATCGCTACCTGTATATGGTACAGGTGAAAATGTAAGAGATTGGTTATACGTAGATGATCATTGTGAAGCCATACATACAATTATTGAAAATGGGAAAATTGGAGAAACATATAATGTTGGTGGAAATAATGAGATTATGAATATTGATATTGTAAAAACAATCTGTAATATATTAGATGAAATAAAACCTTCAACACATCTCAAATCTTACATGGAATTAATCACATTTGTGACGGATCGCCCCGGGCATGATTTCCGTTATGCCATAGATTCATCCAAATTAAAAAATGAATTAAACTGGCAACCAAAAGAAACATTTGAAACAGGAATTAAACAAACCATCAATTGGTATTTAGAAAATCAATCTTGGTGGCAGGATATTCAAAACAAAACCTATCAACAGGAAAGATTGGGAGTATTATAACATAACATGAAAATTACATTTAAATTTATTTCACCTATTATTTTATTATGTTTGTTATCTGCTCAAACAGATGAATTTGAATCATTGACGAAAGGTGCCGGTAGTTATCAACCGGTTTATCAGGATTTATCCAACCCTCCAATTCCATTGGAAAGTGAAATTGACCCGAACGTGTATTATTTAGGTCCGGGAGATCAATTGCATATTGTAGTAACATCATTAGAAAATAAACTGCTTCCTGGACAGGAATATGATTTATTTAATGCAGAAACAGTTGAATATTATGAATATATAAGCCCTGCCGGAGAGTTATCTCTACCATCAATTGGTCAATTTTCTACAAAAGGAAAAACATATCAGCAAATAAAAAAAGAAATAAAATCTGAAGCTTTAAAAAAATCATATAAAAAAATTCAAACAACAGTCAGGTTATCATCGATTCGTTCATTTAAAGTTCAAGTAATAGGAGCCGTAGAATATCCCGGTTACGTTGAAATGACACCTATTAGTAGAGTCAAAGATGCAATTAAGGCAACAAAAGGTGTTCAAAAATACGGTAGCAGTGACGTAGCATTTTTGGAACGAAATGGAATTAAGCAAAAACTGACTTTGAAAGAATTTTTAATTAATGGTGATTTAACACAAAATCCAACATTAATGGAAGGGGATAAAATAATTATACCTTTTGTTGAAATAATGCAAAAGGAAAAAGAGAACTTTACTGAGTATAAGACTCATCAAATTATTGTACATGGTTTTGTAAGAAGACCTCGAGGGTTTTCTTATGTACCCGGCTATAGAGCCAGTGATTATATAGCAATGGTAGGCGGAGCATTAAATATTGGTAGTAACAGTAATACAATAATTTATCGAGCGGACGGAAGTGAATTGAACAATGCTTTTGATGAATATGTTGAACCGGGAGATGTTATTGTAGTACCTGAAAGCCTGCGCAGTCGAATGTTTGGAAATATTAGTATACTACAGACAGCAACTGCGATTGCTACTCTTTGGTTAACATATAAAGCGGCTATAGGTGGATAATGATAAAACTAACTCCCCACGAACAAAAAATACTGGATTTGGTTAAAAAGAATCCTGAAATAATCCATAATCCGGAAAAAAGGAAAGAAATTGCTGAACAAGAAGGATTTACTGAAAAAACGCTTCGGAACCGTATTGGCGATTTAAAAAAATATGGTGTTTTACCGGGATCTGATAATGCAGAGATTCCTATTGTGGATACTGAATTCGATGATATTGATCTTTATCGCATCGGTCAGATCATTTATTCAAATAAAAAAGAAATCATCCGAAACGTCATTGTAATTAGTGTTATATCTGTTATTCTAGCATTTATTTTGCCCAAAACCTACCGAACAACGGCCCTGATCATGCCACCAACAACCACAAATGAAAGAGGTGTCTTTGGAAGCGGTACGGGTCTGTTCGCTTTGCAAAGTTTACTGAGTCCGACCTCAAGTTCGGATGCAAATTTGTTCATTGCCATTCTCAAAAGTCGCACTATTATGCACAGTGCAATTGATGAGTTCAATCTTATTGAATATTATGATGTTGAAAACAAAGATAAAGCCCAGGAAATATTAGAAGAAGCTATCAATTTTGAGATAGATGAAGAGGGCACAATCCGGGTGACTATGGATATCAAAACCAGGTGGCTTCATTTTGAGGAAGATGAAATATTTTGCAAAACCCTATCTCGGGATATTACTAATTATTTTGTCTCAAAACTGGATATGATAAATAAAAGATTAAAATCAGAAAAAGCTACACAACACCGCAAATTTATAGAAGACCGCTATTACCAGAATATTGAAGACCTTGCATTGGCTGAAGAAGTATTAAAAACTTTCCAGGAAACACATAATGCTGTTGCTTTACCTGAACAAACATCCGCCTCAATCCAGGTTTCCTCCGAAATATTGTCAAGAATCTCAATCCAGAAAGTCAAATTGAGTGTATTAGAGGAAACACTTTCAGAAACACATCCGGAAGTACAATTTTTAAAGTCAGAGCTGTTTGGTTTACAAAAAGAATTGGATAAAATGGATTTTGGTGATCCCGAAGGTGCTGTTATTCCTAGTTTTTCCAATGTACCTAAACTGGGTTTAGAATTAGGAAGGTTAATGAGGGATGTTGAAGTTCAAAATACGCTTTATAATTTTTTGACTCAACAATATGAAGAAGCAAAAATTCAGGAGGCGAAGGATACTCCCACTGTCCAAGTTTTGGATTACGCCATCCTGCCTGATGTAAAATTTAAACCGGTTCGGTCTCGGATTCTAATTATTGCCTTTGCTGTATCTACTATTTTTTCCATATACTTTGTTTATTTCAGAACCCGTTGGCAAATATCTCGAACCAGAATCAAATCATAACTATCCTTCCCTGGTTATGAATACCGCACTTAACACCGGTACAAGCCAGAATGACTGGAATATTGACCGCGCACTCCTTTTTATTATTCCTCTAGTATTTATTTCGGTGCTGATATGGATGCCGGAAGAATGGCTTCTGGAATCATCTATGCTTTGTATCTCGATTTTTACGTACATATTAATCACTTATAAACAGCGCTTGGTTTATGGTTTTTCCGGAATCAGGATCGCTTCAATTCCATCCACAATCATTGCCACATTTACATTTTTCATTTCGGTGCCTGCAATTTATGTTCTCATGATCAGGGAGCATCCTAATGAAGTACCTTATTTCTATTCAATCCTTTTATTCTATTTCCTATTTCCTGCAGGGTTGTTTATTGGTCAACTCTATAAGAAAATAGAATGGAGTAGGGTCAGAAATCTTTTAAAGGTGGAGGTTGAGTTTCAAAAATTTGATAAAGTCTTTTATGAGATTATTTTGATTTTATTCTCTGTATCGATCCTTATCTTGGTTACCTATTTGATACGTGTAGAGAATATTCCCCTTATTGAATTAATAAAAAATCCTGGGGATAGCTCTCGATTCTGGCTACTGCGGGAAGATGCATTGAAGTCGTTGAATATGACAAAGATCGAACGCTATATGTTTTTTTGGCTGCGCTCACTTTTTATTCCTTTTGGCATTATTGCCGCCCTCTTTCTTTCAGCGAATTACCGTAAACAAAAGTATAAAATATTATTTGTCCTATTTTTCGTATTCGGCATGGTCGTAAACACACTAACTCTTGAAAAATCACCTATTGCATCAGTCTTCTTATCCATTGCTGCCTATATTTTTCTCAAACGAGTAAAAGTGAAAGCCAGTCTTATTATTGTTCTCATATTCATTATCTTGGCCGGTCCACTCCTTATTTCATACTTATTATTCATTGATCGGGAGGATGTGTTTAATGTGATCTTCTGGTCTTATATCAATCGATTATTTGTTGCACCATCCGAAGTCCTTTTTTATTATTTCAAATATTTTCCTGAAACACATGATTTTTTAATGGGACGTTCAAGCCAACTTTTTTCATGGATGCATGCAGAGGGTACGTTCCCAGTTTCTAATTATATTGCCAAATTGTGGTGGAATATGCCTGAAACAACCGGTTTCGCGAACGCAAATTATTTAGGAAACTTTTGGAGTGATTTTGGCTGGTACGGTACCACGATTTCAACATTTGTTTTTGGCATCATCGCTCATTTGTTTCAATGGAAAATTTTTCATACCACTCGATATAGAAAGAATTTACTTTACCTTATTACAATGTCTATATGTGTCCCCTCATTTACTTTCGGTTTCTTTAGTTCGAATTTTACGATTCTGTTTTTTACAAAAGGCTTGTTGCTACTGGTATTTTTCCTCTTTGGTTATGATTATTGGCAAAGGCGTACAATGGTCAAGGTAATGAAATGAATTGGTTGAAAAAGCATTTATCATTCAAAGCTGATATGATCATCACCTTGCTCAATGGCTTAGTTGTTATTGGTAGTGTATTTGTACTCAATGGATTAATTGCCCGTCTCCACGGCCTAGATGTATTAGGCGAATTCCTATTGATAAAAAGAACGTTATCTGCTGGAGTTGGCATTTTGTTAGTGGGAATGAATGTGGGTTTACCTAATTATTTAAGCAGAAATTTTAACAGGGCATATGCTGACAATTCATTTATCTTATTTCTCGTTGTTTCAGTACCCCTTTCGATTTTTTTATTAGGGGGTTTACTTTGGTTCGGTATTGCTGGTTTCTATCAGGAACACTTTTGGTTATATATACTTTTTTCAATAAGTATTAGTGCCCAATTTATGGCCTATGCGCTGTACCGAGGCTACATGAATATGCTAGGTGCGAATGTGTTACAATTATTGGGTACTGCTATAATTCCTATTCTTATTTTTTCTTCGGTAAGTTCACTGAATGATGGGTTGTTTTGGATTGGGGGAAGTGTTTTGACAATTATGATCCTAGCCTTTTTATCCCGCAACCGAGGGGTAAACTTGCGTAAGATAAATCTCCAGAAATCCAAAGAACTACTACAGTACGGTTTTGAGCGTGTCCCCAGTTTTGTTTCGCAATTTATTTTATTAGCAGGTATACCGATTATATTGGCTCAATCAGTCAATTTTGAAAGTGTAGCATACTTTAATTCCAGCTTAAGCTTGGTCCGGCTTTCATTGCTCTTTACTCATCCTATAGGAATGGTATTACTCCCTCGGATCGCAAATAAAATAGCTAGTGGATCTAATGCGGATATTAAGCATCTCCTAGGCATTCTTTTAAAAGCAGGGACTATTTTCAGTATTATCGGCACAACATACATTTATATAAATGCATCGATTATATTACAATTCTGGTTAGGCACGGTTAGTGACTCAGGCGTTATTATTTTACGTTTCACTATTCTGGCCTTGCCGTTTTATTCATTCTCTGGTTTAACTAGAAGTCCCATTGATGCTGTTTCGAAGCGCGGGTATAATTCCCTAGTCTATGGTTTGGGTGCTGTAACAATGGTAACTATTTTTCTGATAGGTCAAAAATTTCAAGCAGATCTTTTAAGCAACGCCTTGTTTAGTTTTCTCATCAGTCATATTGTCACCGGATTGGTTAGCGCATTTTTTATGAAAAAACTGTATGCACATCAGATATGGGATCTGAAATTAATACGGGACATTATTATTAGTATTGTCACTATGCTTTTAGTTCACTATCTGGTTTCGTTAGTAATCATGCCTGATTTTACCAGATTAATTATTACTAGTGTTATTTACTTTGTCATCGGTATTATTCTTATACGTTTAACCAACACGGGCTGGCTGGCTGAATTAAAGGCAAAAATATATGCTTGAAAAAAGTATCTTTATTGGTACGAGTGTACATAGATGGAATGACAACCGTGTTTTCCATAAAGAAGCAGTATCTCTGGCAAGTCAATTTCGTGTCGAATTACACGCACCTGCAAATTTTGCTAACAAAACTTTACATGGTGTAAATATTATAGGTTTACCCTTATGGAAAAAGGAATCAGATAGAAAAATTCTGCGTAGTGAGTTATGGTCAAGATTGAAAGTTTCTAAAACCGAACTATTTTATTTTCATGATCCTGAATTGATTTGGATTGGAATAAAGGCTAGACTATTTTTAAGAAAAAAAGTAATCTATGATGTTCATGAAAATACTGTCGAATCCATAAAAGGAAAAAAGTGGTTAAATACCTTAACCAAAAGACTTGCCATTATTGGTTACAAATTATTTGAATGGATTGGAAAACAATTATTTAGTCATTTCATTTTAGCTGAAGATTCATATAAAACATTAATTCCCCATAATTCTACGATTGTTTTGAATTATCCTATAGTAGATGAGTCTAATGGAAATAGTAAACATAAATTATATGATCTTGTATATTTAGGAGATGTAAGAGAAGATAGAGGTGCATTGATAATGTTAGAATTAATCAAACAATTAAAGAAAAATAGAGGAGAAATTAAATTAGCATTATTAGGTAAAATCGTAAACAGAGATAAACTTGACATAATCATTAAAAAATATTGTCTTGAGCAAAATATTAAATTTTTTGAGTATGTTGATTATCAGGAAGCAATTAAAATCGTTAAAAAATCTAAAGTAGGATTATGTTTGCTAAAACCTTCACAGAATTTTATGCATTCATACCCCACAAAACTTTTCGATTATATGAATGCTGGTATTCCTTTTGTAAGCTCAAATTTTCAATTATATGATGAATTAATCCAAAAAAGTAACGCAGGTATTTCTGTGGATCCCCTTAATATAACTGAAATAATTAACGCGGTTAATCAATTATTAGGTGATGCAGATTACCGTGAGCAGCTTGGTAAAAATGGAAAGTTATCATTGGAACAAAAATATAATTGGCAAAGTCAATCTGATAGGTTAATAAAAGTAATAAAGTCTCTATAAATATGAAAATTTTACAAGTTATTTTTTGGCTTTCTTCATTTGCAGTTTTATATACATCTATTATCTATATTGTTGTACTGAATTTTATCAAAAATAATTCTTACAAAAAAAATTCAAATTATTTTCCATCTGTTTCTCTTATAATAAGTGCTTATAATGAAGAAAAAACGATAAAGAAAAAATTAAGTAATACATTTGAGTTAGATTATCCTAAAAACAAAATACAAATTATAGTAGCTAATGATGGATCTTCCGATAATACTATGATTGAAGCGTCAAACTTTGAAAATATTGATCTTTTAGATTTACCAAGAGGGGGGAAGACAAATGCTCAAAATGAAGCCGTTAAAATTGCAAAAAATGAATTTTTAATATTTAGTGACGCAAATAATATATATGAAAAAGATGCCATTCAAAAATTAGTAGCTAATTTTGCTGATGATAGAGTAGGGGTAGTTTGCGGAGAACTTAGATATAGAAATAATCTTTCAAAAGAGCATACATACTGGAATTATGAAGTAGCTTTAAAAAAAGCTGAAAGTAGAATAGGCCGTTTAGTGGGCGCAAATGGTAGTATATATGCTGTTAGAAGAGATCTCTATAAATCTCTCCCAAAAGACTCCATTAGTGATCTATTAGAGCCAATGATAATATATGGAAATGGATTCGATATAGTATATGAACCAAATGCTATAGCAGTAGAAGATACTCCAAGAGAAGTTTTTTCTCGTAAAAG
>Ga0208274_1000129_pt1 | contig 39693 bp, 34 predicted proteins | sample ETNtaG_22_FD_185755 | JGI IMG/M metagenome (GOLD analysis project Ga0208274, IMG submission 185755) | Marine microbial and viral communities from oxygen minimum zone, Eastern Pacific Ocean - ETNP201306SV43 (SPAdes) (version 2) | ecosystem: Environmental > Aquatic > Marine > Oceanic ... | reverse complement strand
CGGCCCGTGATCACCGGGTAATGGTGGTACAGCACGCCCATCCACATCAGCGCCATCGACACCAGCACAGTCATGGTATGCCCGCTCTGCCACATGGTGCCGTGCAGCTGGAACGACCAGGCAACGTTGGAGGTAACGATAGCGCTCGCGCCATCAAGAATGTACAGCACGAAACCCAGCAGTATCGCCATCAGGCCCGGCGCCGGCCGCAACCCGTGCTTCCAGATGGTGGCGAGAATAGTGAAGATTGACAATGCCGAACCGACACCGGTCCCAAAACTCATGATATTGCCGTGGTAGGCAAGCGCCGCTGGCAGATTCGGAAACAGAGTAATGAAGTGGTGGAAGAACGAGGTGAGCGAAGTTAGCAGCAGAATCCACAGTGCGATCCTTGCCAGTCGTTCGCTGTAAAGCTTGCTGGTCCCATCAGCCAAGTAAAGCGGCAGAGTCGCATATACCGCGCTGATGACCATCAGTGCCATTGCCTCCATCAGGTTGTGGGCAAATATGAAAAAGACAAACTGAAAAACCACCGGCTCGGCGGCCCAACCGACAAGAGACGGGGGAACAATCCCGTACAAGTAACCGAGAACAGTACTGGCCACGATCAAAAGGGGTATGCCCGCGATCAACAGCACGAAGGCGGCCATCAGCATGCCCAGCATGCCGGGATCCTGGAGCGAGCGCGGGGACAGCAGCAACTCCTGGCGTGCCTTGCCGAAAAATGCCATCTTAATCACCTGAATCGGATACAGAATGATCATGGTAATCAGCACAAGCGCGATACCTGTAAATCCGAGTATCACCACGTTCATACTCCACTGGCCAGTTTGCACCCCGACGACGGGCAACGGGTACATGACCACCAGAGAGATCTTTAGCCCGAGCAAGATCGCTACGGTCAACAGCAATGAACCCACGTTCATGAAGATATAGATCAAGGCCGGTATCGGGCCGGTGATAGGCTGACCCCTGCAACTACCCATCCGGTGCAGGCCGACCCCGACCATGAGTTGGAACACGAACGGAAACGCCAGAGCGGCGCCGTGACCCGTAAGGGCGGTGTAATACAGGTTCGGCCCCAGTGGACCGAGGTCCAAAAACTGGACCAGCGGCATTACCACTCCAAGCAGGCCGGCCACCGCCAGCCAGATGAATGAAGTCATGATCATCAGGGCCGGCCAGGCGTTGATGTCCTCCAGCCCGGTGCTCTGGTCGACCGCGAACATTCGGCCAAAGAACGGAATATTACCGACGATTGTTGTAGGGCTTGCCATTATGAATTCTCCTCTTTCTTGCTCATTATTCAGTTGTTGCCTGCTACAACAATCAACTGGTCTCGCATATTGTGATGATTGATACCACAATACTCCAAGCAACGAACCGTGTAGGTTCCCGGTTTATCAAATGTATAAACAATCGAGGTTGGCCCTTTCAAGCCCGGCATCAGCATCATGGTGAACAATACGTCACCATCCGGGCTATAGATTGCAAACGAGTGCATGGTGTCAGAGCTCTTGCCTGAGAAACGCACTGGCCCCACCTCGACAGTCCGATTCGATCCGTTTATTACCTTGGGGGTCGAGATATCGTAGAACCAGGACCCGGCAGTTATATTTACCTGCTGGATATTTGCCTCATCGACCGCCGCTCTGGCAGTCTGGACTGTTGGCATGTAACTGATACTGATAACGTTCACTCCAACGAACACTACCAGCACCAGAGCCATCCAAACCCATTCTACAGTTGATAATCCTGACGAAGCAGAATCGGCTGACCCCTGGCCCGTCGACTTCTTGTAGACCACATAGACGAAGATGATAAGAAATGGAATGAACAGGAAAAGCACCATTAACATCGCGCCCCAGCCGTTCAGGTACAGGAAATCAAGCATGCTTATTTACCCTCCATTTATCTGGAAAAAACCATGATCAAACCCGATCTTAATACGGGAATTAAAGCCGAATATGCTCAGGTGAAACCAGCCTCAACTTTCTGCGGATAACTTATTGTTTTAAAAACTTTTTTAGAATCTCTTAATATACTGAATCATGCGCATGACGAGTACAGTGCCTGCAGCCACATGCCACTTGTGCGACCTGCCAGTTGGAGCCGCACCACTTTGCGCCGACGGCCATGCTTTCTGCTGCTTTGGCTGCCGCGAAGTGTACCGGCGCTTTGGCCATGCCGCCCTGCCCGATGATGCTGGCAACAATGTGCCGACAACGATGGCAGAGCCCGAAGGGCATGAGGCTTTCCTGCGCATCGACGGCATGCATTGTGCATCGTGTGAACTGCTGATCGAGAGGATTGCCCGCCAGGTTAACGGCATCGTTGCGGCAACCTGCAGTTACGCCACCTCGACCGCAAAGATCACCTATGACCCGGAACGGATCGACGAATCCGAGTTGCCGGACATTCTCAGCCGGGCCGGGTACCGTGCCCGTCTCAGCCGCGACAGTGCCCCCGAGTACGACGAACGGCTGCCACTGTTGCGGCTGATGGTGGCAGAGAGCCTGGCGGTTACCGTGATGATGTTGTATCTCGCCTTTTACTATCCGACCCACCTGGGCCTGGTCGATGTAGCAGATCTGGAGCCCGTACACTGGCTTGCCTTCGAGGCAGTACCGGTAGCCCTGCTGGTGTTGACTACCGTGCTGGTGTTCTATGTCGCCGCGCCGATCTTCCGTGGAGCCTGGATCGGGCTCAGGACCGGACTACTGAACATGGACAACCTGCTGGCGATAGCCATTCTCGCAGCCTACGGTTACAGTATTGGCCAGTTGGCCGTCGGCTCGCTCGAGCTCTACTTCGACGTGGCTGCCGCCATCATCGCCGTGGTGACCCTTGGCCGCTACCTGGAACAGCAGGCAAAAGTCCGGGCCACTACTGAGTTGTCCCACATCATGGCGACGTGGACACCGACGGCTCGGGTCCGCAGAGGCGATGGCTTCTGCACCCTGGCCCTGGCTGAGTTGCAGCCCGAAGACCGGGTCGTCATCCGCGCAGGGGAGACGATTCCCATCGATGGCAAAATCATCGAGGGCCAGGTTGCAGTCGACGAATCACTGCTTACCGGTGAGCCGTTCCCGGTAAACCGGGGCCCGGGGGAGCACGTTATCGGCGGCGCCAGTATCGTCGAAGGTGAACTCGAAATCGCAGTGGGCTACCCGGTCGAAAGCCAGTTAGACAACTTGGCGCGGGCCCTGTGGAATGCCCAGAGTGTGCGTGTCGGGGCCTGGGGCATGGCGGACCGGGTCGCCCATTTCTTTGTGCCGGTGGTGCTCATCCTGGCCGTGATAGTGACCGGACTGATGTTCCGGGAGGGCGCCTCCCTGGGCACGGCACTGCTGGCCGGCATGGCGACGCTGATCGTGTCGTGCCCCTGCACCTTCGGACTCGCGATACCGCTGACCAGCGCCGCCGGAGTCAGCACCGCGTTACACAACGGCATCATCATCACCAGTGCCGACATATTCGAAAAACCCGCACGGGCAGACACCATCGTAATCGACAAAACCGGCACCCTGTCGACTGGTGAGATGGCCGTGGGTGAAGTTCTCGGACCGCCCCAAGTCCGGGAATATGCCGCTGCCGTGGAACGCCTTTCCCCGCACCCCATCGCCAAAGCTATCGCCGCACTGGACTCGCGCCACACGGCAACCGACATCGACACCCATCCCGGCAAAGGCGCTCTCGCCACCGTTGACGGCCGCCGTGCTGCGGTCGGCAGCCGTTCCCTGTTTGCCAGCCTGGGCTGGGACATTCCCGCCCCGCTCCTCGCAGAAGCAGCGATGGTGGTACCTGACGAAGGGACCGTTTCCTATGTCGGCTGGGACGGTTACGCCCAGGGTGCAATTGTCACCCACGACCAACTCCGTCCGGGCTGGGAGAAAGTAATCGACCAGCTCAAACAACAAGGCCGCGTGGTGTTGTTGACCGGCGCGGAACATCCCGGTGATTGCCAGAAGCGAATGGATGAAGTCTTCGCCGGCATTCCACCGCAGGCCAAGGCAGCAGTGATACGTCAACTGAGGACCGAGGGCAGCGTGTTCATGATCGGCGACGGCAGCAACGACGCCCCGGCCTTAGCTGCGGCAGACCTCGGCCTTGCCTTTGGCGCTCCCACTGCGCTCGCTGCCGACGCCGCCGATGCGATCATCCCGGGCGACCACCTGGAGGGGGTCTTCACCGCCCTTGAACTGATCCATACCGTCCGGCGCCGGATTCGGCAGAACCTGGGCTGGGCTCTGTTGTACAACGCCACCGCAATCCCACTGGCGGTATCGGGGCTGCTCAATCCCCTGTTCGCGGCGCTGGCGATGTCGGCCAGCAGCCTGCTGGTGGTGTGGAACTCTTCGCGCTCACTGTACCGGGTCAAATCTGCGCCGAACCACGGGGGCAAGCATTCCGCCGTTACGGCAACCTGAACAGCTGCTCGATTAGCGCCCGGTTATCGGCCAGTGCCCTTTGGCATCAGTGGTGAGCCCTGTACCTGCCGGCTCTCGACCTGGCGCAGCCACCACGACAAAACCAACGCGATCAATGCACACCCCACCATGTACAACTGGACGCTCTCCCAACTGCCCTGGGCAGTCACCACCATAGCTACCAGCAGCGGGCCAGTGAACAACCCGAGGTGCGAGCCCTGAATGATCAGGCCATTGATCGTACTAATACGTTGTGGGTCAGGTACATGCAACCGGCTGGTGCCGAGGATGGCAGCCGGCAGCATCCCGCCAGCACAGGAGAAGATCAGGCAACTGCCATAACGCACGCCGTCGCTGAAACGACCATCGAAAACAACGAATATCGAGAATCCCATAATCACAGCGGAAAGCGCAGCGATAGTCCCGCCGTGCCAGCGGCGGTGCAACAGCCAGGTGCCCAGCAGATTACCGGGCACATTGGCCGCGACTGTTACCGCGGTCAATAAGGAGGCGCCTGCAACGGTCATCTCCCGCTGGTCGGTCAGGTAGGTGGGTAGCCAAGCCATGATCGATATCCACATCAGGGTGTAGGCGGTAAAACTGCCGGCCAGCAACCACGAACCGGGTCGCTGCAGCACGGCCAGGAGGTTACCGGTTGCTGCGCCTTGTGCCGCGGGCCCCGGCCCGTGCGGCAATAGCCAGTGACCGATCAGAGCCAGCATAGCTGCCAAAGCAGCAAAGATCATCCAGAGCCCGCGCCAGCCGAGTAGGTCCAAGGCAAGCATTGCCGACACCATCGCCAGGCTGATGCCGACTGGTACGTAAACGCTCCAAAGTCCCAAGCTCCAACTACGATCTCGAGGGGCGCTGGCAGCGATGATGATTCCGGGCGCGGCAACCCCCACGGCCAGAAAGCCAACTCCTTCAATCAGTCGGGTACCCAGCAGAATCAACGGGGATGAAGCAAGCACAGCCACAAGCCCGGCGCTAACCTGAGCCCACAGGCCTGCGAGCAGTGCGGTCCGCAATCCATACCGGTCTGCCAACGCACCGAAGCCCACACCGGTGACCATTATCAGGGCGCTGAAGATCGATACGATCCAACCCGCGTAGACCAGGCTGAGCGAATACTCCTGGCGCAGGAGGCCAACTGCGGGCGGCACCTTACCCATCGCTGCCGCGGCTATCATGCCACTGGCAATAGCCAGTGCAACAACCGGCCAGCGGGTATTTACCTCATCGCTCATGGGTATCCTTCAGTCAGGCTTGGTTGCAGGCAGGCAACCAGGTAGCAATGCCCTATGGGGGGTGAATATCAGGTAAATCGTCCAGAGCGTCCATCGTAAAACCGACCGAACTGGAACTGTTTGTGAAACCGGCACTATCGTGGTGAATATTCATCAAAGCTTACAGGGTGTAGGATCAGCACCTCAAGAGGGACCATCAGCAGAGCAAGATGCCCCGTTTCCCAAAACCATTAGGAGGCAACCATGAACATGAGGAAATCTCTCTTTACCAGCGTACTGGTTTTCTTTGTTACCACCACAACGGTTCCTGCGGCCGACTACAAGAAGGTCGATCTTCTGCCAGAGCAGATGATCATGCCGACGGCCTGGGTTCAGACATCTGCAGAGTATCGAGCGCTCACTATCACTATCTACAGGATGGCAAAGGTAATCCTGGATATGCATTTGGCGACACCTTCAGACAAGCCCAAGGCCGTGGTCCTGGATCTGGATGAGACGGTCCTCGATAACAGCCCCTACCAGGCAATGTCTGTTGAATACCAAACCGGCTACCCCAACGGCTGGTTTGACTGGGTGGATGCTGGCCAGGCCGAAGCCACCCCCGGGGCGCTGGACTTTCTCCACTATGCCGACCAGCAAGGGGTGCAGATCTTTTACCTGTCCAACCGCAAGATAAAAAAAGACCGGCTGGTGCCGGGAATGGAGAACACCCTGAGGAACTTGCGCGCCCTGGGTGCTCCGCAGGCTGAAGAAAGCCACATGTACCTACGCAGCGGGAGCTCCAGCAAGGAAAAGCGCCGCCAGGCAATTGCCGAAAACCACGAGGTGGTGATGTGGTTCGGCGACAATCTCAACGATCACTCTGATGACTTCAAGGGCAAAACCATAGCCGAGCGCAAGGCGGCGGTAGACCAGCACCAGGACAAGTTCGGCACCAGTTTCATTGTGCTGCCAAACCCGATGTACGGTGAGTGGGAGGGTGCCGTCTATGGTTACAACTGGGGTGCTTCCTCAGCCGAGAAGACCCAGATGAGAAAGCAATCACTCAATACGTGGCACCCATAGTGACAGGAGGTTAGAAGGCGACAGGAGATTCTCCACACTGGAACCGCTTTTAAATCACATACAGCTTCCCGGGTCCCGCTATCGCGGGGCCCTTCTTTTTTGGGGACAAGAAAACTCCATTGACTTCATGACCTTGCCTGGGCTTACAATTCCTGCAAAATTCATGAATAGTCACACACTACCAGACATGCCGAGAGTAACCTGCTGTTTCGCTCACCGATGAACTCGCCTCTACGGCCCCTGTTCCTCGTTCCCATGCTCGTTCTGGCTGGCTGCTTTACCACCTTGAGCAGCTTCGAGCAAATGACGCCAACTGAGCGCGCAGCCTACGCCTGCAAACGGCACCAGAACATCAGAGCCCTGGACCGGGAGATAGACCGCTACAGCGATCAACTTCTGGACATCGAGACCGCTTTGTCTGCGGGATACCGGGTGCACGAATCCTGCAAGAGCACGCCAGTGGTGGTGCCGGGAACGGTCACCTGCACCACCGACGCCGGTTCCGGGAAAACAACCTGCACCGACACTTCCTACACTACCTATGAGCAAGTGTGTGAAGAGATACCGGTGGCTATCGACTACCGCCTGGAAAAAGACAAGAAAGCCGATGCTTCGGCAAAGCTGCAGGTTGCGATGGGCCGCCGCCAGGACAAATATGACAAGTGTTATGCCGCTGTTAAGTCCATGTCACCCGCCCAGGCATTTGCATTTTTTAAATCGATAAAATAAGCGGCTGCGCCCGACGACCTACGATGAACGCGCCTCACCCTATCAGCGCCCGGCCAAACCTGCCGTGGTGATGGACGGCAAAACCGCGCGCGAGGCCCCAGCGGCAAAGGTTGGCCGCGCGTTGGAAGGCTTTGGCATCAACCTGCTGGTGTGTGATGTCGCACGCACGGTCACTTTTCTCAAAAACGTGCTGGGTATGCAGGTACACCGGGCTGATGCAGACTTTGCTGTGCTTGAATCGGCCGGGCACTTTTTCCAACTGCACGCCGACCACACCTACCATGCCAACCCGCTGCCCTCGCTGCTACCCGAGGCAGGGGTACGTGGCGCCGGTGCGGAACTGCGCCTGTACGGAATTGATCCGGACGCTTGCGAGGCAAAGGCCATCGCCAGCGGCCACGTAGTACTGCGTAGCAGCGAAGACCGTCCCCACGGACTGCGCGAGTGTTACCTGCTGGATCCCGACGGCTACTGCTGGGTGCCCGGTATCACCATTGACGCCCTGCCGGACTGAAGCGCTCAGTCCAGGTTAAACAGCCTGCGCCGGGTACCCCAGAGACCCGGTTAAGTGCTATCACATCAGTGCGGGCATGCACCTTCCTCGGGTAGCCAAACTTATCCGATTGTGATGCCGGTACGTTTGTTGAACTCCTCGATCATCGCATCCCAGTCTGGCGCCATCTGGTGCAACTCCTGCCAGAATGCCGGGCTGCGGCGGGCTTCAAAATCTTCGGCACTGACGCCCTGCTGTTCGACCCAGGTGTAATAACCGAGATTAAATATACGGTTGCGACTGACTTCGTCCAGTTCTTCTATATGTTCCGTATTCATGCCCACAAGGTGCCGGGCCGTGATCTCGGCCGCGGATATATCATCAAACCCTTTGGAATAAGACCGGGCCAGCAGTTTTTCTTTTTCGCTGGTGTAAAGTTCCGCGCCGTCGGTCGCCACCGACATGACCACATCTTGCGCTCCGAGGTTCAATTTCCGGGCGGTCTTGATTGCGGCCAGCATGTTGGCGATGGATGAAAGACCCAGGTGTTTCAATTTTTCAACCACCACCGGATCAACATCCATCTGTTCACGCAGAAAAGCCCTACCCGCTTCGGTATTAAACACCAGGTTCAGGCCGTCTGTTGCCTGATCACTGACCGCGGCCACTAGGTCAGTATTCATCACGTTGTGGATCAGCGGAATATGTTTGTCGCCAATTCCCTGTATATTGTGTTCGCCGTAGCCGTTGTACAGCATGGTTGGACATTCGAGCGCTTCGACCGCAACGATCTTTGCTCCAAAATCATCCTTGAGCCGGTCTCCTGCTCCCAGCGTGCCTGCTGAGCCGGATGCCGCAACAAAGGCCGCCAGTTGAAGTCCGGGCTCCTTTTCCTGCATTGAAGCAAGAACGTGGCCAAACGCCTGGCCACTGACCTGGTAGTGGCCGAGGTGATTACCGAATTCCGAGAACTGATTAACGATAAAGTTACCCGGATCGCGCCCCAACTCATGGCAAGCATCGTATATCTCCTTGACGTTGCTTTCCGAGCCTGGCGTTCTGATGATGTCATCGGGGTTATCAACCTGTCGTTCCAGCCAGTCAAAGCGCTCGCGACTCATGTTCTCCGGCAGAATCGCCACACCGCGGCACTGCATCAGGCGCGAGATGGCAACACCGCCGCGGGCATAGTTGCCGGTAGAGGGCCACACTGCCCGGTGACGCGTAGGATCAAACTGGCCACTGACGATACGCGGTACCAGACAAGCGTAAGCGGCAAGTACCTTGTGGCAACTAACCATAGGAAAACGGTTACCCAAGACCAGCACAATGCGTGCATCAACGCCGGTCAGCTCTTTCGGCAAAACGATGTGCTCGGGTACTCTGACTCGCCAGGAGTAATCCATGGCGTTATACCAGTGCAGTCGAAAGAGGTTGAGCGGATGTGCTTCATTTCGATCGATCTTGGCAAGTGCGCCCTGCAAGGGGCCGGGAATGGTCGAAGGATCTGCCAACTGGGACAGGGTCGGCAGGAGAATCTGCGCCTCACGAAACCACGCAATTGAGCGCTCGTAACTTTCCGCAAGATAGCGCAAGCCGATTACCTGTGCTGCCGTTCTTCTTGTAGGGTCGCGCCAGTCCCGGGTAGCCTTTTGCGTTGCAGAGCCAATCAGTGCATCAATCTCTATTTCTATCACCTGGCTTGGGCGATTCAATTTTGGTGTTTCCACCATGGTTGCCAGTGGCTTTATCGGTTTATAAAACTCCGAATACGCCTTGATCACCTCTTTCGCCTTGGATATGTCGGTCACGTACATTTTCACGCGATAGACATCTTCCCGCTTAGCACCGGCTTTAAGGTAATAAGACTCCATTCTCTCGAGAATGTATTTGGTCTGCGCATAAGCGTCGCCTTCAGCGAACACGGAGCCATCAGGCTGGACGGCCGTTGTGCCGCCGACAAATACGAAGTCCCCCAGCCTGATTGCCCGGGAGTAACCGGCTGTTTCTTCCAGTGGCGCACCGGAGCTGTATAACGTTCTCTCGTAATCCATATGAAATCCCTCTTTCGTCCCTTACTGGCCAGCAATCTCCTGTTCCATCTGTTCCCGCATCTTGAATTTCTGCACCTTCCCGGTTACCGTCATCGGGAACTCATCGACAAACTTTATGTAGCGGGGAATCTTGTAGTGGGCAATCTGCTCTTTGCAGAATTCTCTGATTGCATCGTCGGCCAATTCAGCAGTGCCGCGTAGTTTAATCCAGGCGCACAGTTCCTCGCCGTATTTCTCATCGGGTACGCCAATCACCTGCACGTCTTCGATATCCGGATGGGTATAAAGGAACTCTTCCACTTCCCGGGGATAGATGTTCTCTCCACCCCTGATGACCATGTCTTTAATGCGCCCGACGATATTGCAATAGCCTTCCGGGTCTATGATCGCGAGGTCTCCGGTGTGCATCCAGCCCTCGGCATCTATTGCCTCCCGGGTCTTTTCCTGGTCGTTCCAATAGCCCTGCATGACCAGATATCCGCGGCTGCAGAGTTCTCCTGCGCTACCCCGCGGCAGAACCTGCCCAGACTCGGGATCGACTACTTTTGCCTCGACATGAGGGTGAACCCGACCGACCGTGCTCACCCGTTTCTCCAATGGGTCATCTATTGCGGTCTGAAAACTGACCGGGCTTGTTTCGGTCATGCCGTAACAGATAGTAACGTCAGTCATATGCATCTCGTCGACACAGCGCTTCATTACCTCTACCGGGCACGTAGACCCCGCCATAATTCCTGTACGCAACGAGGAAAGGTCGAACTCCGCAAACTCGGGGTGTTCCAGCTCGGCGATAAACATCGTCGGCACACCGTACAGGCCAGTACACCGTTCTTCAGTCACCGTCTGCAGAACAGTCAACGGATCAAACGCCTCGCCCGGGTAAACCATCGCCGCACCATGAGTGATGCACGCCATGTTACCGAGCACCATGCCAAAGCAATGGTACAGTGGTACGGGGATGCATATCCGGTCTTGTTCGCCCAGGCGCATACCTTCACCAACGAAAAATCCGTTGTTGAGGATGTTGAAGTGAGTCAGCGTTGCCCCCTTGGGCAAGCCCGTCGTCCCGCTGGTGAACTGAATGTTGATAGGATCATCTGGCGACAGCGTTCTTGCGACTTCGCCACTGCGCGCACTGCCCTCGGGGCCACCGAGGCTGGATATCTCGGAAAACCGGTACATGCCCGGTATCTCGCCGGACCCAAGGTGTACCAACGTGCGCAGAGCCGACAACTCTTCTGCCTGTAATTCTCCCGGGGCATAACTTCCTATCTCGGGTGCCAGATCCCGCAACATCTCTACATACTGGCTGGTCTTGAATGTCTCGGCCAACACCAGGCCTTTGCAGCCAACCTTGTTCAATGAGTACTTGAGTTCGGCCTTGCGGTAGGCCGGATTGATGTTTACCAGTATGACGCCGATTCTCGCGGTTGCCAGTTGGGTAACCACCCATTGGGCGTTATTCGGCGACCAGATACCTAGACGGTCACCAGGTTCGAAGCCCGCCGCCAGCAGGCCGCCGGCAAACGTATCTACTTCCTTTTTTAGCTCGTTATAAGACCAACGAATCCCCTGGTGCCTGACCACGAGTGCTTCCCGTTCACCATACTGCTGTACCGTATCGTCAAACTGATCGCTGACGGTCGAGTTGATGAGGGCTCCTGGTCGCGAACCTTCTACAACACTGGGGTCTGTCATTTCGCTGCCTCCTGCTAAGTGTCCTTATCTGCGCTGCTACCTTCGTCCTCAGCTTCTTGCCGCAGTTCGACCCGGCGTATCTTACCGGAGATGGTTTTAGGCAATTCCTGGCGGAACTCAATTTCCCTCGGATACTTGTAAGGTGCGGTGGTCGTCTTGACGAAATCCATCAATTCTTTCGCGAGTTCGTCCGATGCGCTATAGCCACTCGCCAGAACCACAAAAGCTTTGACGATGTGGCCTCGCAGCGAGTCCGGCTTGGCCACCACCGCCGACTCCGCCACGGCATCATGCTGCAGCAATACGCTCTCAACTTCGAACGGACTGATGCGATAGGCGGCAGACGTAATGACATCGTCAGAGCGGCCCACAAACCATATGTAGCCCTCACTATCCCTGGTTGCAGTATCACCGGTGTAATACCAGCCGTGCCGGAACGAATCACGCGACCTGCTATCTGGGCCCTCGTAATAACCTGAAAACAGCCCCAGGGGCCGCGGTTCGGTCAAGCGCACTGCGATGTGGCCGATATCATCATCGGCGACTACCTTGCCATCGTCATCGACGATCTGTACGTCGAAGCCTGGTACCGGCTTGCCCATGGAGCCTGGGCGAACCTCGGTGCCGGGCACGTTGCCGACCAGGTTCACGGTCTCGGTTTGCCCGTATCCGTCGTGCACTGTTGTATTAGTCGTCTCGTACCAAACCCGGATAACTTCCGGGTTCAAGGGCTCACCGGCACTGATCGAGTGCCTTATCGATCCCAGGTCATACTGGGAAAGATCCATCTGCGCAAACAAACGGTATATGGTCGGTGGTGCACAGAAAGTCGAGACCCGCAATTTGCTGATCAGTTTAAGGTGGATATCGGCATCGAAACCTGCGCCACCGTCATACAGGACAGTGGCAGCCCGGCATAGCAGGGGTGCAAACAGCACTCCCCATGCGGCCTTGGCCCAACCCGTATCAGAGAGCGTCCAATGCACGTCTGATTCGTTCAGGTCCAGCCAAAAGGTGCCGGTTATCAGGTGGGCAAGCGCGTAACTGTGGGCGTGGGGCACCATCTTCGGATTTGCAGTAGTGCCCGAGGTGAAAAACGCCAGCATCATCTCGTCACTGCGGGTGGGGCCGCCGACCTGGCCGCTGTCCAGAATCTCAGACGCCTCAGCACAAGCATCGGTATAAGACAGCCACCCTTCCCTTTGCCCATCAACAAGAATGAGGTGTTTCAAGCCCGGGCAGATATCGCGAATCTGTTCAATCCTCTCTGCCTGCTCTGTGCCCACGATCACGATGCTGGCCTGCGCTTTGTTGACCCGGTACTCGATATCCCTGGGTGTCAACAGAGTGGTCCCCGGCAAAGAGACTACTCCCGCCTTTATGCAGCCGACCATAACCTCATACCAGGCCGGCACCCGCGGCAGAATGACGATGGCCGAATCACCGCGCTCGGCCCCAATCTGCCGTAGCACATTGGCGAAACGATTTGACGCCTGGCTGAGGTCAGAAAAGCGGTATTCCCGAACCTGTTCGCCACTAGCGTCTACTGCAATATAGGCGGTCTTGTCTGCCTCGCGGGCAAAATAATCGATAACATCAAAACCAAAATTGAAAAACTCAGGCGCCTCGATAGTGGCGTTTCCTGGCCGGCGCAACGCCTGAGCCAGTTGTTGCAGAATGTGCTCCACACTTAATCCTCCAGAAAATACTTATTGTCGCCTGATCTTTTTAAACTCAAGCAAAGCTTGCAGCCGCTCATCGCCCGGGTCCACCAAAAAAACATAAGGCTAACTCATTCCAAAATAGGTTTCCCTGACATATTTCTCCTGCTTCAATTCATCAGGATGACCACGCATTTTTATACTGCCTGTCTCCATCAGGTAAATTTCCTGGGCCAGTGTCAGCGCGAAATTCACGTTTTGTTCTGTTATAACTATAGTCAAGCCCATTTTCTCGTTGAGGTCTTTAAGGACATCATATATTGCCGAGCATACAACAGGAGCCAGGCCTATGGTTGGCTCGTCAACCAGCAATAGCCGCGGGCTCGACATCAAGGCCCTGCCCAACGACAACATCCGTTGCTCACCGCCACTTTGGGTCATTGCTTCCTGATCGCGACGCTCCTGCAACCGGGGAAATAACTGGAAAACCCTCTCAAGGTTTTCAGCTATCTTGTTCTTGACCCGGTAAGCACCAACCAGAAGGTTTTCCGTCACGTCCATATACGGAAACAGGTTGCCGCGCTCGGGCGCATAGCCAATACCCAGGCCGACGATCTGAGCAGTACTCAACGTACCCAGTTCGACCCCGTCAAAACTGATGCGCCCCGTGCAACTAGTCAAGCCCAGGATCGAATCCAGCAATGTCGACTTCCCAGCACCATTAGGCCCGATGATGCCGACGATCTTGCCCTCTTCTACCGTAATGGAGACATCGCTCAAAGAACGCGCCTTGCCATAAAATGCATCGAGGTTTTCTATTTCCAGTAAGGCCAATGTCGTACCCTGATCAGTGCTAGGTGCTCACGTGTTATTGCCCAAGGTACGCGGTCTGTACCTTTTGGCTGGCGATAACTTCCTCAAACGAACCCTCGGCGATGACGGCTCCAAACGAGATCGCTACCACGCGGTCGACCAATGGGGCCAGTGCCTTGAGATCGTGGCTCACCACGATATAGCTAAGGCCGTTTTTTTTCTGCTCCTCTATAAGGGTTGACAGTTGTGCAATCTCGGCTGTCGTCAACCCGGCAAAAACCTCATCTAGGAGCAGAAGCTTCGGCTCTGAGGCAATGGTTCGGGCCAACTCCAGCTTCCGCAGATCGCCCATAGACAGCTCGCTGGGATATTTTGCAAGTTCATCGACCCCAAGTCCGACGCTTTCTGCTATTTCCCTCTCTCTTTCAGTGCTGACCTTCATTGTCAACATCTGCAAAATGCTGTCTGGCATCATCCCGACCCGGATGTTCTCCCTGACTGTGGTCTCACCGAAAGGCCGCGGCACCTGATAGGTTCGTGCGATACCCTTCTTGACCCTTTCGTGAGTTGGATATTTTGATACTTCCTCTCCTTGAAAAAAGATTTCTCCAGAATCCTGCGACAACTCGCCCATGATCATATTGAAATTGGTCGTCTTGCCGGCACCGTTGGGTCCAATCAAACCGAGGGTTTCGCCCTCGTCGACATGAAACCCGATATGGTCGACCGCGAGCAAGCCACCAAAACTCTTACTCAAGGAGCGAACTTCAAGCAGTTTGTCCATCTGCCGCTAGCCGGTGCCCGCTTTGCCAGAAAGTCGCTGGCGCAAGGACGAGAAAATACTGTATAGCCCCTTGGGCGCAAAATAGTAGACCACCAGGGTGATTACGCCGTAGAGCACAAACCTGCCGGCGCCGGGGATGTAGGGCCGCAAATATTCCAGCAGGAAAGTGAGAAAGTAAGCGCCGATGATTGGCCCAACGATGGTACCTGCCCCGCCGACGAGCGCTGCCACCAGGATGGAAAAAAGAAAGTTGATATCAAACAGCGCTCGCGGGGCTATCGACCCCAGGTAGTGGACATACAGGGCCCCGCCAATACCCGCGACCATTGCGCTGATGGTAAAAATGAAAAGTTTTATCCGGTTCGTATTCAAGCCAGAGCTTTTCACGGCCTCTTCATCTACCCCTATAGCACTGAGCGCTGTACCCAGGCCGGTTCGAATCAGCGACCAAAGTCCGATCCCGATCAACAACATCACGCTGCAGGTCAGGTAGTAATTCGGTACCGCTCCGGACACCATCTCTGGCAGTCCCGAAAGTCCGCGGGTGCCACCCGTAACTTTGGGCGCAATTACCTGCGTCAGGTGGTACATGATTTCCATGAAAGCGAGTGTTACCAAGGCAAAGTAGGTGCCGCGAATCCTCAGAGCGGGAAGAAAAAACAAGGTACCACCAATCATGGTTACCACCACCGCCGCGGGGATGCTGAGATAAAGGGGCACCCCCAGGTGATAAGTCAGCATTGCCGTGGTATAGCCTGCGATACCGATCAAAAAGGGGTGACCAAAACTGATGTAGCCGGTACGACCCGACAGCGCATCCCAGCTCATAGCGAAAATTGCCAGGAAATTGGCCATGACAAATATCCGCAATGTCCCCGTCGACAGGAATAGAGGCAGGGAGAACATAAGCAGGCCGAAAACGAGCCACCCTCGCAATGCTTTCAACTGTCCGCCCCTAAGCTAGAGTTCTGCCTTACCCAAAAGGCCCTTGGGTGCGACGACGAGCACCACGATGATAAGCGCCATCGTGAATACGCCTCTTAAATCTGCAGAGATCCAGGTGGTGGTGGCAACCTCCATGAACCCGATGATATGCGCCGCTATCAGGCTGCCAATGATGCTGCCAATACCACCAACGATAACCACTGCAACCGCTGTGATCAGCGGAAAGACCCACATGCCCGGGTCCAGCTGGGTATAGGTCGCAAAGAACACGCCGGCTATAGCACCAAGCACTCCAGAAAGCGCCCAGGTAACCAGATTGATCCGGTGGGGATCTATCCCGGACACCGCGGCACCCTTAGCATCCATGGACACGGCACGGATCGCCCGGCCGATATGGGTCTTATGAATAAAGACCATCAATGATCCCAGTACCACCCAGCTCACAGCCGTTGCAAAAAGAATGTTCTTCAGTATCGATACGCCAAACACCTCGAACCGACCGGGAATAAGCGGCCACATGCTCCTGGGGGCGGTAGAGAAGATCAGGACAATCACTGCCTGCATCACCACCGCCAGGATCAGGGTGGAGATCTCCACTGCGATAGGGTCCTTTTCAAATCTCTTCACCAGCACCAGGTAAGTCAGCACGCCGAAAACTATGCCAGCCAGGCCAGCCAGCAGGAAACTGGGAAACTTCGGTAATGACAGTATCTGCACTGCCACGTAGTAGACGTAACCGCCCAGCATGATATACACACCGTAAGCCAGGTTGAGCACCCGGCCCACGCTGAAAATCATGGTGAAACCCACCGCGATCAGCGCATAGAGGCCACTGAGCAGGAATCCCTGGATGATAACCTGAGCCATCGTCTCAGTCGTTTTGACTGGCGTTAAAACCCAACCCGGGCGCTTTCGTCACCGAAAACGCCCGGGTGGTTAACCGCCTAACTCAGTTCAGCTGTTACTTGATCCACGAAGGTACGCCGAACTCTCCGTTCGCATACTTCTCGGGATACACAACCGCCGTCGATCCATCCTCATACCACTGGATCACCACCATGGACGGCGCTCCGTCATCCAGCGGCTGGGTGATATCGAACTTAATGTTGTGGGTATATTCCCGATTGGTTCGAGGCTCGATCTCACCGGGCTTCCAGAAGCCGTAACGCAGCCACAGCTTGCCGTCCTTGTAGATCTTCAGGTCCTCGTTTTCCATCTCCGTGACCCATGCATCCAGCGGTGCAAAACCCCCGGCGCGTTCAGCGGCGTTGAAGGCGTTATACATCCCGTAATAGGCATTAAAGCCATTAAAGTGGGGGAAGATCGGCCGACTGCTGCCGTACTTGGCTTCATATTTTTCTACAAACGCCTGTGTTCGATCGTCCATGGCGAATCCCACTGACGGAATCGGGCTCAAGGTCGAGGTACCGCCGCCCATCTGGCCGGTATCGTTCCAGAAGTCTTTGCCGAAGGCTGCCACGTTGATTCCCGTCATCGGCACCGGCACCTGCAACTTGACGTACTGTGACGAAGGTACCTGGCTCCTCACTGAAGAAATCAGGTAGATGAAATCGGGCTTGGATTCTGCAGCTTTGCTGAATATGGGTGAAAAATCTACCGTATTGGTGTCATAAACGATGTGATCAATAATCTCGATGCCAGCTTCTGGAGCCAGCATCTGGTCGACCAGTTCGAAAACGCCGCCGCCAAACGCGGTGTCTTCCTGCAGCACCACGGTTGTTTTCCAGCCCATCTTGTCAGCCAGAATATCCTTGCCGAAATCTACGTACAGCGTTGCTAACGCATAGTCGCAAGCCACATTCATAAAGTACATTTTGTACTTGTCGTACTCGTTGACCACCATGTCGATAATGCCAACATAAGAAGTCCAGGTATCCAGGGTTGGTATCTTGTATTCCGCCATGCGCGGCAGCCAACTCAGTGACACGTCATCGATACTGCCCGAGATGATGAAGTCAACCTTTTCGGTCTCAGCCAGGTACTCGTAAGCCTTGATACCCTCAGTAACGTCTTCGCGGGTATCGGCCTTGACCAGTTTGATCTGGCGACCTCCCAGCACGCCGCCGGCGGCGTTGAGTTCTTCGATAGCGATCTCGGCTCCGCGTATCGTGCTCTTGCCGGTATCCGAGTCAAAGGATCCGATATAGCCCACTACCACCGGGTCCTTCGCTGCCATGGTTACAGGGCTGCAAAGCACGCCTGCCACAAAGAGCGCTGTAGTTGCCATTATTGAAACAAGGGTCATTCTATTTGTGCCCATCTTTTGCCTCCTTCTTTAAGTTTGTACTACTTTGTTTGAACATCCCGATTACTCTTCCTTTATTCTAGAGCAAGAAAATACAAATTAAGCTTCTATATGTCTACACGCTACTTGCCAAACAGCCCTCCAACAATTACGTAAACAACTCCTTAATCGATTGATCACCATCCACCAGGTCAAACGCCCTGCCCGGCGTTGCCGGCGTGCTGGCAAGCGCCGCTAAAATACAGGCAGCCACATTCTCTCGCGAAATTTTTTTGGCACTGCTGCTGGCAAAGGTTGTACTCACCTTGCCGCTGCCCGGGTTATTAGTCAGCAGGCCGGGCCGCAATATAGTGAACGGCACCTCGCTTTCGCGCAGATAATCATCAGCTGCTTTTTTTGCCAGCATATACGGTGCAATCTTTGGGAAATGCGCAAGCGGGTGATCCGCATCCAGAGCACTAACCATGACAAAGTGTTCAATTCCATGGCGCTTACTTTCCTCTATGGCTAGAACTGCGCCGTACAAATCAACCAGCAGGGTCTTGTCGGCACCGGTATGCCCGCCGGATCCGGCGGTAAACACAACTTTACTCACGCCATCGAATGCCTGAGCGAACTCACCCTCCAGATCCGCAACCACGGCCCTGGTGCCCAGTTTTTCCAGGCTCGAAACTTGCTCCGTGTTGCGCACCATGCCAAGTAGGTCCATTCCCAGGGCGCTCCCCTGCCGGCAGACTAACTGTCCAATATTGCCATTGGCGCCAATGATCAATGTTCGCATAAATGCCAGGTCGAGCAGTTTACAAAACTCGACTTAAAGTTGTTTATAGAGTTTGGGGATCGCAGTGCCAACATAGTGGAAAAGGCTAGATTTATAGCCTCTACGACCCTACCACAGAAAATCTACAACCTGCAAGCATTCATTGGCTTCCAAACGATTTATTCATTCGAAACCGAATGGATTATAGACTGCCGCACAAAATACCGGCTATACTGTGGCCACACTAGTGGTGTAATTGACAGCATAAAAACATTAGCCGCGGCCAGAGCAAAGCGGCAACTGAAAATATGAGGATTAGGTCTAGATGTGCGGTCTTGCCGGGCGGATTATTAAACAGCCAGGTCTGATTGGGGCAGATCTTGTAACCCTGATGCAGGCCCAGGCCCATCGGGGCAGCGATTCGACCGGCTTTGCCCTGTATGGTGAATCGCGACAGAATGGCTACGTCGTCCGCGCTGTGTCGTCTGACAGAAGCCTGCTTGACCACGACCTTGACGCACTGCGACAAACGCTGCAAGCACATGACAGCGATTTCATTGAGGATCCAACCTGGGACCATACCGCTCAGCCGCATGTCTCGGTGAGATTGGTGATCAGTGACCTGGAGATCCAGCCGTGGCTGGCCGCAGCCGATGCGCTGGCGCGAATGGAGATTCAGTCGGTCGGGCGCTCACTTGAAATCGTAAAAGACCTGGGCATTTCCGAAGAAGTTGCGGCAAAACATAACATCGTTAAGTTTGTAGGCACTCATGGCATTGCCAATGCCCGTATGGCCACTGAATCCCGGGTTTCTCCAACCGCCAGTCACCCGTTCTGGGCGCGCCCTTTCCCGGATATAGCCATCGTTCACAATGGCCAGCTCACCAACTACTTTGGGCTCAAGGCGCGACTGCAGCGGCAAGGCTATACCTTCCTGACTGAGAACGACTCGGAACTTATCGCTGTATGGCTATCCGATCAGTTATTCCGCGGCCTGACCCTGGAAGAAGCGCTCGAGTCCTCGGTGCGTGAGCTGGACGGCGTCTTCACTTACATTATTTCCACACCTGCACAGATCGGCATGGCTAAAGATAGGTGGGCCATCAAACCACTTACAGTCTTCAGCAACGGACGGGAGATGGTGACTGCGACCGAAGAACAGGCTGTACGCAAGCTCTACACCGATGAAGTACGTATCACCAACTTGGATGGACCGGGGTATTCCACCACCTGGGACGTATTGCCAGCGGCGGGAGGATAACTGTGGGTTCAAAAGACATGACCAACCGCGTTGAAATTGCGGCCGGTGACCGACCGGTGAAAGAGATCAACCGGGACATTCGCAGCCAGGTTCAAGCAGGCAAGCCGATCGTTGTAACCAATACGATGTCGCGTCACAACCTGGGCGTGGGCCTGCCTGCCAGCGCCGACATTCTGTTCGAAGGCAGTGTGGGCTATTACTGTGGTGGACTTAACGACGGCGCGCGCATTCACGTAACCCGCGACTGCGGCTGGGGCGTGGGCGAGGCAATGGCCACCGGCGACATCACCATTGATGGCTACGCGGGGATGAGTGTCGGCGCCTCGATGCGCGGCGGCACCATTCACGTTAAGGGTGATGCGGGACCTCGTTGTGGTGTAGCAATGAAAGGCGGTGACATCATTGTTGAGGGTACTATCGGCTACCTGTCAGGTTTCATGGCCCATGCCGGGCGCATCATTGCGCTGGGCGGCGCCAACGATGCCGCGGCGGACTCTTTGTGGGGGGGTGAAGTATGGGTGGCCGGCCCCATCGGCTCGCTCGGTGTTGACAGCAAGATAATCGAGCCAGCTCCAACAGAAGTCGCTTCGGTGGAGAAATTACTGGCTCAGCGTGGGCTTGATGGCCCCGGCCGGGACTGGCAGAAAATCGTCTCGGCGCAACGACTATGGCACTTTGAAAGCCGGGATGCACGCGCATGGCTGATGATCTGAAAACACCCTGGGAATACCCCTTCGAGTCGGCCACAGAAGAATTGATCGGCTTCGCTGACGGCGCCATAGATGGCCGACCGGCAGGAATACCGTCGTCCTACGATCGCGGCGGCTCCATTCGTTGGACCCCGGAATCAATCTCAGAAATCCACGCCTTGTCGCAACTGGGGCGCTACCAGATTCGGGGTTTCAATACCTTTAACAAAAGTTTTCCGACCCTGGATGATCTGGTTTTCGTTCCCGCGACCATGACCCGCCTGCCCCTGGAGGGCTACCGCGAGAGCTGCGATACCCGGACCGTGCTGGGTGATCGGCCTGGGTTGGTTGAGCAGCCACTGGAACTCGACATTCCCATATATATTGCATCGATGTCTTTCGGTGCATTGTCGGCGCCGGCCAAAGCGGCGCTGGGTTATGGCGCCTCGAAGGTCGGCTCCATGACTTGCACCGGTGAGGGAGGGATGCTCGAAGACGAGCGGCGAGCCTCGCGGACTCTGGTCTACCAGATGACACCATCGCGCTACATGCTGGACCTGGAACACCTGCGCAAAGCCAACGCCATAGAGTTGGTAGTGGGGCAAGGCGCCAAACCCGGCACTGGTGGCCTGCTGCTGGGCATGAAGGTCTCTGATCGAGTAGCCGACATGCGCTCGCTGCCCACCGGGGTGGACCAACGCTCCACTGTCCGCCACCCGGATTTTCTCGGTGCCGATGACATGCAGATCAAAATTGAAGAACTGCGGGAAGCCACCGACTACCAGGTGCCGATCTTCCTCAAGATGGGTGCCACTCGACCGCGCTGGGATGTGGCGATTGCCGCCAAGGCCGGGGTTGACGTCATCGTCGTTGATGGCGCCGAAGGTGGTACCGGGGCCTCACCCGAACTGCTTATGGATCACACCGGTATCCCGACCATGTCGGCTATCCCCGCTGCGCGCGAAGCGCTGGAAGACTGCGGCAAAGCCGACGAAGTCAAACTGGTAGCGGCCGGCGGCATCCGCTCTGGCGCCGATGCAGCCAAGTGCCTGGCACTGGGTGCTGACGCGGTCATGGTTGGGCTGGGGTCGATGATCGCGCTGGGTTGCAACTCACCGCGCTACCTGGAGTCGTATCAAACCCTGGGCACCTCACCGGGCCGCTGCCATCACTGCCACACTGGCCTGTGTCCAGTCGGTGTAGCCACCCAGGATCCGGAACTGGAAAGCCGCGTAGACGTGGCGGCTGCCTCAGAGCGAGTGGCCCGCTACCTCACAGCGATGACCATGGAGATCTCACTGCTGGCCAAGTCTTGCGGAAAATCCAGCGTGCACAACCTGGAAAAAGAAGATCTGCGGGCTCTGTCCACGGAGGCGTCCGCGTTTACCGGAGTAAAAATGGCCGGCATCGACAAACCGTTCACCTGGTAACGCGATCTTCTCTACCTGCCACAATGGAGAAACAGTGATGACTCCACAGGTGGATTCGATCAACTCCAACAGCGAACTGCCTGGCTCAACGGAAGTCGTCGTCATCGGTGGCGGCATCATCGGAGTTGCAACAGCACTGACCCTGGCAGAACGGGGCATAGCGGTGGTGTTGTGTGAGAAAGGCACGATTGCCGCTGAACAATCCTGTCGCAACTGGGGCTGGGTTCGGCAACAGGGCCGCGACCACCGTGAACTGCCACTGATGGTTGAATCGACCAGGCTGTGGCAGGCGATGGACGCGCGGGTAGGCTCTGCCACTGGTTTTGTTCAGTGCGGCGTAATCTACCTTGAGGAAACCGAACAGGATCTCGCTGCCCGGGAAACATGGCTGGAAAATGCTCGCCCTTACGGCGTTGACTCGCGCGTGGTCTCCTCTGGAGAAGCAAACGAACTGTTGCCTGGCAGCACAAAAGGCTGGGCGGGCGCTCTTTACACCCGCTCGGACGGCCGGGCTGAGCCCGCGATGGCGGCCCCCGCGATGGCCCGGGCCGCACAGACACGGGGTGCAATCATCCTGGAGAACACCGCGGTCCGCGGCATAGAGACCACGGCTGGTGCAGTTTCCACTGTGATCACCGAGAAAGGTTCGCTAAATTGTTCTTCTGCTGTTCTGGCCGGCGGCGTCTGGTCCAGCCTTTTTTGCCGAAACCTCGACCTGACCCTGCCCCAACTCAGCGTGATTTCCTCGGTTCTGCGCACTCGGCCCATGCCCGATGGCCCTGAGCTCTCGGCCAGTGGCCCGGGCTTTTCTTTTCGCAAACGAATGGATGGGGGTTACTCTATTGCCGAATCCCGTGGTCCAACAATTGCCGAGATCGTTCCGAATTCCTTCCGTTTCGGCAAAATTTTTCTGCCGCTCGCCTGGCTGGCTAGACAACATTTACGACCCAGGCTCTCAAGCCGGTTCCTGGACGAGTGGCGGCAACCCGGGCGCTGGCCCCTGGACGGAATCTCGCCTTTCGAGATGACCCGGACCCTGGACCCAGAACCGCCACCGGGCGTGCTCGATAGAGTGCGCAAAAGCCTGGCCGCCACATTTCCCTTTTTTGACCAGTTGAAAATTGCCGCAAGCTGGGCGGGCTTGATCGATGCCACCCCCGACGCAATTCCGGTTATTTCCGCAGTCGACACTCTGCCGGGGCTGTTCCTGGCCACCGGTTTCTCCGGTCACGGTTTCGGGATAGGCCCAGCTGCCGGCCAACTCGCCGCTGATCTTGTTACCGGCAACACCCCGCTGATAGACCCGGCGCCTTTTCGCTTCTCCCGGTTCAGTGATGGCACACCCATCCGCCCCGTAGTCGCTCCTTGATTCTTGACAACATGACCCGGGATTCCTCACCAGTTAGAGCCGAGCGCGACATACGTCAGCGGGTAAAAAACCTGAATCTGGACCTCGCCTCGATCGATGTCGTCCATAACATCTTTCGGGCATCGACGGCCATGCGAAACTGCTATGAACAGGAACTCCTAGTTCAGCACAACTTGACCTTTACCGGCTTTACCACGCTTTGGGTGTTGTGGGTCTGGGGATCCATGGAAGCCTACCAGTTGGCAGAAGAAGTAGGCATCTCCAAAAGTACCCTGACCGGCGCTGTGAAAACACTGGAACGCCTGAACCTGGCTGAGCGCCTGCCGCACGCACGGGACGGCCGCCGGATCATTGTACGGGCGACCCGCAAGGGTAAGTCTCTGGTACGCGCCCTGTATCCCCGATTCAATGCCCTGGAAAAAGAAATCACCAGCGATCTATCAAAAGGTGAAAAAGCCAAACTCGCCAAGGGATTGCGAGTCCTGCTGCACACCCTGGAAAAAAGGGATAAATAAATCACCCGGGGAGCCTGTTGAATCGGGGCATCCTCGTTACCGGGTGCTCCAGGCGCTTTCAGGCCGTAGTCACAAGTCCCGAATTACTTCTCTGGCTGCGTTACAACCCGGCGCCCCGGAGACCCCGCCTCCGGGATGGGCCCCGGCGCCACACAGGTATAAACCCTGTATTGGTGCGCGGTAATCGGCGTAACCGGCCACCGGCCGCAGGCTGAATATCTGGTCCAGGTCCAAAGCGCCATGGAAAATATCACCGCCCGGAAGTGCATAGTCCCTCTCCAGATCCAGCGGACTCAACACCGAACGACCAATGATGGCAGTTTTCAGGTTAGGGGCATATTGGCAAATGGTATCGATGATCTGGTCGGCAACCTCCTCCTTGAGGTCGTCCCAACTTCTACCTTCGGACAGATCCGGGTTGAAGTGCTGGCAAAATAAACTGGCAACGTGAGCGCCCGCAGGCGCAAGGGAATCGTCAATAAGGGAGGGCATACACATTGACACGATTGGTTTTCTGGCCCAACCACCGTATTTCGCGTCATCGTAGGCACGTTCAAGGTACTCCAGTGAGTGGGCAATTTCGACAGTTCCCGTAATGAGGTCCAGGCCCTCGCCCGCCTTCAATCCATCAAAGACTGGCAACTCGCTGAGCGCGATGTTCATGCGGAATGTGCCTGATCTACAGCGATAGCCCTCTATCGCCCGAACAAAGTCCGAATCGAGAGCACCTCGATCCACTAGATTCAGATACAGTATCCTGGGATTGACGTTACCCACGACAGCGCGTGCCCGCACAACCGTGCCGTCTTCAAGAACAACGCCACAAGCGGCATGTTTTTCGACGATGACCTCGGCAACTGCCGCAGAGACCTGAATATCTACGCCTTTGTCTTGGGCCGATTTCGCCATTGCCTCAGAAATCGACCCCATCCCACCTATGGCGTGCCCCCATGCCCCAACGATGCCATTAACTTCGCCAAAGTACTTGTGCATCAAAACGTAGGCAGAGCCTGGTGCATAAGGGCTGGCGAGATGCCCAACCACTCCCTCGAAAGCATAAACGCCTTTGAGGTTCTCAAATTCGAACCATTCGTTGAGGTAATCCCCCACACTCATGGTCATGAGGTCGGAAAATATCCTCTGGTATTTCAGCTCAAGTTTGCGCAAACGATTGCCGATTTTGGCAGCGGAAAACAGGTCCTTGAGTCCACCACCAAGATTGGGGGGTGTCTCTAACACAGTTGATCGGAGCACCAGCGAGGTCTTTTTCAATTCCTCGTGGAATTCGAGGTACCTCCCGGCATCATTTTTTGACACCGCGGAAATATTTTTTACCGCCTGATCCTTGTCCCGTGGCAAGGAAAGGTAGCCACCGTTTTGAAGAGGCGCAAAAGTACCCCCGCTACGGTCGACGATCTTTAGGCCGTACCTCGACAGTTCGAGGTCGTGGATTATCTGCGGCTGCAACAGGCTGACCGCAAAGGCGCAGGCTGAATTTCGAAATCCCGGGTGGAATTCTTCGGTCACCACCGAGCCGCCCACCACGTCACGGCGCTCGAGAACCTTGACCTTGAGTCCTGCTTTTGCCAGGTAACCGGCACAAGTCAGGCCATTGTGGCCTGCGCCGATGATGACAACATCGTAAACCATTGGCTCGCTCACTTGATTGTTTCAGGCACAGTTGCAACTACTGCCAAACTTTTTGCTCAAGCGGCATCACTAGCCGAATCAGCAGACACATTCCTGCAAAGACCTACTGTTGCGTTTTGTTTACCAGGATATTCTATGATGGCTCTTTAAGTGATTTCGTCGAGTGAGAATATTTTTTGCTTTACCGGTCATTCGATCCCGAATGGTCTTGAATTTACCATAAAATCTGTGCTAGTTTGTAATCAAATAGTTCGAACGAGGCCTGCTAGGATGCAGCACCGTACCGGTCCGGTGCCGATCGCTTGGGTAATACGGCTCACCGGCCAGAGCGATATTCCGGCAAACCGCAGCGATGGGTGAATTAGACTAGGAACCCGAATTCATCGGTTTAGAGCGAGCCAGACAACCGCACCAACAGGAGGAGATAATGGAACCTGATCAAGTACGTACCAGCCAAGACCTGCGCACACTGATCAATGAGCGGGACGTTGATCACGTCACCGTGGCGCTATCGGACCTGCAGGGCCTGCTACGCGGGAAGTACATGGCCCGAGACAAGTTTCTCGGTGCTCTTGACCACGGTTTCGGGATGCCACCAGTTATTTTCGTGCTCGATCCCACCGATGTAATCATGGAGATTCCCAGATGGTCGGATGAAACCGCCAGGTTCCATGACGGCGTTGTAAAGGTCATTCCCGAAACGCTCCGCGAAATTCCCTGGGAACCCGCGCACAGAAATCTGTTTGTGCTGGTAGGGCTCACTGGAGATGACGATGTAATCTGTCCACGTGCTTTATATGAACGGGTAGCAAAAAAAGCAGCAGATATGGGATTTCGCCCGTTTCATGCCTGCGAGCTGGAATACACTCTGTTTGATGAAACAGCAATGAGCGCTTACAAGAAGGGCTACAAAAACCTGGAACTGACAACACCGCACAGGGGTTACAGCGTGCTGCAGCGCCAGGAAGCCCGCTCTGATTTCTACGCCGACCTGATGGACACCATGCGCCATATGCGAGTTCCACTTGAGGCGGTGCACGAAGAAATCGGAGTTGCCTCGCAACTGGAAACCTCTCTGCAGTATTCTGAAGGGATAACGGCTGCTGACAACGCCGTCATTTTCAAGACCTTTGCCAAGGCGGTTGCCCAGCGGCGCGGACAACTATTGAGTTTCATGGCCCGCTGGACCCATGAGGCCGATGGCCAAAGTGGGCACCTACATATGTCACTGCGTGACCTGGAGGGCCAGCCGGTGTTTCATGATCCGTCCAAAGACGGCGGCATGAGCGACACCATGCTTTATTTTATTGGCGGCTTACAGAAACTACTGCCCGAGCTATTGCTCATGCTGGCGCCAAATGTGAACTCGTTTAAACGTTTCGTACCAGATATATTCGCCCCTACCAGCGTTTTCTGGGGTCGCGAGAACCGTACAGTTGCGCTACGCGCCATCACTGGCTCAGCTAAATCACAGCGGGTTGAGTGCCGTGTACCAGGCGCTGACGCCAACCCGTATCTCTCGCTTGCTGGCACCCTGGCAGCCGGCCTGTATGGCATCGAACACCGCATTGAACCCGCGGCAGAAATGACAGAGAACGCCTACGCCCAGAAAGTACCAGCCAAACTTCGTTTACCCGAAACTTTCCGCGACGGCATTGAACGCTACAACAAATCGAAGTTCGCGCGGGAATGGTTCGGCGATCCTTTCGTGGATCTGTACGTTGCCGGACGGGCACAGCAGGAACAGGAGTTCCGCTCGATGGTAACTGCACCGGAACTTGAGCGATTCCTGGAGCTGAGTTGAAACTGTTGATCCAGGATCAGTTGGCCCCGGAGATATAAACTACTGTCAGATTTATTGGCCGGGGACCTGCCGATATTTCTGCTGATTGCCGTTAACCGGTTTCGGCATTGAATCCTGCAATCTCGATCCCGGCGAGCGCCGCTTGTTCGTCGTTGTCCGAGGTATCCCCGGAGATGCCGACGGCGCCCAACAGCTGTCCGGCTGAGTCTCGTATTAAAACACCGCCGGGCACCGGTATCATGTCGCCACCGGCCAGGCCATTCAGCGCCTGGATGAAATAAGCCTGCTGCTCGGCACGCACCATCAGCGCGCGCGTACCCATACCCAGTTGTATCGCGGCGTTGGCTTTGCCGTGCGCAATTCTCGACCGCATGGCACTGACCCCATCCTCGGCAAGCGCTGCAACCAATGATCCGCGGTCGTCGAGCACCACTACGGCAACAGGCTTCAACTCCAGTGCACGGGCTTTTTCAAGGCAGGCCCCGGCAATGGTACGGGCCTGGTCCAGAGCAATACGCATCGATAATCTCCCGATTGGTGATTCAACTTGAATAATAACGAATTCGGGCTAGCAGCGATCCTGGCCGGTTCAGGTGCCGCAAAAGGTCTGGTGAACCACTTGCTCGGGCCGCGGCGGTGCCTGCCAACGCTCGCAGGCCGGCTGGTCAAGGTAAGGAGAAGCCAGCACGCGTGTCAAAGCATCAAATGGGCCCAAATCGTCATCTGCCATGGCCGCCTGGATCGCTTCTTCAACCAGGTGATTGCGTGGAATGAAGGCTGGGTTGACCCTGCGCATAGCGGCCTGGCGCTGGTGCTCCTGCCGGGCTTCCCCGGCCAGCCGCTCGCGCCAGCGCACGGCCCAGCCGTCGAACGCCACCGGATCATCAAACAAGCTGCGTACCGGTCCGTCCGCCGCCGACGTTGCGCCACCGAGCTCACACAGGCGCCTGAAAGTGAGGGTGAAATCGGCATGGTTATCTGCCATGCACTGCAGGAGATCCTGCATAAGCGCTGCATCTTCCACCCGCGCCTGCTCGAGACCCAACTTGGACCGCGCTCCGGCGTCGTAGGCTGCCGCAAACCGCACTGGGAAGGCATTGACCGCTGCCTGGGCTTTTTCTAGTGCCATCTCGTGCTTCTCGTCCAGCAGCCGCAACAACGCCTGCCCCAAGCCAGCGAGGTTCCAGTGCGCGATTGCTGGTTGGTTACCGTAGGCATAACGGCCCAGGTGGTCGATGGCGCTGTAGACAGTCTCGGGATGGTACGTATCCATGAAAGCACAAGGGCCGTAGTCAATGGTCTCACCAGCAACCGAAGTGTTGTCGGTATTCATCACGCCATGGATGAAGCCAACCAGTTGCCACTTTGCCAGTAACTCTGCCTGTGCACCAATCACCGCATCAAACAGTGCAAGACAGGGTTGCTCACTCTCGAGCACTTGCGGGTAATGCCGCACAATCACATAGTTGGACAGTGCCCGCAGGGCAGCGATGTCCTGTCGAGCAGCAAAGAACTGAAAGGTGCCCACCCGCACATGACTTTGCGCTACCCGAGTCAGCACAGCGCCCGGCAGCAGGCTCTCCCGCTGGATGAGCTCCCCGGTGGTCACAGCCGCGAGCGAGCGCGTAGTCGGAATACCGAGCGCCGCCATCGCCTCACTCACCAAATACTCGCGCAGCACCGGACCCAGCCCGGCCCGGCCATCACCATCGCGCGAGTAGGGCGTGCGTCCACACCCTTTCAGCTGGATGTCACGACGGCCGCCGTGGCGATCGATCACCTCGCCCAGCAGGATCGCCCGCCCGTCACCGAGCTGTGGCACCCAACCGCCAAACTGGAACCCCGCGTAGGCCATTGCCAGCGGCTCGGCTCCTGCCGGAATCCGGTTGCCGGCGAGAATATCGACCCCCACCGGCGAGGTGAGCTGATCGGGCTCCAGGCAAAGATGGCGCGCGAGCTCAACGTTGACTCGAACGAGGTGCGCATCCGATACGGGCGTCGGCGCCAACCGGGCGTAGAAGCGCTCCGGCAAGCGGGCATAACTGTTGTCGAAAGCAAATAGTGCAGCGTCCATGAGCGAAGCCTGTGGGCTCAAACAACCCGGCATGAGCATCATGCCCATGCCGGCGATATATTTTCAGCCATATCGACAACGTGCAACCCCCATGATATTGGGGATATTATCCGGAGCCTCCGGGATGATTATTTCAAGGCCCGAGAGAGGACATTCAGACCAACGTGACCAAGGCTTCTGATGACCGGCTCGCTCATACAACGTTTCCTGGAGGCCTCCATCACCGAATTCTCCAGAGGTCCCGGCAAACTCGCCGAACGCACAGTAGAGATTCTGCGGACTACAGTAACGGTCCCAAACACAGGCTGCGCGGCGCTGACCCGCGGCGACCAGCGCTCGCCAGTGCCACCGGAGTTGGCAACACTGTTGACATCGGCCCCGATAACACCCTGCCTTGACACAGTGCGGGATATCCACGGGGACTTCGACTGGTATCGGTCGGGCAGATGGCACACGCCTTATACCCTGGTGGTGGGTCCAGCGGGCCGTGTGCACCACGACCAGATCTGTATGGGTCTGTTCCTGCTACCCCCGCAGCACCTGTACCCGAACCACTTGCATGGCGCGGATGAAGTCTACGTGGTCCTCGCCGGTAGCGGTGAATGGTCGCTGGCTGGCCAGGCGTTCGTGCAGAAGGTCGCCAGCGACATCATCGAAGTACCTTCCATGACCGATCACGCACTGCGCACCGCGACCGCACCACTGCTGACACTGTGGTCTTGGACCGGGGATATCTCCTACGATCGGTACCAGTTCACTGGTTCCGCTTCGGGGTAGTACCCGCGAGCCAGGTACCGTTGCTCAGCCGGATCACCGCAGGATCCGGACCGGTGCCAAGCGACCTGCCGCTCTGCCCACGGGCGACGCTTGATCCAGGGAATCCCGAGCAAGACGAAGTCATCGGGCTGACTGCTATCATCGCACAATACAACATGCCACAACGCTGCACGGCAATACCAAGGGAAAATGGCTGCCATCAGAGTCCAGGTTTACGGCAGAGTGCAAGGTGTGGGCTTTCGCTATCACACCCGCAATCAAGCGGTTGCACTGCACCTGGTCGGCTGGGTAAAAAACATGCACGACGGCAGCGTCACCGTGCAAGCACAGGGCGACGCGCAACACCTTGCCCAGCTCCTGGAATGGCTACACCAGGGCCCACCCCATTGTCGGGTTGAGCGGGTGGAATCAGACTGGGTGGAAGCGGAAAAGGACTTGACCGGATTCGCCACCTACTGAGTCCGGTCGAGCGAGAGACAGATAAGATCGCACTTTCGAGCAGCTTGCTCTCGGCGCCTGTCAGGGCGCGACTTCTTCGATCTCCCGCAGTAGTGCCCTTTTGCGTGCTGCCGGGGCAAAGCTCGCCTCCACTGAATGGACGGCGTAACGCACCAGCGCCCCCCGGGAAAGATCGAAAGCCTGCTGCACGGCCGCGTAGTTGGCATTGATGTAGCCACCGAAATAGGCTGGGTCATCCGAGTTGATCGTGACCTTGAGTCCAGCCCGGGCCAGCTCGACGATGTTGTGCTCCGACATCTGCCCGAACACCTGCAACTGGACGTTGGAAAGCGGGCAAACCGTCAGCGGCACCTGTAAATCCCGCAGCCGTTCGACCAGCGCCGCGTCCTCGAGACAGCGCACTCCGTGATCGATCCGCTCGACCTGCAGCAGGTCGAGTGCCTGACAAATGTAGTCGGGCGGACCTTCCTCGCCTGCATGGGCCACCACGTGCAGGCCTTCGGCCCGGGCCCGCGCGAATACCTCGGCAAAGCCCGCCGGTGGATGACCAAACTCCGAGGAATCCAATCCCACTCCCAGCAGTTCACCACCCGCGGCAAGGGCCGTATCCAGGGTAGTCATTGCCGCAGCCGCCGGCAGGTGGCGCAGGAAACACAGGATCAGTCCCGAACTGATGCCAAGGCGGGTATCGCCCTCGCGCAGCGCCGCGGTGATCCCATCGATCACCACCTGGTAAGGGATGTTGCGCCCAGTATGAGTCTGCGGATCAAAGAAGATCTCCACATGGCGCACACCGTCCTGCTGGGCTCGGCGCAGATACGCGGCCGTCAGGTCAAAGAAATCCTGCTCGGTGCGAAGCACACTCGTGCCCTGGACGTAGACATCGAGAAATGACTGCAGGTCAGAAAACGCGTAGGCCAGGCGGGTCTCCTCAACGCTGCGCCAGGGCAACCTGATACCGTGCTGAGCCGCCAGTGCCTGCATCATCTCCGGCTCCAGGGTCCCCTCGATATGCAGGTGCAACTCGGCCTTGGGCAGGCTGGCGAGAAAATCGTTCAGGTCTTGCGCAGGCATCATGCCGGCACCTGACGCTCGAGAAACCCGGTCAGTGCCGCATTGAATCGAGTGGCCTGTTCGATGTTGCAAAGATGCAGGGCGTCTGGAATCACCACCAGTTCGGACCCGACGATCCGCTGGTGGATAAGCCGGTGGCCCGCGACCGGCGTGCCGGGGTCGTCGGCACCGACCATGACCAGCGTCGGCAACTGGATGGCAGCAAGGCTGTCGGCGAGATCAAGGCCCATGATCGCTGCTGCGCAGCCGCAGTAACCGGTAACCGGGGTCGCCCGGATCATGGCCCGGATCTGGTCCACCTGTGTGGCCGCTGCCCGCTGGAAACCATCTGAGAACCAGCGCTCGATGGTTGGCTCGACCAGCGCCTCCAGGCCCTCACTGCGGGCGGTGTCGATGCGCTCGCGCCAGGCGGGGTGTGCTGCGGGCGGCACCTGGCTGGCGGTGTCACACAGCACGAGTGAGGCAAAGCGCCCCGGATCGCGCAACGCCGCGACCTGGCCGATCATGCCGCCCATCGACAGGCCGACCAAATGCACCTGGTCCAGCCCCAGGCTATCGAGCAGGCAGAACAAATCATCAGCCAGCAATTCCAGGCTGTACTCGCCGGCCGGGGCAGCGCTACGGCCGTGGCCGCGGGTGTCGTAGCGCAACACGCGGTAGCGCGGCGTCAGCGCAGGCAATTGCCGCTCCCACATGGCGAGATTGGTTGCGAGCGAATGACTGAGGACTACGACCGGTCCATCACCGGGTCCGTCGACCTCATAGCACATCGAGATGCCGTTAGCGGTCAGTTGCATCAGGCAAGCATACCCGTCAGCGCAGCGCTCTGCAGTAATCAGAGGCTACCCGCATGCTCTGCCTGTAGTACCTTACATTGGATCAGGTATTGTCACCGCCCGCACCAGGGCCTGGGTGTGTACACTGAACCCTGTTGGCTTGTTGGTGGATAAGCAGGCAGTCAGCATCGCCGGCCAGATGCTATCTGACTCAACGTCCTTTAAAGCGGCTACATGATCAGGCTACGGTATGCTGGCAACTTACGATCTCAAGGGGAAAAGAGCACTAATCACGGGTGGCGCCTCTGGCATTGGCCTGGGCGCCGTACAGGCTTTTTTGCGCTGCGGTGCCAGCGTCGCCGTCAACGACCTGGCCGACGACAGGCTCACTGCGGTAGTCGATGAATTGGCCAGTGCGGGCCACGCCGTGGTTGCGGCCCCAGGTGACGTGGGCAACCCAGAGCAAGCGCCCGCCATGGTGGCCCAGGCGATTGCCGCACTGGGTGGACTGGACTACCTGGTGAACAACGCCGGCACACCCGGGACCGCGAGGCCGATTGCAACCGATGATTTCGAGCGCCAGGATGAAGACTTCTGGCAACTGCTGGTTAACGTCAACCTGGTCGGACCCCACCGGTGCACCCGGGCCGCGGCCGAGGCTTTGCGCGCAACCGGTGGCGCTATCGTCAACACCACCTCCATCGCCGCCTTTCGCGGCGGCGGCTCCAGCGCCGTGTACTGCGCCACCAAGGCGGGACTGGTGAGTCTGACCCGGGAATGGGCACGGGCACTGGCCCCACAGGTGCGGGTCAACGCCATCGCCCCGGGCCTGGTGGACTCGGACTGGATGTGCCGCTTCGACGGGCAGGACGACGCGGTCCGCATGGGGCAACCTGTGCCGCTGGGGCGCACCGGTACCCCGACCGACTACGGTGAGGCGATTTTGTTTCTCGCCGCCGGCGCCGCCTACGTGACCGGCCAGACCCTCAACGTCGACGGCGGCCTCACCACCTGAGCACTGACTGGCTGGAGTGCTGAAGCGCCAGCTCCGGGCGCGCCCATCGGCGAGCGTCTCAACTGTTTATTTCAGCAATGCGCCGAATCCGTTCGGCATAGGCCGAATCCCGTTCCGGCTGTTGCGTCGCGCAGTAGCGGTCGCAGTAAAACGCCAATGCCTCGGTCTCGGCGGTGCGCCGCTCGCTATCGCTCTCGGCGGCGATATCCTGCGCATAGGCTGCGGCAAAAAACGCATCAGCCAGTGCTTCGGCGTGCGGCTTGAGGGCAAGGCCGGCAAGGCCCGGATCGTCAAGTATTGTGATCTCGGGTATGGCCGCAGCCGCACGGTCGACCGCGGCGGCGGCGGGCTCGAGCGCCGCTTCGATTAGCGGATCGCCGATCTCCAGCCGCGCCCGCAGTGCTGCCAGAAACCCCTGGTGCAGTTGCAACCGGGCAAAATCGCGCACCGTCTGCGCAACCAGCGTATTGTGGGTGCCTTCCCAGTTCTCGTAGACCACGTTGTCGCGCAGCAGCCGCGGCAGCACCGAGAAGTCTTCGATTGCACCGTTGCCGCCCAGCATCTCGATGCCGGTCAGAACGACGCGGTGCGAATGCTGGCACGAGCGCATTTTGCAGAGATTGGTCACCACCCGCAAAAATGCCAGCGCCTGGTCATCGAGTTCACCCGCCTCGGCCCGGTCGGTCTCGCTGGCGAGAGTCAGGCACGCTGCCAGCAGGACATTACTGGTGGCGCGGGTGTCGGCCAGCATCTCGTGAACCATGGGATATTCGAAGATGGGCTGACCGAAGGCCCGGCGTGTGTGCGCGTAGGTATCAGCAATCAGGTGGGCACGGCGCGCTATCCCGGCACAACCCATGCTGTTGTACAGGCGCGAGGTGTTGATCACGTAGTGCATTATGTTGCGAAAGCCCGCATTCACGGCTCCCACGGCCCATCCCTCGGCGCCATTGAAGTCGATCTCGGCCGAGGCCATCGACCAGGTGCCGAGTTTGTCCTTCAGCCGGCGCAGCTGGAAATGGTTGATCGAGCCATCTTCGAGCCGACGAGGAACGAGAAACAGACCCAGGCCATCAGTACCACCCGCGGCCCCGGGTACGCGCGCGGTCAGCAGGATCAATTCGGCGGTCGCGTTCGAGCAGAACCATTTCTCGCCGAAGATCCGCCAGCGGGTCGTGCCCTGGCCCTCACCATCGGGCTGGGCTTCGACCGCGTTGGCACCGACGTCGGAACCACCCTGCAGTTCGGTCAGAAACTGGGCCCCGTCGAGACGCCCGGGCCAGGCCGGTGTCAACAGTCCCGGCAACCATTTCTCCTGCAGCTGCGCGCTGCCCTCACCCTGCAACGTTTTGACCACCCCGGCAGTGCACGCTACCGGGCAGTTGTGGCCAGCCTCCCCGGCATGGCCAGAGAGGTAGAACAAGGCCTGTGCGTGCAGGTTGGCCGGTGCCTCGGCATAACACGCAACCAACCGACCCTCCTGGTAGATGGCCTTGCCGCACTCAGCAAAAGAGGGGTGATGCTCGACCGACTCGATTCGCTCACCGATCGATGACCAGCGCTCAAGGCGTGGCAGGTTCTGCCGGTGATTGTTGACCCGGGCAGCCGCGTCCAGTGACCCGGCCACCACCGCACCGAAATGCTCAAAATGCGCCTGGTGTGCCGCCAACTTGGCTGGCGGCATTAACCGTGCTAACAAGCGGCGTAACTGGCGGTTGCTGGTGTAGAAATTGCTCGGTTGCAGGGCCTGCCAATCACGCAGATCCTGGCGAGCGCGCTCGTGTTGTTCAGCCAAGGCGACTCTCCCTATTCAGGCGTTTGGAGCCAGTGTTATTCATCCGCTACCAGTGGCGCTCCGCCGGCAAAAACATTTTCGCGGGCGTAGTCACAGGGGGCCTCCTGCATCTCCAGATGCAGGCCTGTGCCCTGCCAGGGATGCGCCCGAGCAAGGTCCTCGTCGAATTCGATACCGAGCCCCGGAGTTGTCGGCGCCTCTATGAACCCGTTCTCCCAACGAATGGTGTCACCAATCAGTTGACGGTGAAATTTGCCGCCGGTCTGGATTGTTTCCAGCAGCAGCAGGTTGGGTATGTTGGCAGCCAGCTGGATGTTGGCAGCCCACTCGACCGGGCCCGCGTAGAGATGGGGCGCGACCTGGGCATTGAAACTCTCGGCCAGCGCGGCAATCTTCTTGGTTTCGAGGATGCCACCGGAGCGGCCCAGCGCCGGCTGCAAAATAGCCGCGCCACCGGTGCGCAGCAAGGTGGAAAACTCCACCTTGGTGGTCAATCGCTCACCGGTGGCAACAGGTATGCGGCAACTCTTGGCCACAGTTGCAAACTCGAGCAGGTTGTCTGGCGGACAGGGCTCCTCGAACCACAACGGATCAAACGGCTCCAGACGCCGGGCGAGGCGGATAGCGCCGGCAGTGGTGAATTGGCCATGAGTGCCAATGAGCAGGTCGGCCTTGTCACCTACGGCTTCCCGGATACTGCGACAAAAGGCAACCGATCGTTCGATGTCGCGCAGTGCTGGCTGGTGGCCACCGCGCAGAGTGTAGGGGCCGGCCGGGTCGAATTTGACTGCAGTGAAGCCCAGTTCGATCATTTCGGCGGCGCTCTCGGCCGCCATTTGGGGATCATTCCAGAAAGCGTTCAGATCATGATGGGCCATTGGGTACAGATAACTGTACGAGCGGATGCGCTCGTTCATGAGTCCGCCGAGCAGCGCATACACTGGCCGCTCGTGCGCCTTGCCAAGGATGTCCCAGCAGGCGATCTCAAGCCCCGAAAAAGCGCCCATCACCGTAGGATCGGGCCGCTGAGTGAAGCCCGAGGAATAGGCCCGCCGGAACATTAATTCGGTATTCTCGGGGTTCTCACCCAGCATATGCCGCGCGAACACGTCCTCGATGACGGCCCGCATGGCCTGCGGCCCGACCGCGGCTGCGTACACCTCGCCATACCCGCTAATCCCGTTGCTGGTTGTCAGTTTTACGAAAATGAAATAGCGGCCACCCCAGCCCGGTGGCGGATTGCCCACGACAAAGACTTCAAGATCGGTCAGTTTCATAGCCGTGTTCCTGGCGGCGCCTGACAGCAGCGCGATGGTGATGGTACCCCCGATCCAGTTCCCGTGCCCGGCGCTTCCTTGCTCAGTCCACCGGTTCCAGCCGCAGCAGGCGTCCGTTGCCCTCATCAGTGAGCAGGTACAGCAGACCGTCGGGGCCCTGCCTCACGTCGCGGATGCGGCCAAACGCGCCATTCAGCATGCGCTCCTCGTGCACCACCTGCCCGCCCGCTACCTCGAGACGCACCAACTGGCCAAACTTGAGTGAGCCGACAAAAAGATCCCCTTGCCAGCCAGGAAAACGCTGCCCCGTGTAGAAGGTCATGCCCGAAGGTGCAATCGACGGCACCCAGTAGTGCACCGGCTGGCGCATGCCGGCTTTATGCGTGCCTTCGCCCACCGGGGCCAGGCTGAAATATTCCTTGCCGTAACTGATGACCGGCCAGCCGTAGTTGGCCCCGGCGATGACGCGGTTCAGTTCATCACCGCCCCGCGGGCCATGTTCATGCATCCACATCTCACCCGTTGTCGGATGTTGCACCAACCCCTGCGGGTTGCGGTTGCCATAGGTGTAGATCTGAGGCTGACTGAGCGGATCACCGACAAAAGGATTGTCCAGTGGAATAGAGCCATCTGGAGCAATACGCACCAGTGATCCCGGGTGGGTGCTGCGATCCTGTGCCTGTGCGCGCTTAGCCCGATCACCCAGGGTGGCATACAGGTAGCCGTCGGTGGCAAAAAGCAGGCGGCTGCCGAAATGGCGTCCAGTTCTGTTTTTTGGCAGGGCCTGAAAGATTACCTCGACATTGCGCAGGTGATTGTCACGCAACTCGCCGCAGGCAATCTCGGTGCCCCGGCCGCCCTTGCCGCTGGCTGCATAGGAAAGACATAAGCGCCGGTTGGAAACAAAAGCTGGATCGAGCACGACATCCAGCAACCCACCCTGGCCGCCCGCGGACACCTCCGGTAACCCGGTCACCGGCGATTCAAGCACCTGGCCGTCATGGATCACCCGTAAAGTGCCGGGTCGTTCGGTCACGAGCATGTCACCTGAGGGCAAAAAGGCGAGCGCCCACGGGTGCTCCAACCCCGATGCCAAGGTAACTACCCGAAAGCTCGCCCGTTGGCTTTCAAAAACAGTAGCGCTATCTGCCCAGCCACTCGACATAACCCCCAGGCAAAGAAATAGCCCTGAGAATTGGCGGACCCTTGACCTCACTGACAACATGGACATTTTCCCTGTCTCTCAATACACCCGGGAGTGTGATTATCCTCCACCAGCAGAGTCGCCCCGGCACCGGCTTTTATATAATGCCTGACCGAAAATGATCTGACAGCAAATGTGGGGGAAGCAATGATCGAGAGTCGTGCTGCAGTTGCCACCCGGGCGGGCCAACCACTCAGTATTGAAACCGTTCACGTGGACGGGCCGCGCAAGGGAGAAGCGCTGGTTGAAATCAAGGCCACTGGCGTCTGCCATACCGATGCGTTCACCTTGTCCGGAGATGACCCGGAAGGGCTGTTCCCGGCGATCCTCGGCCATGAAGGGGCCGGTGTGGTCGTCGAAGTTGGCGAAGGGGTAAGCTCACTGTCCCCGGGGGATCACGTCATCCCCTTATATACGCCGGAATGTCGTACCTGTGAATATTGCACGTCCGGCAAGACCAACCTCTGCCAGGCCATCCGCGAGACCCAGGGCCGCGGCCTAATGCCCGATGAAAGCAGCCGTTTCTCACTCGCTGGTGACCGGCTATTTCACTACATGGGCACATCGACTTTTTCCAACTACACCGTTGTGCCGGAAATTGCCTTGGCGAAAATCCGTGAGGATGCGCCGTTTGACAAGGTCTGCTACATCGGCTGCGGCGTCACCACTGGCATCGGAGCAGTGATCAATACCGCCAAAGTGGAACCGGGAGCCAACGTCGTGGTCTTCGGCCTTGGCGGCATCGGGCTCAATGTGCTTCAAGGTGCCCGCATGGTGGGTGCAGACAAGATCATCGGTGTGGATATCAACCCACAGCGGGAGGCCCTCGGCCGGGCGTTCGGCATGACCCACTTTGTCAACCCGACTGAAGTGACCGGCGACCTGGTGCCATACCTGGTGGATTTGACTGGTGGCGGTGCCGACTACAGTTTTGAATGTATCGGCAATGTCGATGTTATGCGCCAGGCGCTGGAATGCTGTCACAAGGGCTGGGGGCACCAGCATCATTATCGGTGTGGCACCCGCGGGCGCTGAGATTTCTACCCGGCCCTTCCAGCTGGTGACCGGCCGCAACTGGCGCGGTACCGCCTTTGGCGGCGCCAAGGGCCGCACTGAGGTACCAAAGATTGTGGACTGGTACATGGACGGAAAAATCAACATTGATGACCTGATCACTCATACCATGCCGCTGGAGGAGATCAACACCGCATTCGACCTGATGCACGAGGGCAAATCGATTCGCAGTGTCGTCACCTTCTGATCAATGTGCGGTCCGCATGGAATGTATGCAGGAGATTCAATCATTGGGTGGCACTCAAAAGGCACTCCGTCACTACAGTGCCAGCACGTTACTTCATCGCTTTCGTGATCCGTTCCTGGTAGGCGCGCTTGTCATTGTTTGTCTAGCCGGCATCGTGTACCGTGCCCGGGCGCATATTGCAGGGGATTGATTTGTGACGCCACGCGACCCTGGAGCATTAACCGCAACTACCGCTGAAACTGAACTTTATTGTAATGCCCTCGGAAACTGCCAAGAACGAAGAGGTCTATAACGCAACGATCGAGAACATCACGGCAG
>Ga0208274_1000128_pt1 | contig 39726 bp, 39 predicted proteins | sample ETNtaG_22_FD_185755 | JGI IMG/M metagenome (GOLD analysis project Ga0208274, IMG submission 185755) | Marine microbial and viral communities from oxygen minimum zone, Eastern Pacific Ocean - ETNP201306SV43 (SPAdes) (version 2) | ecosystem: Environmental > Aquatic > Marine > Oceanic ... | reverse complement strand
AAGCATTAAACGTCTTTTCATACCGCCCGATAAAGATTGAGCAACATCAAAGCGCCTATCCCACAATTCCATTTTTTTTAGGAGCAACTCGGCTCGAGGTTTTGATTTATCCTTACTGATACCAAAATATCCAGCTGAGGCTGTCAATATTTCAATGTTTGGTACGTGTGGATTAAAATTAAACTCCTGTGGCATCAAACCTATCATTCGCTTTACTTCGCTGATGTGTTTTTTCTGTTCGAGTCCATTAACTGTAACTTTGCCTGAGGTGGCTTTGAGGAGTCCACATATAACACCGATGGCTGTAGTTTTGCCTGCTCCATTTGAACCTAAAAGGGCAAAAAAGTCCCCTTTTTGCACTCTCAGGTCTATACCTTTGAGGGCAACTAAATTGTTTGAATAGGTTTTAGTTAAACCTTCAGTAGAAAGGGCAAGTGTCATAAAAATCGATTTAGGTTTATTGATGCATTAATGTGGAATTATTTAATTTAACAAATTTACTTTATCATGTAAAAAAAATTTTAACATTTATCGCCTTTATTAGGCTAATTTTGAGATAATTACTCACTTGAAAAAATAAGTTACTTAGCGCTATTTATGGCCACTGAAAAAAAAGTCATCTTGCCCGATATTGGTGATTTTGATGCTGTCGAAGTTATTGAGATTTTAGTTTCAATTGGCGACATTGTTGAAGAGAATAATAGCCTTATCACAATAGAAAATGATAAGGCAACAATGGAAATTCCCGCCCCCTTTCCAGGCAAGGTAAAAGATATTGCAATTAAGGTCGGTGACAAGGTAAGTCAGGGTGACCTTATCCTAACATTTGAAGATTCATCAGATTTAATCAACAAAGAAGAGAAAAACTCAGATCCAGAATCTACCAAAACTGCTGAAAAGAAATCAGTGGTAGTCGAAATTTTAGTTCCTGATTTAGGCGACTTTGATAAGGTCGAGGTTATTGAAGTGTTGGTCTCTGAAGGCGATGAAATTGTAAAAGAGCAAGGAATCATAACACTTGAAAGTGATAAAGCCTCAATGGAAATCCCATCGACCAGCAACGGTAAAATTAAACGTATTGCCATTAAGACTGGCGACAAGGTTGGTTTAGGTGATTTAATTTTAGAACTAGAGACAACCACCTCTGAAAGTAGTGATGCTAATAAACAGCAGAAAGAATCTCCAGCAGAGTCAATTGAGTCACCTAGTGAAGCTAAACAAGAGGAAAGCACTGAAAGTATTTCCCTGAATACCTCTGATGACTCACATGCCTCCCCTTCTATTAGAAAGTTAGCGCGTGAACTGGGCGCCAGTTTATCTAATATTAAGGGGACAGGACCAAAAGGAAGAATCTTAGAGGCCGATTTAAAAGGTTATGTTAAGCAAATTGTTGCAGGCGGCAGTTTGCCAGAAGAGGTTGAGTCAGTCTCGCTCTCAAGAATAAAGAAAATTTCAGGAAAACATCTATCGCATTGCTGGGAAACGATACCGCACGTTACTCAATTTGATGAAGTTAATATTGAACAAATGGAGAGGTTTAGGAAACACCAAAAAGAGCGTGGCATTAAACTAACTCCTTTAGTTTTTATCATGAAGGCTGTTGTACAAGTACTCAAACAACACCCAAACTTTAACTCTTCCCTAGACGAGAGCGGTGAAAACCTTCTAGTTAAAAAATATTTTAACCTAGGTGTTGCAATGGATACTCCTGAAGGTTTAGTGGTTCCAGTTATTAGAGATGTGGGGAAAAAATCATTGGTAGAGCTTGCTGATGAACTAGCTGAAATCTCAACTAGAGCGAGAGAAGGTCAACTTGACCGAAGCGAAATGCAAGGCGCAGGTTTTACTATATCCAGCTTAGGTGGAATTGGCGGTACACATTTTACGCCTATCATAAATTCTCCTGAAGTTGCTATTTTAGGAGTCTCTCGAACGCAAATAAAACCGGTATGGAATGGTGAGTCGTTTGTGCCAACAGCAACACTTCCTATTGCACTTTCATATGACCATAGAGTTATCGATGGAGCTCAAGGAGCTAGGTTTATAGCAGATCTTAATCAAGTCCTCAAAAACATTATGGAGATATTGTTATGACAAAAACCCAAGTTTTAGTTATTGGATCAGGTCCAGGTGGTTATACTGCGGCATTTAGAGCTGCTGACTTGGGCAAGGATGTTATTCTGGTCGAACGCTATGATAGTTTAGGTGGAGTGTGCCTAAATGTTGGTTGCATACCTTCTAAAGCGCTTCTGCATACTGCTGAAATAATTAATGAGGCAAATTCAGCTGAACATCTTGGTATACATTTTGAAAATCCAACAATTGATATAGAGGGTGTCCGTAAAAACAAAGAAAATATAGTTAACAAGTTGACAGGCGGCATCAAGGCGCTTGCAAATGCAAGAAAAGTTAAAATAGTTTACGGCTATGCAAATTTTATTTCACCTCAACAGGTAAAAATAGAGTCTACAAATGAAGTAATTGAGTTTGAACACTGCATTATCGCAGCAGGCTCTAGAGTTACCAAAATACCATCCTTTCCCTTTGACGATGACCGAGTTATGGACTCCACGGATGCGCTTGAGCTGAATGAAATTCCAGAAAGGCTTCTTATTGTTGGTGGCGGTATTATCGGTCTTGAGATGGCTACTGTTTATCAGGCGCTTGGAAGTGAAATTACAATTGTTGAGTTAGCTGAGCAGATTATTCCTAGTGCAGACAAAGATATTGTTATGCCACTTTTTAAACGCATAAAAAAGACATATAAAAATATATATTTAAATACCAAAGTTACAAAAATGGATGCGCTCAAAAAAGGCATTAAGGTTAGTTTCGAAGGCAAAGGTGCACCCGAAACAGATACCTTTGATAAAGTCTTAGTTTCCGTCGGTCGTTCACCTAACGGCCTTCAACTTGAAGCAGATAAGGCTGGTGTAATGGTTGATGAACGGGGCTTTATTAAAACTGACAAACAGATGAAGACAAATGTTAGTCATATTTATGCTATCGGAGATATTGTCGGTCAACCAATGTTAGCCCATAAGGCAGTTCACGAGGCAAAGGTTGCAGCGGAAGTTATTTGTGGACATAAATCAGGTTTCGATGCCCTTACGATACCCTCTGTTGCCTATACAGATCCAGAAGTTGCATGGGCTGGAAAAACAGAAAAGGAACTTGTTTCAGAAGATATAAGTTTTGAAAAGGGTGTTTTCCCATGGGCTGCATCTGGAAGAAGTTTAAGTATTGGACGTAGCGAAGGTATTAGTAAGGGTTTATTTGATTCAAAATCTGGCAAAATTCTTGGTATGGGTATTTGCGGAACAAATGCCGGAGAATTAATTGCAGAGGCGACTTTAGCTATAGAGATGGGTTGCGATATGAGCGATATAGCCCTAACTGTACACGCACATCCAACGTTATCAGAAACTACCGCCTTTGCAGCAGAAATGGCCGAAGGAACGATTACTGATTTGATGCCACCAAAAAAGAAAAAATAACAGAGATATGAATTTAGATAAAGCAAGAAAAAACGTTATCGAGCAACAAATAAGACCTTGGGGCGGTTTAAATATCGATGCAAATCAAGCATTGAGTGAAATTCCAAGAGAAAACTTTGTGCCTATAGAGTATCAAGGCTTAGTTTTTGCCGATATTGAAATCCCAATTAGCGAAAATTGTAAAATGTTTTTTCCGAAAATAGAAGGTAGAATTCTTGACAGCCTTAATATTCAAAAACATGAGTCTATTCTTGAAATTGGAACTGGTAGCGGTTACTTTACTGCAGTTTTGGCAAAACTAGCCAAGTCAGTCACAAGTATAGAGATTAATCAAGAATTAAGTGAATCTGCTCAAAATGAAATCAACAAGCTTGATCTAGAAAATATTGAACTTAAGGTTGACGATGCTCTTAAACATGACTTTAGCAATCAGCAATATGACGTAATTATTATTGGTTGCGCTATTCCAGAAATGAACAATGACTTCAACCAATTGCTTAAACCAGATGGGAGAATGTTTGCAGTGGTAGGCTCTAAAAACAAAATGAAGGCCTCGATAATTAGAAGCAATAATAAAAATAAATGGCAATCAAAGTCACTTTTTGAAACCCATCTAGATTATGTTATAGGTCTTGAGCCGACTGCGCAATTTAATTTTTGAGGCTATGCCGAAACTATGTTGGATTCTTTTTTCAATTTCTTGACAAAAAGACCGGCTAGATCTTTAACTCTCCTGTTTGTTGTATTAGGAGTATTTTTTTCGCAGATTCAATATTTCTCACTTGACGCTTCTGAAGACTCTCTTTCCTTAGATGGCGACGAGAATTTAGCTCTTTACAATGAAACAATAGAAACTTTCGGTTCGCTTGACACTCTAGTCATTAGTTATACAGCAAGTGGTGGCGTTTTAATACCAGATCAGTTAAAACATCTAAGAGCCTTCAGAGATCAGCTTCTTTCGATAGAAAAAATTAAAACTGTTACTTCGATTCTAGATGTCTCTCTTTTTAAATCTCCACCACTCAATCTTATTGAGTTAGTTAGCGATACCTATACTATTGATAATGGTAAGGCTGATATGTCACTTGTCGAAAATGAATTCAAATCAAGTCCGCTATATGCAAATAATCTCGTCAGTGAGGATGGAAATACAACAGCATTATTAATTACCCTTAAAACAGCAAATGAACTAGAAATTGCTGATAGTGATATCTTAAAAAGCGCAGTTAATGAAATACGTCAAACTATGGATAAGCACCGAAACAACGCTCAACTCTTTCTCGGCGGTGTCCCCATGATCAGGAATGATGTAGTTTCATTTATCGCAAAAGATATTGTTGTTTTTAGTTTGTCCGTTATTGCGCTAATGTCAACCGTCCTAATATTTATTTTTCGTAGTATTAGATGGGTATTAATTCCAATATTAGTTAGTACATGTAGCGCGCTAGTTATGACAGGAATCATCGGTTCTCTGGGATGGAAAGTAACTGTGATATCGGCAAACTTTTTTTCTTTATTGCTTGTTTTAACGCTTTCTATAAATATTCATTTAGTGGTTAGGTATAGAGAACTTGCACAAACCTATCCAGATTTAGCGCTAAATGAACTAGTGATAAAGACATTACAACAGATGCTTAAGCCATGTATATTCACAACCCTCACAACAGTTGCAGCTTTTGCATCCTTCACTATGAGCAATGTTCGTCCTGTAATTGATTTCGGCTGGATAATGTCGATTGGTGTTTGCATCTCTCTAACTGCCTCTTTCGTAGCTTTTCCCATTTTAATGAGCCTCATGTCTAAACCAAAAGTTAAAACTCATGAAACAGAGCTGCCGATTGCCCAAAAAATGGCTTATTTGACAGACAAATACGGTAATCAGCTTGTTGCTGTGTCATTGCTATTAGTTGTTATATGTCTATTTGGTGTTAGCAAGCTTGGAGTCGAAAATCGCTTTATCGATTATTTTAAAAAGTCGACTGAAATAAACCAAGGACTCACCTTTATAGACCAAAAACTAGGGGGGACTATACCTCTGGAAATTGTATTTGATGATCTTGCTAGTGACTATTGGGCTGATGAAACCCTAAGAAAAGACTTTCACAAATTTCATCAGTATGTTGAAAGCCTTGAAGCCACAGGAAAGATTCTCTCAATTGATACATTAATGGAAATACTTTCGCAAGCAAATGATAATAAAATGCCTAATGGTTTTTTACTTTCAATTGGAAGAAATAAAATGCCTCAGAGTGCCAAGTCCCAGGTGCTTAATCCCCACATATCAGATAAAACTGACCAGCTCAGACTGATCGCTCGCATTAAGGAGACTGACCAAAATCTTAATAGAAATGAACTCATTAATGACATTCGCATGCAACTAATTAATGAATTTGGCTTTAAGCCTGACAGCTTCCAATTCACCGGAGCCTTTACTCTCTATAACAACCTACTCGAAAGTTTATTTGACTCTCAAATTCGATCTATTGCAGTTGTCTTTTTTATTGTTTTTCTAATGTTTTTATTTATTTTTAGATCAATAAGCATATCTGTATTGGCAATCATACCCAACATACTGCCGTCCCTTTTTATACTCGGCATTATGGGTTTGGCGAATATTCCTTTAGATATTATGACTATAACTATAGCCGCTATTGCGATTGGTATAGGAGTAGACAACGCAATTCACTATATTCATCGCTTCAAAGCTGAATTAATAAAAGATAATGACTATAAAGCAGCGATGTACCGCACTCATGGCTCGATTGGACTAGCAATTTTTTATACTGCTGTAACTGTTGCAATCGGTTTTTCAGTATTGATTTTGTCAAATTTTGTACCAAGTATTTATTTTGGTGTTTTTACAGCCATTGCTATGTTGAGCGCTTTTATAGTTAACCTAACTTTATTACCAAAATTGATCCTAATATTCAAACCAAAAATGAATAATACTAATTTAACTTTTTAATTATTTGAATTATTTTTCTTCATCAATAAAAAATGACAAAACAATACCATTTTGATGTGCTAATTATCGGCACTGGAGCAGCTGGATTAATGAGTGCATTACAGCTTTCAGAGGAACTTTCAATTGCACTAATTGCAAAAGACAAATTCCTAGAAGGCTCTTCTTTCTATGCCCAGGGCGGTATTTCTGCAGTACTAGATTCAAATGATAATTTCAATTCTCATATCTCAGATACAATAAACATAGCTTGCGGACTTGGAAATAAAAAAAGCATTCGTTTTATGGTTGAAAATGCGCCAGACGCTATCACTGACCTAGAGAGTGTGGGCGTTGAATTTTCCCAACAAGAAGGTAGTTATGATCTTACAACTGAAGGCGGTCATAGCTCAAAACGTGTCGCCCATGTTGCTGACAAAACTGGTCAGTCGGTTCAGACTAGCCTTCTGACCAAGGCAAAGAATAAAACAAATATCACTCTATTCGATCAACATCTTGCAATAGATTTGATAACTGAAAATAACTTTTGCAATGGAGCTTATATTTTAGATAAAAGGTTAAATGAGGTCTCTACCTTCTCATCTCACAAAACTATTTTAGCCACAGGAGGCGCATCAAAAACTTACCTCTACACTTCTAATCCAGATACATCTACCGGCGATGGCATTGCGATGGCATATAGGTCTGGCTGTGAAATTGTAAATATGGAATTCACGCAATTTCATCCAACCTGTTTATTTCATCCACACGCAAAATCCTTCCTAATTTCAGAAACTCTTCGTGGTGAAGGCGCAAAACTAACCCTTCCAAATGGTAAAAGTTTTATGCAAAATTATGATGAACGCCTCGAACTCGCGCCACGAGATATTGTAGCAAGAGCGATCGATAATGAAATGAAAGTGCATGGCTTTGATTGTGTTTATCTAGATATATCATTTAAAGATAGTAACTGGATTGTTGAGCGTTTCCCTACTATTACCAAACGCTGCTATGAATTAGGGATTGATATCTGTAAAGGCCCATTACCGGTTGTGCCTGCAGCGCACTATACCTGCGGAGGTGTAAATACCGATATAAATGCTAAAAGTGGGATTAATAATTTATATGCGATTGGTGAAGTCGCTTATACCGGAGTCAATGGGGCAAATAGGATGGCCAGTAACTCACTGCTCGAATGTATTGTATTTGCTAAGTCTTGCGCCAAACATATTAATGATAACTTTACTAGAGAAGTTTTGAAGGGCAATCAAGACTGGGATGCTTCCAGAGTAGAACCATCAAAAGAAAAGGTAGTTGTGGCCCATTTGTGGGATGAAGTGAGAAGATTAATGTGGAATTTCGTTGGTATTGTCAGAAGCGATAAAAGATTGCAAGCAGCACATCAAAGACTAAACCAAATTCATCAAGAAGTAAATGATTATTACAGCTCATATACACTTACTGATGACTTAATTGAGCTAAGAAACCTCGTGCAAACAGCACAAATTATTGTAGAATCTGCGCTTTCTAGAAAAGAAAGCAGAGGACTACATTACAATGTTGACCACCCAGAGCTGAAAGTGAAAGGCGACAATAGTGTTATTATAAAACCATGATTCTTCCAATACTTGAATATCCAGATAAGAGGCTGAGAACAGTTGCTAAACCAGTCAAAAAAATCAATGATGCCGTTAACAAACTAATTAAAGATATGTTTGATACTATGTATAACGCGCCAGGTATAGGTTTAGCGGCAACCCAAGTGAACTCCCATCAAAGAATAATAGTTATTGATGTATCTGAAAATCAAAATGATCCTATCAGCCTAATTAACCCAGAAATCATAGATAAATCGGGTGAAATTGAATCTGAAGAAGGGTGTCTTTCTGTTCCAAGTTATTATGAAAATGTTAAAAGAGCAAACAACATAAGGGTCAAGTCGCTTGACCAAAATGGTGACACTGTACAAACTAATGCAAGCGGGGTGCTAGCCATTTGCATTCAGCACGAGATTGATCACTTAGATGGCATTCTTTTTGTTGACCATTTATCTAAACTAAAACAAAAACGTCTCAAAAAGAAAACAAAAAAAATCAAAACAACTATAACCTGAAATGTTTATTGGGCCTTTCAAGCTAGAATCACAAGTCCTACTGGCACCAATGGCAGGTACAAGCGATAAACCTTTTAGAATGTTATGTAGAGAATTGGGAGCGGCTCTGACCACATCTGAAATGGTCATTATGCAAAAACATCTTTTAGGAACAAATAAATCAAAACATCGACTAGATTTCAGTTCAGAAAGAGGGCCAATTAGTATTCAGATTGCCGGCTCTAATGCTAATGAAATGGCCGATTCAGCAAAAAAAGCTGTAGATTTTGGCGCTCAGATTGTTGATATTAATATGGGCTGTCCAGCAAAAAAAGTTTGTAATAAGGCTGCAGGTTCTGCGCTTATGAAAAATGAAAAAGTAGCCGAAGATATTATCAAATCTGTCGTCAATGCTATCAACGTGCCAGTAACACTGAAAATGCGTACTGGTTGGAATTCCGGCAACATAAATGCCCCATCAATAGCTAAACTAGCTGAAAATTCAGGTGTAAAAATGATAACTATACATGGGAGAACAAGGGCGCAAAAATACAGCGGGTCAGCAGAATACGATACTATCAAGAGAATAGTTAATAATTCATCAATACCAGTTATAGCCAATGGTGATATCAATTCAGCCCAGAAAGCTAAAGAAGTTCTGGATCATTGTGGCGCAGATGGCGTTATGTTGGGCAGAGCAACACAAGGCAATCCTTGGCTTATCTTCGAAGTTAATCAATTCTTGTCAACAGGTAAGCTGGCAGAAGCTCCAAAATTGCATGAAAAGATAGCAACAATTCTAAGTCATATATCGCAGATTTATGAATTTTATGGCCACAAAATAGGAACACAGTTGTCCAGAAAGCATATTTTTTGGTATTCTATGCATCTTGATCAAAAAAAATGTGTCGAATTTTGGCCAAGCATAAATAGGGTGACTGATCACTCTGAACAATATTTTAAATTTCACAATTTTTTGTATTCTTTATGAAACAAAGAGATTTACAAGACTGTATTAATGACAAACTAGAGAAATACTTCTCAGATTTGAATGGGGAAAAATCAAGCAGTGTATTCAAAATGGTGACTCAACAAGCCGAATCTGCAACTATTAGGTTTGTTCTAGACAAAGTTAGTCAAAATCACAGTGAAGCAGCTAGAATTTTAGGAATTAATCGAGCAACTCTAAAGAAAAAAGCGGCGCTTTATAAGCTGTAAAAGATTATAATTATTTATATACATTTCCTCTATCTCTAAGAATAAAAAAATGCCTATAGAACGTGCGCTGATAAGTGTTTCTGACAAATCAGGAATCATTGAATTTGCTCAAGCACTAGCCTCAATAGATATAGAAATCATCTCAACAGGTGGTACTGCAAAGCTCCTAAAGGATAAAAACATTCCAGTAACAGAGGTTTCAGAATTTACCGGGTATCCTGAAATGATGGCTGGAAGAGTAAAAACTCTCAACCCTATCATTCATGGTGGAATTCTTGCTCGTCGAGGAGTTGACGAAAAGGTGATGGCTGAAAATGATATTAAACCGATTGATCTGGTTGTGGTTAACTTATATCCATTCCAATCAACCATTGAAGACCCTGACTGTAGCATCGAAGATGCAATCGAAAATATTGATATCGGTGGACCGGCAATGTTACGCTCTAGTGCGAAAAATTATTTATCCGTTACAGTTGTTGTGGACTGTAAAGACTATCAATTAATACTCGATGAATTAAACAACAATAATTCCACATCCTTAGAAACAAGGAGAAGGCTTGCGTTAAAGGCATTTGAACATACTGCTCAATATGATGGGGCTATTGCAAACTATTTGGGACAAGATGAGGATGGTTTTTCCAATACTTTGAACTTGCAGTTAGTCAAGTCACAGACGATGCGTTATGGTGAAAACCCCCATCAAAATGCAGCATTTTATAGGGAAATAAAATCAAACGAAGTGTGTATTTCGTCTAGTAAACAAATTCAAGGAAAACCTCTTTCTTTTAATAACCTTGCTGATGCCGATGCGGCTTTGGAATGTGTTCGTAATTTTGATAATCCTAGTTGTGTTATTGTTAAACACGCTAATCCATGTGGCGTTGCCACTCGAGAAAGCATATTATCAGCCTACCAAAATGCCTATAAAACAGACCCAACTTCAGCATTTGGTGGCATTATCGCCTTTAACCGGGTGCTGGATAAAAAAACAGCACAAAGTATTATTGACAATCAATTTGTCGAAGTGATTATTGCCCCAAGTGTAAATAACGATGCAAAATTAGTCTTGTCTGATAAAGAAAATATACGGGTTCTAGTTTGCGGCTGTCTAAGTAAACCAAAGCCAGCATTTGAGTATAAGAGTATCTCTGGCGGCTTGCTAGTCCAAGATAAAGATCTTGAACAGCTGGATATAAAAGAGCTAAAATGTGTGACCAAAATCCAACCTACCCCAGAACAAATGAAAGACTTATTGTTTGCCTGGAAAGTAGCAAAATGTGTCAAATCTAACGCCATTGTCTATGCCAATAATCTAATGACAATAGGAATAGGGGCCGGTCAAATGTCACGAATCTATTCTGCCAAAATTGCAGGCATTAAGGCTGCAGATGAGTGCCTTGAAGTAGAAGGCTCTGTTATGGCTTCAGATGCATTCTTTCCTTTCCGTGATGGAATTGATGCAGCTGCAAAAGCAGGAATTAAAGCAATTATCCATCCTGGAGGTTCATTACGCGATAAAGAAGTTATTGGTGCAGCAAACGAACAAGACATTGCAATGGTCTTTACAGGAATGCGACACTTCAAGCACTAGAATGAATACGATAAAAACTGCCGGCGACTTAATAGCTGAAGCCCAAACTCAGATTAATTGTCTTGACGTTATTGCTGCAAAGAAACTTTATGACTGTGCTGAAAATCGGTTAATTATTGATGTACGTGAGGCAAAAAATGCAGACAAATCTAAGCTCAAGAATTCTATCAATATTTCTCGTGGGCTAATCGAAATGAAAATTCCCAAACATTGTCCTGATTCTGAAACCTTAATTTTGACCCACTGTGGAGGTGGTGGTCGTGCGTCATTAGCTGCTTTATCTTTGCAACAGATGGGTTATACCAATGTCCATGCGATTACTGCATCGTTTGATGAAATAAAGAATATTTTTGGTTAATCTAGTCAGACTAGTGGTATAAAAAAGACATTGTAATTACTATGTAATTACTATTTGTTTCAAAAATACAATATCTAATATCGCAATGAAAGGCAACTTAACCCACCATCTAATTTTTTGAACTCTGACACATCAGTATCTAACACTGTATAGCCTGCATTTCTAATTTTTTCTTTTGTTATCGGATAACCGGTGGGAATTATTACAAACTCATTAACCCAAATACAATTTGCTGCATAACTTTCACTTTCAGGAATTTCAATAGAGTTGTATTGGTCAAATCTTGAATCATTTATAAATTCTCCACAAACAATTAAATTGTTGTTCTCTATAAATGACAAGCCAGTTTTCAGATGCAGCATTTTATTTAAAGAAATAGTTGACCCACTCATCCCATATTTATTTAGGATCTTAATAATTTGTTTTGCGCCCTCTAGATTGGTACGATTTGATAGACCAATATAGTAGTGATTTCCAACCATCATAATATCGCCACCCTCTACAGTGCCAGGCTCCTCTATTGCTTTAACATTATTAAATCTATTTCTTAGCACTGACTCAATTTGTTTAACTTCATCTCTTCGTGAATAAGCGCCAGGGCGAGTTATAATTGCACAACTTGGAGTTATCAGCGCAACATCCTCTAGAAAAGTAGAGTCAGGATAATCTTCACACGGCTCCAAGACAGTTACATCTAAACCGCACCTCTTTAAGCTTTCAATGTATGACTGATGCTGGATGATTGCCTGTTCATAATTTGGTATTCCAAGTGACTTTGATTCAGTTAAACCTACAGCGATACTCTTTCCTGGAGTCCTAACAATTGCATTGGTAAACATGCATTACTCCTCAATTAGCCTCTACCACTCTATAAATAGCCTTAAGTCCTCTTTTCAGAATTTCTTCATCTTTTGCGTAGTTTATTCTTATGCATTGATGTTGGTGATCCCAGTCATTATCCAATCCAATAAAAAAATCATGGCCAGGTATTATATATACACCTTCAGATTTAAGGTCTTTGTAGAGTTGTTTGGATGTTATTGATAAATTTGGAAACCAAAGCCACATAAAAAATGCACCTTCAATCTTATGAAGATACACATCTGTATCACCAAGAATTGTATTAAAAAGCCTAACTGCAGTTTCTGCCTTTTCTTTGTAGTAAGGGGTTATAACCTCATAACATAGGCGCAACAATTCTTGATCTTTAATCATCCTTGTAAGTAAGCTAGGTCCAACACTACTTGGCGCTAAAACCATAATTCCGGTAATTCTACTTAAAGCTTCAATTATTGCGTGCTTAGCTATGACAATTCCGGTTCTAAGGCCTGGGAGGCCAAGCTTTGATAGCGACATACATAAAACTGTATTGTCATTCCATGTTAGTTTTGTTTGGGTATAAATAGCTCCCGGGAAAGGTTGGCCATAGGCATTATCAATAATTAATGGCACTCTATACTCTCGGGCAATTGAATCTAATTGATTGAGTTCAACATCGGTAATAACGTTGCCAGTAGGATTTGTCGGTCGCGAGATACAAATTGCACCTATATTGCTAGACTTCAATACAGCAATTAACTCTTCAAAATTAATTTGGTATTTGAATTGTTTATTATCTAACTTTTTAATTTTGGGCTTTACTGATAAAAACATGTCATCTGATAGGCCTTGGTCAGCATAACCGATATATTCAGGAACAATTGGTAACAGAATTTTTTTATGAGAGCCGTCTGGCATTTCTCCTGCATACAAATTAAATAGACTAAAAAAACTACTTTGAGAGCCGTTTGTAATAGCTATATTTTTTTCATCCAAATTCCAGTCATAATGTTGATTAAGCATCGATACCAAGACACTAATGAACTCCTCACTACCTTGGGGCCCATCATAAAATCCAATCATTTGATCGATGCCAGAGTCAGTAATAAGTTTTTCTAATTCATCTACAAATTTATCATGTGCAGCTGAAATAATTGCTGGGTTACCACCTCCAAGCATTACTATATCTGGGTTTTTACTGTGATTAGCTTTTCCAAGATCAGCCATCAAATTAGTAATACCGCTTTCACGAGAAAACCTTTTGCCAAACTTTGAGTAGTCTGTGTTATTCATTTTTCCTAATATCGAAAAATTTTATTGGAGGATATGTTGAGCGAGTTGAACCCAGTAGCTAGCCCCGATCGGAAGTATTTCATCATTGAAATCATATTGAGTATTATGCAACATACATCCACCTTTAGGGCTATCTTCAGGAACTAAACCGTTACCAATCCAGATGTATGCTCCCTCTAGCGCATTAAGTAAAAAGGCAAAATCTTCTGAACCCATAGTTGGTTGTTCACTTCTAAGAACATTATTGTCACCAACCACCATTGCAGCGGCAGTCGCGCAAATTTCTGCATGCTTTGGTGTATTGATTGTTGCTGGATAGTTTGGAATCGATTCAAATGTCGCGCCTGCTCCCATTGAATGACTAATACCTTCAACAATGTTCTTTATTTTATCTTTCACATCATCACCCACTTCTTTAATGAAATATCTTAAAGAGCCAGTTAACTGCATTTCGTCAGGGACTACGTTGGAAGCAAACCCAGCATTAACCATTGTTATACTAACAACTGCAGAATTAAGTGGCGCTACATTTCTAGCAACAACACTTTGAAGAGCGCTAATAATTTGCGCACCAACGACTACTGGATCAATGCATTGTTCAGGCATTGCAGCATGTCCGCCTTTCCCTTGAATGTTTATTAATAGTGTTTCATTGGCAGCCATGACAGCTTTACTATGTACAGCAAATTGTCCCCCAGCTATACCAGGAAAATTGTGCATCCCATATACTGCTTGACAGGGGAACTTTTTAAATATCCCCTCTTCAACCATCACGCGACCGCCTCCTCCGCCTTCTTCTGCGGGCTGAAAAATAAAATGAATGGTGCCTGAAAAGTCGTTGTTCTCATTAAGATAAATTGCAGCGCCAAGAAGCATCGCGGAGTGTCCATCATGACCACATGCATGCATCTTTCCATCATGGACAGACTTATAACTAAAATCGTTAAGTTCTTGAATTGGAAGTGCATCCATATCCGCACGAAGACCGATAGTATTTCCTTCTTTTTGACCATGAACTGTCCCGACAATGCCTGTAACTGCAAGCCCTCGATGAATCTCAATGTTATGGGACTGGAGTATTGACGCAATATAATCGCTCGTCATTCTTTCATCAAAACTAAGCTCAGGGTGTTTGTGGAGATGATGCCTCCAAGTCACCATTTGCTGATGTAATTCTGAATTTTTATCAATTATTGACATAGTTTCTTGTTTAATAGGTATGGATATTAAACCATATTCAGAAATCTTGTGTATCAAGAAATAGGCGTAACATTTGCACTAAGATCTTAAACATTCATTTGCTGGATCGAATGGAGACTCATCTATCACAACTGCCTTATACTTCTCTCCTAATATTTCAATATCAAGCTTTGTGCCAATTTTGGTTAAATCCAATCTGACTATTCCAAGTGCAAGAGATTTTTCACAACGCCAGCCATACCCTCCTGAGGTAGCACGACCAACAATTTCTCCATTCTGATAGATAGCTTCTGAACCTCGCGCATCCGCATCTGTCACGCCCAAGACCTCTAAAGTAACGAAACCATTATCAAAACCACTATTCTTCCATTCTAGCAAAGAATTCTTGCCAATGAAATCCTCCTGCTTGTCGAGTCTAATAAAGCGATCGAGACCCGATTCAAAGGCAGAATACTCGATTGACATTTCTCTAGGAATTAATCGATAGGACTTTTCTAAACGCATACTGTCCATTGCACGGATGCCAAAAGGTTTAATTTCGAATTCTGCCCCAGCCTTTATAACTTGGTCAAAGATGTAGTTCTGCATCTCAATTGGGTGATGCAATTCCCATCCCAGTTCACCAACAAAATTTACTCTAAGAGCATTAGCAGTAGCATAACCTACGTTAATTTTTTTGCCTGTCAACCATTTAAAGTTCTCGTTAGATAAATCGGTATCGGTTAACTTTTGTAGTACATCTCTTGATTTTGGACCAGCCAAAACTAAGACTCCGGTCTGAGTGGTAACGCGCTGAACATCAACACTACCATCTTCAGGTTTTAGCTTAAATAGATAATCGTGATCGTGAGATTCAAATACACCTGCAGAAACTAAGTAGTATGTTTGAGGGGCTGTTTTATAAACTGTGAACTCTGCACGAACACCGCCATTAAGTGACAACATATGAACTAAATTTATACGGCCAATGTTTTTTGGGATTTTATTAGCAAATAATGATTCTAACCAAGATTCAGCTCCAGGACCTTTAACTATACACTTTGCAAACGCAGACATATCCAATAATCCAACTCTTTTACTGACATGCTTACATTCATTACCCACATGCTCAAAATAGTTTGAACGGCGGAAAGAGTTCTTCTCAACAATACGTCCATCATCTAACGGACTGGAATGATTTTTATTAAGCAGCACCTTTGAAGGATCTTCCTGATTTATATCTTCAGCACTAAGTGAATAATCGGAACTTGGCATAAACCAGTTTGGACGCTCCCAACCATAAACAGACCCAAAAACAGCGCCCAATGCCTTCATTCGGTCATAACAAGGAGCTGTTTTTAATGGCCTTGCCGCTCCACGCTCTTCATCAGGGAAGTGTGTAGTAAAAACATTTGAATATGCCTCCTCATTTTTCTCTCGCAGATAACCACGAGTCGCGTAAGGACCAAACCTGCGAGGATCAACCCCCATCATATCCACTGTAGGTTCACCATCAATCATCCACTCTGCTAACTGCCAGCCAGCACCGCCTGCTGCGGTGATGCCAAAACTATGCCCCTCGTTTAACCAAAAATTCTTTAGTCCAGGTGCTGGACCGACTATTGGATTTCCATCCGGTGTATATGCGATAGCGCCGTTATAAACATCTTTTACTCCTACCTCACCAAAAGCTGGGACACGGTGCATACAACATTCAATGTGTGGCATTAGACGATCGAGATCACTATTAAATAGTTCGTACTGACAATCATCGCTTGGTCCATCTACATAACAAACTGGTGCTCCTTTTTCATAGGGGCCTAAAATCAGCCCGCCTGCCTCTTCACGCAAATAATAACCGGCATCTGATTCACGTAATACGCCCATTTCTGGAAGCCCTTGTTTTTTTCGTTCCATAATTTCTGGATGAGGCTCGGTAACAATAAATTGGTGCTGAACTGGAATAACTGGGATATCCAGACCAACCATTTCACCTGTTTTTCTTGCAAAATTACCGGTACAAGAAACGACATGTTCACAGGCAATATCACCTTTGTCAGTTTTTACAATCCAGCTATAATCTTTCTGTTGCTCTAGGGCAACTACTTTAGTATGTTCGTAAATTTCAGCTCCACGATTTCTTGCGCCTTTACACAATGCTTGAGTTAAATCAGCAGGCTGTATATATCCATCATCAGGATGCTGGATTGCACCAACCAAGCCTTCTGTATTGCATAGTGGCCATACTTCTTTAACTTCATCTGGTGTTAAAAACTTAACATTAACACCAACAGTACTGCCTACACCTGAATAGTACTTATATTCGTCCATACGATCTTTGCAATTAGCTAAACGTATATTGGAAACCACACTAAAACCAACATTCATTCCGGTTTCTTGTTCTAATTCATGGTAAAAATCAACAGAATATTGATGCAGTTTGCCTACTGAGTAACTCATATTAAATAGCGGCAACAAGCCTGCGGCATGCCACGTTGAACCTGAAGTCAAATCTTTTCTTTCAACCAATACAACGTCCGTCCAGCCTTTTCTAGCTAAATGATAAAGCGTGCCAGCTCCAACTACACCACCACCAATAACTACAACTTGGGCTTTATTTTTCATTGTATCCTCCAAATCAAACTAACCGAAATAAAAGTCGGCATTATATACCTAAAATTAACTCAAAACTATTTACTTAAATGCACTAACTTATGTGCATTTTTCTCCCAATTTACGCCGTCAAATTCTTCAATAATGATTTCTTTCGGCTTGGGTTTAAGGCAGTAAGGATTGACACTAATACCATCCGGGTTAGACCTTGGAATATAAAAAGATTTAATACCACAGGTTTTACAAAATAAGTGTTTAGCCTCACCACTATCAAATGTATAGTTCGTCAAATTATCCTCCCCTTTAGAGAGCTTGAACTTTGATTTAGGAACAATCAAATGCAAATTGCCTGACTTACTACAGATACTGCAATTGCAAGACAAAACAATAATCTTTTTACTGGCCTCTACTTCAAATTCCACTGCACCGCAGTGACAACCTCCCTTATAAAACATATCTTAATAGCAAACTAACTAAAGGAGTAATCTTATACTATTATGATAAATAATATATATATATATAAATCGACAAATAATTATTCTTTAACTTAAATTCAATCTCTTATAAGATGGTAGAATTTTGTTTTTCTATTGATGATTAGTGTATTGCAGTAATGAAGCTAACAATAATTAAATGGCGCGATATTCCTACGCAAGTGATGATAAAGAAAAGCCGTAGAGAGGCAGAAAAAGTTCAATTAGATAGACGGTTTATGGAGGCAGTTGATTCTGCGGCAACGATTGCAGGCACAACTGATACTGAAGCTTATCTTAGTGAGTGGAATAATGAGGTAATCGAAATACCTGATGGGAATATGAAAGAGCTGGTTGTCAGTAAAGCAGCAGAACTTGACTCAGAATTTACACTTAAAGTGCTTTTAGACTACATTAATAATGGAGGCTATAAACCTTAGGCCAATAATCTCTATGTCGTTTTTTTACAAATCTACTAGGTATATTTAGTATGTAGAAAATTTATTGTTTCCTTGACTCTTGGCTCTTTCATTAGATAACTGATGATGTTTTTTGATGACTGTAATAACTCAGCATAATCAAGTTTACTTGCTTCAGGCGCTTTAAAATTAAACACTACAGAAACAGTCGCCCAGTTTCTGCTCAACTTGTAAAAACCGAGATTTCCTTCAAGTTCAGAAAGCTTTCCACTCAAGTAAACGTCATCCTTAAGTAATAATCTTTTTGAATCAATATTAACTACTCCATCAACACGACTTTCAGCGTCATGGTCATATTCACACTCGACCAAAACCAGACTTTCGCGATTAGCAATAGCAACACGCTTCTTGTCTAAAGATTTATCGTGATAAATCACTGTTCCCGGTAAATCGCTAAAAGTATTTCGCGCAACAATAGGAGTTTTAGTTTTCAAAGAAGCCTTAATTGCTCGAGGATGAATTACTCTCGAACCTTCATCGGCCATGTCCAGCATCTGGTCAACACTGATTGAAGCTAGATATCTTGAACCCGAAACCAGTCTTGGATCGCAATTCGCAATACCATCTACATCCGAAAATATTTCCACTTTCTCTGCTTCCAAGGCGGCAGCTAAAGCTACCGCAGAAGTATCACTACCACCTCGACCTAGTGTACGAATGTCCCCTTTGTCATTAACTCCTTGAAAACCTGCTACAACAGTGATGTAGCCCTCGTCAAGCGCCTCTATGATTCGCTCTGGGTTAATCTCGAGTATTTCTGCATTACCGGCATTATCATCAGTCAGAATACCTGCTTGTCGGCCATTAAATGAGATTGCTTGCAAGCCATTTTGAGTCAAAAGATGAGTAAAGAAGGCAGAGCTTATACTTTCACCAACGCTCATCACAAGGTCTAGTTCCCTTGGACAAATACTAGGGCCAACTTCTTTTAGTAAGTTCACAAGCGTATCAGTGGAATAAGGTTCGCCTTTGCGGCCCATAGCAGAAACCACAACAACGACTCTTTCACCTGCCTCGGCATACTTCTTGACATGATCTAAGGCTTTTTCACGACAACTCTCATCCCTGAGACTTGTACCACCAAACTTCATCACAATAGGCGCTAAACTCTTTGCCATCTCTAATCCAAACAAAAGGAAGCATTATATCCTGCCAAGCCAAGCATAGCAAATATATAGCCCCCGTTACAGCCTGTAGAACAGGCACTCCCTGATTGCTTGAAAAAAATGATTTAGATATTAAACGTTTGTTTTATTCCGTCAAGAATCAAGTCGACAGAAACTAGCATCAGCAAAATTCCCATTAAACGTTCAATTGCAAGTAGAGCTCTCACTCCTAGCCTGCGCCCTAATGTTTCAGAGGAAACTAAAATAATTCCTGCAATAAGCCAAGCTACAACAAGAGCGACCAACCATTCTAGCCAGCGGCTTGGCTCCTGGGCCATCATTAGTATTACAGCCGCGATTGCAGAGGGGCCTGCAATTAGCGGAACTGCTAACGGCACAACAAGAGGCTCCATACTATCGGAATGATGAAATAGATTTCCACGCCCCGGAAAAATCATTTTAATTGCAATAATAAACAACATAATACCACCAGCAATACCCAAAGAAGATTGGGCTATTTGTAATAATTGCAGAATATATTTACCTATAAACATAAAAAATAGCAAAACCAACAAGGCAATAAATAATTCTCTGATAATAATTTTTCTTCTTCTTTCAATCGGGACATTTTTTAGGGTGCTTAAAAATAGCGGCACATTCCCAATCGGATCCATAATTAAAAACAATAAGAAAATTGCTGAAAAAACAGTCATTTAAAACTCCTAATAACAAGAAAATACTCACCCTGTGAGTAAAAGTGGGCTAATTTTATACTAATATTACAATGTCCGATTGAACTCTTTTTTTTATATTATTACTGATATCACAGAGCAATAATTTGGACTCAAAAAGAATAATAAACTATTAAAGCAAAAAAAGAAGAAACTTCATTGCAATTAATAAAATCTAGTGCGATAATAAAACTATCTGTTGTGCTCGTGCTTTGATTTATTTACCTGAGCCGATTAATTACATAACAGGAGATGAGATTGGTTGCTATTGTGTATGCCCACATATTAGTGGGAAACCTACGGCAAACATCGAACTTCCACCTTGAGCTAAGTGCTTCAGGAGCATTTCAACACGGCACAACGGACCCTCCTTTTAGTTTTCTCTATTAATCTGTATACTGGTAGTTTTTCAATCAATTGCACTGCTAAAATTAATCATTTTTTTGTATTATAGTTTGGATGAAAGAGTTACGCCATCAACTACGGGAACGCCGAAAATCAGTTAGCAATCCTAGTCGGAAGCTAAAAGGGAAAAGTATCCTTTATCAATGTCAGAAATATGCCCTCTTTAGGAATGCTAAGTATGTAGCTATATTTACACCAAACGATGGGGAAGTAGAAACTGAAAATATAATTAATTTTCTCAATAATCAAGGATATAGTGTTTATTTACCAATACTGGCAGGAGAAAAATTAAGGTTCGCTAAGATTGGAAAATATTTTAGAAAAAATCGTTTTGGTATTAATGAGCCTATACATACTTCTCTCTTGGGCGCCCATAAAATAGATATTATTTTAATGCCATTAGTTGGCTTTGATAAATACAAAAACCGCCTAGGCATGGGAGGAGGCTTCTATGACAAAACACTAGAATTTCAAAAAAAACGAAATAATTTCAGAGTGCCAAAACTTTTTGGTTTAGCTTTTGATTGTCAAGAGGTTGATAAACTCGAAGCCAAATCTTGGGATATTCCTGTTGACGGCATTGTCACACCAACAAGATATTTGCGATAATAATTTGATATAAAGTCTATATAGACGACATTGCCCGAGTAATTCTTTTTAATTCATCCTCTGAAATGATAAATGGTGGCATTGTATAGAGTAGTTTTCCATAAGGTCGTAGCCAAACTCCTTCTCTAATAAGTCTTTCCTGTGTAGAGTGCATGTCTAGCTGTTGTTCAAATTCGACAATACCAATAGCGCCAATCACTCGTACATCAGAAATAGTTTCTTTTGATTTAAGAGGTATTAGTTCTTTCTTAAGAATATTCTCTATTTCGATTATTTTTGTCTGCCAGTCTGAACTTAAAAGTAAATCTATACTAGCATTCGCAACTGAACTTGATAAAGGATTACCCATAAAGGTAGGTCCGTGCATCAGTACGCCAACAGTTTCTGCCACCTCAGCTGTTGTAAGTGCTGCCGACATAGTCATATATCCACCTGTCAATGATTTACCTAAGCACAATATGTCTGGTGAAACATCTGCATGTTCACATCCAAAAAGCTTTCCTGTTCGGCCAAAGCCTGTGGCAATTTCATCGACAATTAATAACAAATTGTAATTGTCACAAAGCTTCCTTGCTCCCTTAAGATATTCAGGCTCATAAATATTCATGCCTCCAGCACCTTGAACTATTGGCTCTAGAATCATTGCGGCTATCTTTTGATGATTTTTCTTCAATATTTTTTCAAGGTCAAACAAAGCTTCTGATGTATTCCCAATCGTTGGTCTATTTGAAAAAAAATGTTGAGACAGAACATCAGTGAATAGATGATGCATGCCATTTTCAGGGTCACAGACAGCCATCGCACCAAAAGTATCCCCATGGTAACCACCTTTAGGAGTGACAAATCTTGTTTTATCTCTCAATCCCTTGTTGTGCCAATATTGAAGAGCCATCTTTAGAGAGACTTCTACAGAAACAGAGCCTGAATCTGCCAAAAAAACCTTATCTAGATTTGCTGGCGTTATTTCAATCAGTTTTTTGCAAATTTCAATTGCAGGCTGATTTGTCAAACCGCCGAACATCACATGTGAAACACGGTCAATTTGATCTTTCAATGACTGATTAAGAGTGGGGTTGTTGTAGCCATGTATCACAGACCACCACGAACTCATCCCATCAATAACTCGCCTATTATCATTTAAATTAAGATAAACACCGTCGGCTGACTCTACGAGATATGTAGGAACATCATTTGGAATCTTGGCATAAGGATGCCAAACATGTTGGTTATCAAAATTCACTATAAAAATTTACCTAGCTCAGTCATTGAATCTATCACTAAGTCTGGCTTTTCATCAGCAATATTATTACCATGATTGTACCCGTATGACATACATATAATGTCAAAACCGGCAGATCTAGAAGCTTTTACATCGCTTACTGAGTCCCCAATCATCAAACATCCTTTGGGCTTAACTCCAAAATATTCAGCTCCGTATAATAATGGCATGGGGTCTGGTTTTTTCTTTGCCAAAGTGTCACCTGATATAACAATCTTAAAGTAATCAATAATCCCTAGCTCTTTAAGCAATGGGTGAGTAAACTGTGTCGCTTTATTTGTTACACATCCTAAATAATAACCTTGCAAACTTAAATAGTCCAAACCTTCTCTTACGCCCTCATAAAGACAAGTTCTCTTTACAGTATTTTCTGCATAATAATTTAAAAAAATGGGGTAAGCCTTGTTAAATAATTCCTTGTCTAGTTGACCTTCAAGTTCACCAGTAATTGCCCTTTCAACGAGTTTAGAAACCCCATTACCGACCCAATGACGAACTTTGTCTTCACCTCTTTTTTCCATGTCAAGCTCTACCATCATCTCATCAACGCAGTATGCGAGATCTGGAACACTATCAACTAGCGTACCGTCAACATCAATCATGATTAAATTGGGCTGAAATTTTTTCATACTACTTGTTCATAATTTATGTAGAATTAATACTTTATTTAGTGATTAAACGGCTGAGATATTTTATATGCAAAACAAAACGGTGATTGGATTTATTGGTGCTGGTAATATGGGTTATGCTCTAATTAAGGGCTTAATTAACAGTGGCTACCCCTCTGAAAATATAAAGGCTTGTGACGCCAATGAAGATTTATTGCAAAAACGAAGCAAGGAATTTGGGATTAATACTTATATTGACAATGCAGAGCTATTGAAAGCTTGTGACGTCGTTGTACTTGCCGTTAAACCACAGGTACTCACTAAAGTATGCACGGGATTAAGAGACTCAATAAAACCAAACCACCTTGTAATTTCCATTGTTGCAGGAATTAGGGCGAACGACATTAACAGATGGCTAGGTGGTGAATTTGCACTTGTAAGGTCAATGCCTAATACACCTGCCCTTATGCAACAAGGTATAACTGGAATGTTTGCAAATAAGTTGGTAAGCGATGAACAGAAAAGTATCGTTTCAACAATACTTTCAACTGTTGGTCAATGTTTTTGGGTTAAAGAAGAAAAGCTAATTGACGCCATTACAGCAATTTCTGGAAGTGGCCCTGCCTATTTTTTCTTGCTAATGCAATCCATGACTCAGGCGGCAATTGCGTTAGGCCTTGACAAGGAAACAGCGAGCGCTTTATCTGTCCAGACAGCTTACGGAGCAAGCACGATGGCAGTTGAAAGTGGAGAGGACCCTCAAGCGCTTAGACAAAACGTAACTTCGCCCAACGGAACAACCCAGGCCGCTATAGAGGCATTTCAAGATCAAAACTTTGAAGGCATTGTCGCAACAGCTTCTAGAGCAGCTTATGACAGGGCGCATGAGATTAGCATAGAACTTGGCGAGAAGGAATGAATTACTAACCAGAAAAAATATTTGGAAGTTAGCTCCCCCACAAGAGTTGCATGTTGGCAATCGCCGCAAGAGAGGCTGTCTCAGTTCTCAAAATCCTCTTGCCTAATAAAACTGATTGAAACCCTGCTCCATTAGCCAGCTCAATTTCTTGTTCACTTAAACCCCCTTCAGGGCCGATTAATATGGTCGCTTTGGAGGTTGGCTTAATATCAGATAATGTATTTGTCGCCTGATGATGTAACACAAAACCATTAGAGGCCTTAACACTTAATAGTTCACTTAATGTTTTTTGAGTATCAACTTCCACCATTACCGCTCTACCTGATTGCGCACAAGCATGGCTAGCTATCTTTTGCCAATGCTCAATTCTTTTGACAATTTTTTCTCCCTTAAGTCTAACAACACATCGCTCTGTCTGAAGAGGCACTATCCTATTTACACCAAGCTCAACAGCTTTTTGAATTAAGAAATCCATTTTCTCGCCCTTTGCGATGCCTTGCGCAAGCGTTAAATCTAAACTTGACTCTGAATTATTTTTTTTCCTTGTATTAACTTCCACTTTGCAAATTCTTTTAACACTGACAATTTTTGCTGCGTAGTCATAACCGTCACCATTAAACAATGTAATCATACTTTCAATTGGAAAACGCAACACCTTTAAGAGGTGATGCCGAGCATCCTTATCTAAAACAGCCTCGCTACCTACTTTTAATACTTTATTTTGATATAGTCGAATGTTTTTCATGGTATCGTTTTGTTACCGTATTTAGCAAATCTAGGTATTACAACAAAAATGATACATCAAAAAAGACGACAAGAATTATTAAGAAAACTAGAACATAACGCGGTAATTATTATTAGCACTAATAGCGAACAAAAAAGAAATGGGGATGTCAACTATCCATTCCGCCCTGATAGTAATTTTTGGTATCTAACAGGTTTTACTGAGCCTGATGCTGTTGCAGTTATTTCGAAAGAAAACTACAGTGTTTTTCTTAGACCTAAAGATCAAAAAAAAGAGATTTGGGATGGTAAGAGACTGGGAATTAAAATGGCACCTGAAAAGCTATTAGCTAATAAGGCCTATCCCATTGAGAGTCTTTTAGCAGAAATCAAAATACTTACTAATAAAGACAAGATTATATATTTTGATGACTCAAGCACAAACTTAATTAATAAATCGATCATTTCTACACTAGGACAGTCTTTCAAATCACTTAATCCATATTTATCTGAAATGCGACTTAAAAAAGACCAGGATGAAATAAACAAAATGAAGCTTTCCTCTAAAATTTGCGCAGAAGCACATATGAAAGCGATGAAAACAGTAAAGCCTGGGATGTATGAATATCAGGTGGCAGCCATTTTTGATTCAGAATTCACAAGGCACAACTCTAAGTACGCCTACCCGCCTATCGTGGCAGGAGGAGAAAGCGCGTGCGTCCTTCACTATATTGAAAACAACAAAAAACTATATGACGGCGACTTGCTTCTTATTGATGCTGGCTGTGAAATTTCAGGATATGCCTCAGATATTACACGAACTTTCCCGATAAACGGTAGTTTCAATGATGCGCAAAGGGAAATATACGAGATTGTCTTGAATGCACAAAAGTCTGCTATCGATTGTATAAAACCAGGCGAAAAGGTTAACAAGCCTCATAAAATTGCCTGTGATATCATCTCTACAGGGCTCACTAAACTAGGAATCATAAAAGACTCTAGTGGATTTAAGGAATTTTATATGCATAACACAGGACACTGGCTAGGCCTGGACGTGCATGATGTAGGAGCACACAAAATTAAAAATGACTATCGATACTTTGAAGAAGGCATGGTAACAACAGTTGAACCAGGAATCTATATACGTAAGAATGATAAAATTGACTCGAAATACTGGGGAATTGGTGTAAGAATTGAAGACGATATTCTAGTTAATGCTAATGGCAGGGATATACTTTCACATTCTGTCGTCAAAGAAATAATAGATATAGAGAACCTAATGAATTAATAAAAATCATGAATATACAGCAAGCCATAAAATCCGTAATTGCTAAACAAAATTTAAATGAAGACCAAATGCATGATGTTATGAATAGCATTATGACCGGTCAGACGACTGATGCACAGATTGGTGCTTTTCTAATTGGACTTTCAATGAAAGGCGAAACTATAGAAGAAATTACTGCTAGCGCAAAAGTTATGCGAGCTCTTGCAACTCCAGTAGAAATAGGCAATTCTGACTACTTAGTTGACACTTGTGGGACGGGCGGCGATGGATTAGGACTGTTTAATATTTCAACAGCTTCTGCATTCGTTGTGGCTGCAGCTGGAGGAAAGGTTGCCAAACATGGAAATCGCTCAATCTCTTCAAAATCGGGGAGCGCTGATGTCTTAGAGTCTGCTGGCGTTAACCTTGATTTAAGTCCTAGAATTATTGGCCAATGCGTTGAAGAAATTGGTGTCGGTTTTATGTTTGCCCCAGCTCATCATAGCGCAATGAAGCATGCAATTGGCCCTAGAAAAGAACTTGCAGTTAGAACTATTTTTAATGTTTTGGGGCCACTCACAAATCCAGCAAAGGCCCCTAATCAGGTAATGGGGGTCTACGATAAAAGTCTAATTGAGCCTATCGCCAATGTGCTTAAAGAACTTGGTTCTCGTCACGTGATGGTTGTCCACTCTGCTGATGGCCTTGACGAATTATCAATCGCTGACAAAACCTATGTAGCAGAATTGAAGGAAGGAGTTGTAACAACTTATACAATACATCCAGAGGAATTGGGGTTCGTCTTGGGAGATTTAAACGACATCAAAGCAGATGATGCTAAAGACTCGCTTAATATAATCAATAATGCTTTTTCCGGCAAAGAGGGAGCGGCAAGAGATATTATTTCTCTAAATGCAGGTGCCGCAATATATGTTTGCGGACTAACTAACTCCCTTATGTCGGGTATTGAAAGATCCAGACTGGCACTCTCAGATGGCAGTGCACAACAAAAACTTGATGATTACATTAAGATTAGTAATAACTGAGCAAGACATGAATAAAAAAACCAACCTTATTTGGATTGACCTTGAAATGACAGGGTTAGTGCCTGAAAGAGATGTCATTATTGAAATAGCCACCGTTGTTTCAGATGCAGATTTGAATGTATTAGCAGAAGGACCCTCTATAGCAATCCATCAGAGTGACGATTATCTTAACAATATGGATGAGTGGAACACTAATCAACATTCTAAATCTGGCCTAGTAAAGAGAGTTAAAGAAAGTAAAATTTCACCAAAAGAGGCTGAAAAACAGACTATAGACTTCTTAAAAGAATATGTGAATCCAGGAGTCTCGCCAATGTGTGGAAATTCAATCTGTCAAGATAGAAGATTTCTGTACAACTACATGCCAAATCTTGAAAAATATTTCCATTACCGACATATTGACGTATCAACTTTAAAAGAGCTGGCCATACGCTGGAAGCCAAAACTAATTTCAACTTCAAACAAACAAACGAAGCATCTGGCTTTGTCCGATGTTTACGATTCAATAAATGAACTAAAACATTATCGAAAACATTTTATTGATGTCTGAAGTTACTTATCTTGCGCCTGCAAAAATTAATCTTTTTTTGCATATCACTTCAAAAAGACCTGATGGCTTCCATAACTTACAAACTATTTTCCAACTTTTGGATTATTACGATGAAATTACTTTTCGTTTAAGAAGTGATGGCGAAATTAATCGCATTTATGGTAACGAATCTATCTCTCCAGAACAAGACTTATTATTGCAAAGTGCAAACATCTTAAAAAAACACAGCGGATCAACAGCTGGGATTGATATAGGTATCAATAAGAATATACCGACAGGCGGAGGCCTTGGGGGAGGCAGTTCAAACGCTGCAACTGTTTTGATCGCACTTAACAAAATATGGAATCTTGATTTACCAAAAAATGAAATATTCAAAATTGGACAAACTCTAGGGGCAGACGTCCCTGTGTTTGTCAATGGATATAGTTCTTGGGCTGAAGGAACTGGAGATATTCTAACTCCGATGAATTTACCAAGACACTTCTACCTGGTTGTTTCAATAAATAAACATATATCAACGAAAGAAATTTTCTCTCACAAGGCATTGACAATGTCGCCCGTACAAAGGAAAATATCTGACTTTTCATTGCTTTCAAATCTACACAATGACTGCTTAGATGCTGCAATCGATCTAGAGAATGATATAAAAGAGGCTTTAAGCTATCTGGACTCGACAAAAAACCATCTTGGTAACGCTAAAATGACAGGTAGTGGATGTTGTGTTTTTGTTGCTTTTGAAAGAAAAAAGGATGCAGTGACAGCAAAACAAGGATTGCCGTCACAGTGGTTTGGTTTTATCGCACAGGCGATCGACAAATCACCATCACACAATTGGGATGTCGCCAAGCGGTAAGGCAACGGGTTTTGATCCCGTCATGCGCAGGTTCAAATCCTGCCATCCCAGCCATCTTTCTCAATAAAAGAATAATGAATAAAGAATTTTATCAATTCAGGATCAATCAACTTAACGGCAAAGAAATTACTATGAGTGATTTCAAAGGAAAGGCAATTTTAATAGTCAATACTGCAAGCAAGTGTGGTTATACCTATCAATACAAAGGATTAGAAAAGCTATACAAGGACTTCAAAGATAGCGGTCTAGTAGTAATCGGTTTTCCTTGTGATCAATTCGGTAACCAAGAACCTGGCAATTCGGAAGAAATACATTCTTTCTGCAGTGACAATTATGACATTACTTTTCCAATGTCAAAAAAAATTAAAGTGAATGGCACAGATTCAGACCCTCTATACAAATACCTAAAACAAAAATTAAAGGGCGTTTTAAATAACAATATTAAATGGAACTTTACCAAATTTCTTATTGGCCCAGACGGCAATCCATTCAAAAGATTTGGTTCTGTAGCAGAGCCAAAAGATATTGAGCCATACATTATTAAGCTTTTAGAGAAAAATGATTAATTGAGTGACCATTTGATACATACTAAATGACGAACATTGACAATTATTTAACACACTATAATAAAACCAATTGCGACCAGTTTTTGCTAAAACACCCTTAACTTGCAAAGGTAAAACATTCTTCTTGTTATGCCGATTTCTTTGTATAATTAGCAGAAAATAGCAAAGACTCAACATAATGTCATTAGATAAAATCAAGATTTTTAGCGGAAATGCCAATCCACAGCTGTCTAGTGAGATTATTGATAATCTAAAAATTAACCAAAGTAAAGCCTTTGTTGGCAAGTTTAGTGACGGTGAATCTCAAGTTGAGATATTAGATAACGTTCGTGGTTGTGACGTCTTTGTTATTCAACCAACCTGCAGACCATCTCCAGCTGAGACACTTATGGAACTTCTGGTAATGGTGGATGCGCTTAAGCGCTCATCAGCTAGTCGAATTACTGCAGTAGTCCCTTATTTAGGCTACTCACGACAAGATAGACGATCTCGTCTAACCCGAGTTCCAATAACAGCGAAACTTGTTGCCCAAATGATTGAAACATCTGGCGTTAACCGCATTTTAACGATGGATTTACATGCCGACCAAATACAAGGTTTTTTTAATATTCCCATCGACAATATTTACGCACAACCTGTTCTAGTTCAAGATATTTTAGATTCCAACTACAAAGATATAGTTGTCGTCTCACCTGATGTTGGCGGGGTTGCCAGAGCTAGGGCTGCTGCAAAAAGGATTAATGATGCCGATCTTGCCATTATCGATAAAAGACGTCCAGAACCTAATTTAGTTAAAGTGATGAATGTAATCGGCGACGTGTCTGGGCGTACTTGTATCATGATTGATGATATGGTTGATACTGCAGGAACACTTTGCCAGGCAGCAGACATACTAAAGGAGAAAGGTGCAAACAAAGTTGTAGCATACGCTACACATGCGGTTCTATCCGGCCCGGCTGTTGAAAACATCGCTAACTCTTCACTGAATGAACTTGTCATCACTAATACAATACCTTTGAGTGACGAAGGAAGTACATGTTCAAAAATTAGACAATTATCAATTGCTTCAACACTTGCTGATGTTATAAGAAGAATCAGTGATGAGCAGTCAATTAGTTCAATTTTCAAAGACTCGAAGTAACCTCAATACTTCACTAAGATACTGATTTAAAATAAAAACAGTCAGTCGAGTTATGTATAATTCTCTCTTTGTTTTGCAATAAACCTCAATTATGAAATCTAGCAAAAAGGACCACAAAGAAGCCCTTCAAAACTTGATCTCAATTGGTAAAGAACAGGGCTACCTAACTTACTCCGAAATTAACGATATCCTGCCTCAAGATTTATTAACACCTGAACAGGTAGAGCCAATTGTTACAATTTTAGAGGAGCTCGATATAACTGTTGCTGACGAAGCTCCTGATGCAGACACGTTGGTTATGGAAACAGGTGGCAAGGCTCAATCAACTTCAGCGGAAGTTGCAATTGCGGCTTTGGCCGCTCTAGATTCTGAGTTTGGGAGAACAACAGACCCTGTTCGCATGTATATGCGCGAAATGGGTGTTGTAGAGCTACTTGAACAACATGATGAAATTCGTATTGCTAAAGAAATTGAGGCTGGTGTATTTGAAATTATGCAAGCCATTACTCTTTATCCAGAAATCTCAGATTACTTCTTTAAAGCTTATACTAGACTTGAAGAAGGTAAATGTAAAATGACTGATGTCGTTATTGGATATCAGGGTGATGCTGAAGAGTTTAAGGAAAAGCAAGCTTTAATAGAAAAAAAATTAGCTGAACTAGAAGATATTGAAGATCAAGATGAGGAAGATTTAGACGAGTTAGAATATACAGGACCTGACGAAGGCCAGGTATACGAACGTATTGAAATAATTCAAAAAACTTTTGACAGTTATACAAGAGCTAATAAAAAGAATGGCTATCTTGATGAAAAAACTATCAAGGCTCGACAAAAATTCTCAACTTCTATTTCAGACTTAAGACTCGCGCCAAAATTAGTGAGCACAATGATGGAGCTTGTAAGTAATCGTATTGATGAAGTTAAAGTAAAAGAGAAAACAATTCGTGACATTTGCCTTGATACTGGCATGCCAAAAGAAGTTTTTTATAGCTCATTTCTTGGCAATGAGACCAACTTTGACTGGCTTGAATCAGTTAACCTTGATAAATCCGTCATAGAATCACTCAAGAAACAAAAAGAAAATATCTACTATATTCAAAAGAGCCTCTTAGAGCAAGAAGAAGAGATGCAATTAACTATTGTTGAATTAAAAGAAATAAATAAAAAATATAAACGAGGCGACCGTAAAGCTAAAAAAGCTAAAAGTCAAATGATTGAAGCGAATCTAAGGCTTGTCATCTCAATTGCAAAAAAATACGCTAACCGTGGCTTGCAATTCCTAGATCTTATCCAAGAAGGGAATGTTGGTCTAATGAAGGCAGTTGATAAATTTGAGTACCGTCGTGGCTATAAATTTTCGACCTATGCAACATGGTGGATACGTCAGGCAATTACACGTTCAATAGCAGATCAGGCTCGTACAATTAGAATACCTGTCCATATGATTGAGACAATCAATAAGCTTAACCGTGTTCGCAGACAGCTCTTGCAAAAATTTGGCAGGGAAGCCACCCCAGAAGAGCTTGCAATTGAAATGGAATTGCCTGAATATAAGATAAACAAAATTCTTAAAATTGCCAAAGAGCCCTTATCCATGGAGAATCCTGTCGGTGACGATGAAGACTCTACAATTGGTGACTTTATCGAGGATGAGAAGCTTTCTTCGCCAGTTGAAGTTACAACTAGAGAGAGTTTAAAGGAAACTACAAGCGATCTTTTAGCTAATCTTTCACCAAGAGAGGCAAAAGTATTGAAAATGCGATTTGGAATTGATATGAGTACAGACCATACTCTAGAAGAGGTTGGACGTCAATTTGATGTTACTCGTGAAAGGATTCGTCAAATTGAAGCAAAGGCTTTACGCAAATTAAGACACCCCTCGCGTGCCCATAAACTGCAAAGCTTTTTGGAATAATTCCCACTACGGGCCTATAGCTCAGTTGGTTAGAGCAGTCGACTCATAATCGATTGGTCCTTGGTTCAAGTCCAAGTAGGCCCACCAAACTCGACAAAAACCTAGCGACTAACTAGGTTTTTTATTGATAAACAATCAAAACCCAAATTCTTATAAAATTATTGTGTTCAATATATTACTACAAGTTTAAAAGAAGAATAAATTCCATGTTTTCAACATTACTTCCAAAACTTATATCTCTAACTTCTGTAGCTGGCGAGATCATTATGTCACTTCAAAACGAGAGCACGGACTTTACTGTTAAATCTGATAGTACGCCTCTAACAAGAGCTGATAATGCCTCTCATAATCTCATTACTGATACTTTAGAAGAAATTACACCGGATATTCCAATATTATCAGAGGAATCTACAGAGACTTCTTTTTCAGTTCGAAAAAAATGGCAGAAATATTGGCTTATTGATCCTTTGGATGGAACTCGAGACTTTATAGAAGGTTCAAAAGAATTCTGCATTAATATTGCTTTGATTGAAAATAACTATCCTGTTTTTGGTCTTATCTATTCACCCTCAATGAAAGCTCACTATTATCGCTTGCCTCAACAAAAATCCATCAAACTTATTAACAATGTTGTTCACAAACTTTGCACGATAAAGCCAAAACGCTGGGAGAAAATTGTCTTTGGCAGACACTCACAAAATAATAAACAGCTCCAAAAGCACCTTAGGTCAAAAACTAATTTTGAAACATTTCGTTTAGGAAGCGCTCTAAAATTTTGCTTTATTGCTGAAGGAATTTATCACTACTACCCTAAATTTGGTAAATGTTCAGAGTGGGATACAGCTGCTGGTGTTTGTATATTAGAAGGTGCAGGAGGTAAGATTGTAGATTTACAAGGTAAGCCTCTAAAATACAATACAAAAGAAAGCGTCACAAGTCCTAAATTTATCGCAAGCTCTTAATTGAATTGTAGAGATAAATCAATTGCAGTAATATTCTTAGTAATTGCGCCTATTGAAATATAATCCACTCCTGTTTCTGCATAACTGACTATGTTATTTTCATCTATATTGCCCGAAGCCTCAAGTTGACAAACTCCTTTAGCTTTGGAAACAGCTTTTGTCAGTTCAACAATAGAAAAGTTATCACAAAGCACCCTTTTAATGCCCTCAATTTTTAGTACTCTTTTAAGTTCTTCAAGAGTCTCTACCTCTAAGATAATAGGTGTCTCTGGATTATTAATTTTTGCTAATTCTATCGCTTTTTCAATAGAACCAATAGCCATGATATGATTCTCTTTAAGCATAATACAATCATAAAGTCCCATTCGATGATTCACTCCACCGCCACATTTAACGGCATACTTTTGCGCATACCTAAGATTGGGAATTGTTTTCCTAGTATCCAATAATTGTGTTTTTGTGTGTTTGATTAAATTGATTAATAATCTGGTTTGGGTTGCTGTTGCACTTAGAATTTGTAGAAAGTTAAGTGCAGTTCTTTCAGCGCTTATTATTGCCTGCGCTAGACCAACTAATTGACAAATTATTGTGCCTGGCATAACTTCTTCGCCTTCATTAATTTTCCAACAAATTTCAATACTGGGGTCTAACTCAGTAAAACAATAATCAGAATATTCAACGCCACAAATAACTGCTTTTTCACGACAAATTATTGACGCCTTTATTGTTTCAGTATTTAATAAATCAGAAGACAAATCTCCAGTTCCAATATCCTCTTCTAATGCCATATGAATGATTTTTTTTATTTCGCTATTCATTGATAAATTCCAAAATTGCTTTCGCAGAATAGGTGCTAGCTCCTTGATTAAGCTGCTTATGAATCAAGCCTAATTCGGCAATCAACTCTGTATTATTGGAACTAATTAACTGCATAGCAGTGTCTGCAATATTTTTTCCGTTTGCATTATCTTGTATCAGCTCCGGTACTATTTCTTTCCCCAAAATAACATTTGGCAAAGAAACATAATCAGTCTTTAAGAGTCTCTTAACAATCTGATAACTTGGGCCTGAAATCTTATAAATTACAATCATAGGAACTCCAATCATTGCCACTTCAAGTGTTGCAGTGCCAGATGCAACAATAACTAGATCTGAGATTGTTATTTGTGTATGGGCATCGCCAATACTGAGATCAATATTTTGTTCACCAATCTGACTCTCGACCCAACCCTTGAAATCTTTATTTGCGAGTGATATACTAAAAATTAATTCTGGATCTTGCTCCCTCATCAACTTTACTGAAGTTAATATTTCGGGCAATAAGGACTTAATCTCTGCCTCTCTTGAGCCAGGCATCAATAAAACTCTCTTACCAGGAATATGTTGCTTTCTTGGTTTTAATATTTCGGCCAGCGGGTGACCTACAAATAGAGCCTTTTGCCCATGTTTCTCATAAAAATCTATTTCAAATGGGAAAAGACATAGCATTAAATCTGTTGAAGCTTTAATTTTTGTAATACGATTCGAACGCCATGCCCATACTGATGGACTGATAAAGTGAACAGTTTTTATGCCATTTTGTTTAAGCTTTCGTTCGATTTTAAAATTAAAATCTGGAGAGTCTACCCCAATAAAAACGTCTGGTTTTGAGTTGGTATAGTGTGTGACAATTGAACTTCTTAACTTTAATAGTGATGGGAGCTTCTTTAATACTTCACTAAAGCCCATCACGTTAGCATGATCCATATTCCATAATCTATGACAACCCTCGCCACTCATCATCTCACCTGCCAATCCCTCTATTTGGCAATCGGGATTCAATTCAATCAATGATTTAACTAGTGCTGCACCAATCAAATCTCCTGATGTTTCTGCTGCACTAATTGCAATTTTCATTATTAAAATTATTTACAAGTGGAAGAACAATAATATAGGAGAATCATTTCCTCGGCAAAATAATCATTGGGTTTTCTTCAAAAGGACGATAAATTACCAATACACCGCCAATAATCTGAACTAAAAGGGCTTCTGAAAGTTTTATTATTCTGTCTACCATCTCCTTTTTCTTGTTGCGATCATCGACTCTAATTTTTATTTTAACCAACTCATGCTTCTTCATTGTAGAGTCAAGCTCAGATAAAACTGCCTCGCTAAGGCCATGTTGTCCAATCATCACAACAGGGTTTAAATCGTGCGCAAGCTTTCTTAGGTATTTTTTTTGATTGTTAGTCAGTCTCTTCATCTAGGAAAAACTCATTTTCAAATAATGATTTAACCTCTTCACGTCCGCGTACCAAGGTATGCTTATTCCCAGCCACCATGACTTCAGCTACACGAGGCCGTGTATTGTAATTAGAACTTAAAACAAAACCATATGCACCAGCAGACATCATTGCAATGTAATCTCCTTGCTTGAGCTTTAAGTCCCTATCTTTTGCTAAAAAATCCCCAGTTTCGCAAACTGGACCCACCAAATCCCATTTTCCTTCAATACTATCAGAACTTTCTTTAACAACTACAGCTTTATGATATGCACCATAAAGAGATGGGCGCATCAAATCATTCATCGCCCCATCAACAATGGCAAATGATTTAATACTGTTTCGCTTAAGATACTCTACCTGGGTAACAAATATTCCAGCATTCCCTACAATTGCTCTTCCTGGCTCTAATAATATTTTCAACTCGCCAACTCTACTTAATACCGATTGAACATAGTCACTAATATTTATTGTTTGCTCATCTTTGTAAGAAATACCTATACCTCCACCTAGATCAAGGTGAGATATCTTGATCCCATCAGATTGAAGTCGTGAGATTAATTCTAGTGCTTTATCGAGCGCCTCAATGAATGGCAATACATCAGAAATTTGGGACCCTATATGATAATCTAAACCACAAATCTTAAGGTATTCCGACTGTTCAGCCATTTGATATAAGGATAAAGCAGTATCGACGTCAACACCAAACTTGTTCTCTTTTAAGCCTGTCGAAATATAGGGGTGCGTCTTAGCGTCAACATCAGGATTAATACGAATCGAAATCGGCGCCACAATTCCTATCTCTTTAGCAACAGACTGGATACGTCCTAGTTCCCCCTCTGACTCTACATTAAAGCAATAAATACCAATTTCTAGTGCTTTTTGAATTTCTGCTTTTGCCTTTGCGACTCCGGAAAAAACACATCGACTCGGCATACCTCCAGCAGCTATAACTCTTTCAAGCTCACCAATTGATACGATATCAAAGCCAGAACCTAAATTTGCCAAAGTATTAAGCACTGCAAGGTTAGAGTTAGCTTTGACAGCATAACAGATAAGATGAGGGTGTTCTCCAAAGGCTTCATCGAACTGTTGCCAATTCTGTTCTATTTCAGTACGAGAATATACATAAAGTGGCGAACCGTACTGAGCCATTAAGTCCATTACAGGAATAGACTCAGCATACAAAGCGTTGTTTTGAAAAGAAAAAGTATTCAATGAGCTCGATTTAGTCGGTACTTGAAATTGCGGCTGCTGATTCATTTCCTGTCTCTTCAACAGGCATTAAATCTCCCATTCTTCCGCACGCACTCAAAGTAATTACAAATGATGCAATCATTACTAATTTCAATAGGTTTTTCATATTGCCTCACTTACTTTGGTGTAATAGCGTTATTTTACACAAAGGTTTTGAGCTGTTGTATAAACAAGTCCCTAGCCAATTTAAACGCCCCCAGACTTTCTAAATGAGGATTTTCTACTTGACAATCTATCAGTCTATAGTGGCTCTTTTGTAATAAGTAGGCAAATGCTACCTTGGAAGCATTACTGACCAATGAAAACATTGATTCGCCAAAAAATACTTGCCCTAAAGCGACACCATATAGACCACCCACAAGCTTGTCTTTTTCATAGACTTCATACGAATGCGCATAGCCAGAATCATTGAGTTCACAATATGCTCGTAACATATCATCGCCTATCCAAGTGCCAGATTGGTCTGGTCTATTGATTTTTTGACAATGAGTTATGACATCAACGAAAGCTGTGTTTATTCTGACTTCAAACTTTTTTGAGAGTATTATTTTGTTTAAACTTTTTGATAGATGAAATACCTCAGGCGTGATAACCATTCTTGGGTCTGGCGAGTACCATAAGATTGGCTCTTCCTCACTATACCAAGGGAAAATCCCTTGTGAATAAGCCTTGAGTAATCTTTTAGTAGATAAGTCTCCACCAATTCCTATAAGGCCGTTTGGATTTTTTAATGCTAAACCTATGTTAGGGAATGGTGTGTCATGTTTATCAAGCCAAAACGATTTGGGAATCTCGATCACACTTAACGCTTGCTCATTATCTCTCTTACCATATACAATGCAAGTATACTTCTTGCCTCGGTCAAATCATCGTCATAGGTCAGCTTTTCTATATCTGATAGTCTTCTAGAGACAATCTCAAGTGGCTCAGGCTCATCACCTTCCGCACTTTCCTCATAAAGCTCTTCAGCAAGAAAAATATGTGTTGCGCCAGATTGATAAGCCGGAGCCAGTGTGATTGTTTTAAGGAAGGTAAGTTTATTTGAACCATAGCCTATCTCTTCTTTGAGTTCTCTTGAGGCAGCTTCGATAGGCATTTCGCCTTTGTCAACCTTTCCTTTCGTTAGGCCTAGCTCGTATCGTTCTGTGCCCGCTGAAAATTCATAAATCATCAACACAGTATCTTTGTCAATCATTGGCACAACTAGAACAGCGCCATTGCCGCCAGGTTTTAAACGCTCATAAACGCGTTTTTCTCCATTCGAAAATTCAACGTCCATAGTTTCGACATTAAATATATGGCTCCGAGCAACACTGCAAATATTAGTTATTTTTGGTTTTTTTCGCATAGATTTCATTATGCCAATTATCACTTATATTTAATTATTTAATTCATCAAACAGCATTAAAGCCGAGGTATCACTATATTTATGACCTTTATCAATTAAATTAACGTAGCGTTCATACACCTCCTTGGTAAAAGTCAAGTTTGTTTCATTATCTTTTGCCTGATCTATACAATAACCTAGGTCTTTAACCATCCATTTAATTGCAAAACCAAAATCGAACTCTCTCTGATGCATTGTATGACCACGATTAACCATCTGCCAAGATTGTGCAGCACCGCCAGATATAGCAGCCAGTAGACTATTCATATCTATATTTTCTGCTTCAGCAAACAGTAATCCTTCTGATAGCCCTTGTAATAGTCCTGCAATGCAAATCTGATTAACCATTTTAGCTAACTGACCATAGCCCGACTCTCCCATATAGTTAATATTATTCGAATAAGATTCGATTAAGGAACTATTACTCTCTAACTCAACTTGATTACCACCAGCCATAACACTTAATATTCCATTGATTGCACCTGCCTCTCCACCACTAACTGGCGCATCAATAAAGGTTATGTTTTTAGATTGAAGGGATTGATTAAGATGTCTAGCTAGCTTATATGAAGTGGTAGTGTGATCAATGAACACGCTACCTTCTTTGAGATGAGAATAAACTCCATTATCAGAAAAAACAATCTCCATCATATCTTCATCCCTTCCCGTGCAAGTAATCACGACGTCCGCATCAAAAACAACTTTCTCAAGCGAAGAACAAATCTCCCCATCATGTTCCTTACCCCATTTGACTGCTTTTTCCATAGTTCGGTTATAGATTCTCAAATTTACCAAACCTGATTTAGACAGATGACCTGCCATAGGATATCCCATCGTACCAAGACCAATGAAAGCAACATTCCTTTTTTTGTCCATAAAATCTCCCCTGAGAGTTATGTTGAGAAAATACTTTGTGTGATTATACGACGATGTTTTTCAGTTTAATTAACAGATACAATATTTTTGATAAAATAATTTGTCTTTATTGCTATGCGAAATTATTTTTTTTTGCTAAATATTGATATTAATTAGAAAAAAACAGCATTTTTTGTATATTTTTTTATCTTTTTAATAATTATTACTATTATTTTTTATTTTTTTACCTATTTTTTATGAATAAACCTGATTATTGGCAAGAATCAATTGATTTTTTGCAAAATAATGACAACAAATTAGCACAAATCATTAAAAAATATAATGAATCTATGCTAATTGGAAGTGATAACTCTCTTGAAACTTTAATCCGTTCTGTAGTTGGCCAACAAATTTCAGTAAAAGCTGCTGCAAGCGTTTGGCAAAAAATGGATGATTTAATTGGGAAATTAAGTGCAGATAATGTTTTGTCAGTTAACAAAGAAAAACTAAAATCTTGCGGACTTTCACATCAAAAAACTCAATATATTTTAAATATAGCTGAACACTTTAAAACTCATCATATTAATGATGAGTTTTATTGGAGTGATCGTGAATTTTCAAATATCTATGAAGAACTAATTTCAATCAAAGGTATTGGGCCGTGGACAGTTGAGATGTTTGGAATGTTCTATCTATTAGAAAGAGATATTTTCCCAATAAAAGATCTCGGCAT